>Ga0206969_1004_pt2 | contig 72480 bp, 68 predicted proteins | sample Alteio_BWOrgHeat_87_FD_153256 | JGI IMG/M metagenome (GOLD analysis project Ga0206969, IMG submission 153256) | Enriched cells from forest soil in Barre Woods Harvard Forest LTER site, Petersham, Massachusetts, United States -... | ecosystem: Environmental > Terrestrial > Soil > Temperate forest >... | reverse complement strand
TAAATTACCGCCAGTATATCGCTTTCGCGCATTATCAGGTAGTCTTCGCCTTCAAAAGCAACTTCTGTACCGGCGTACTTGCCATATAATACAGTATCTCCGGCTTTCACCGTAACTGGTTCGTCTTTCTTGCCAGGGCCGGCTGCTATTACAGTGCCACGTTGCGGTTTTTCTTTTGCCGTGTCTGGAATAATGATGCCACCGGCAGTTTTCTCTTCAGCAGGAGCGGGTTTCACAATTACCCGGTCGTGCAGCGGTGTAATGTTCACGTTTTTAGCCATGTTTTAAAATTTTAGTTTTGATTGTACTTATCCCCGTCACATTTTGTGCCATTGTGCAAAAGGCCGCAAATGTCTGTCAATTTTGCAGGATTTGGCCGGGAAGGTATTTATTTTTGCTTATTATGACGGGTGACGTGGTAAATCAAGACAGATAGAACTTCAGTTTTTTGCCAAAATGATGGCAATCTTGAGACAGGATAATTTCGTATATTTGCACAAATGGGATTAGTTTATACAGAAATTGTGCTTTCAAATTTATTAGCCCCTGACCTCGAACCATATAAAACGCGGGCATTGGCCGATACCGGAGCTTTGCACTTATGCATACCCCAACATATTGCATTGCAACTCCAGCTAAAACAACTGGAAGAAAGAGAAGTAATTATAGCTGATGGGTCGAGAAGAATGGTGCCCTATGTTGGCCCGATAAAAGTAACGTTTAAAAACAGGAATTGTTTCGCTGGAGCAATGGTCTTGGGCGAAGAAGTTTTGCTCGGGGCAATACCTATGGAAGATATGGATCTTGTTGTTGTCCCGTCATTATTGCAGGTCACTGTCAATCCCTTGAGTCCGAATATCCCTTTGAGTGTGGCTAAGTGAATTTGAACACGCTCTATTAGCTTGGGATCATTATTGAAAATTTTTGGTCGTAGCCAATCTTCCTTAGTTTTACCAAAAAAAACTCCCATGGCCATACAAGTAGGGCAGCCCGCCCCTGATTTCACACTACGAGATACAGAGAAAAATACAGTAACCCTCAGTGAGCAACGAGGCAAAAATGTATTGTTGCTGTTTTTTCCCTTAGCATTTACCAGCACCTGCACAAAAGAATTGTGCATGATGCGAGACAATATTGCCGCTTACGTGGGCCTTGAAGCCCAGGTATATGGCATTTCTGTTGATTCGCTTTTTTCGTTAAAGAAATTTAAAGAGGAGCAGCGGCTTAACTTCCCGCTACTGAGCGATTTTAATAAAGTCGCCTCCACCGCCTACCAGGCCATATACGATCATTGGTACAACGACATGGACGGGGTATCGAAACGCTCTGCATTCGTCATTGACAGGGAAGGAATAGTGCGTTATGCCGAAGTTTTGGAGAACGCGTCAGAAATACCTGATTTCAATGCGATACAAAGATGTTTAAAAGAGATAAATTAGTAATTTTGCCGAAAATCTTACAAGCATTATGAAGAAGCTTTATTTTCTTTTTTCGGCATTACTTGCATTTAGCGCCTCTTTCGCACAAACCGTTCCCGGCGGTGATATGGAAACATGGCGCACTACTTCGTCTGGAGCAATAGTGCCGAAGACAATACAGGCGCCATTTGCATGGTACGGAGTGGATTCATTGATAATTGCCGATGGCCAGTTTTTTGGCACGGCAATGTCTATTCCGCCGGCCTCATGGCAACGGCAGCTATATGAGGAATCAACCGTGATACATGGGGGTTCCCATTCTGCGAGAATGGTAACAGCGGTCGATTCACTTGTTGGCGAATTTCCCGGGATAATGGCAAATGCCAAAGCTAATGTAACCATTGATATTGCCACTGGCTCAATAGGCCCCATTACCTATACTGGTGGAACGCCGGTATCATTGCAAATCGATACTGTAAGCGCATGGGTAGAATACCTGCCGGGCTTTGACAGCGGCACACATACGCACGGGTTAGATACTGCTACCCTGCTGGTGCAGGCAGTAAGTTTCATTCATGGTATTGATTCGGTTATCGGAACCGGGTTCGTGCTTATCCCACCGTCTGCCACGTTTACTCAAATATCTGCGCCGATAGTCTATACCGACGTTATGGACTCAGTGGGCCTGGTGCGTATTTTCTTTGCCAGCAGCGGCGGCGCATCTGTGAACTTAGACAGCAGTGTGCTTTACGTGGATGATGTAACTATGACAGGTGTGCCTTTTGTATCGCATGTGGCTGTGCCCACCGTTGCAGCAGGCTCTGATGCCATAAAGGTTTATCCTAACCCTGCAACAGGAACGCTTTACCTTTCCGGCACAAAGAGCAGCGGGCTGGTTTGCAAGCTATTCGCCGTTAACGGCCAGGTAGCGGCAACAAAAACACTCACTGGCAACGATGCAATAGATGTTTCGTACTTGCCGGCAGGTATGTATTTCTATACCATCAGCGACAATGACGGAACCATAATGCAAAGCGGGAAAGTAGCCGTAAGCAAGTAATGCATTGCACCGTCCAGATATAAGATGTGCCACACTTTTGAAGTGTGGCACATCTGTTTAGCCTTGTTACTATTTATCTTATTATACCATTCAGACTTTAAAAGTGAACTACAACAGTGCGTGTAACAAATGGCAAAAGTTCGTTGTTTCAGCATAGAATATGTGTTCAGCATGTCATGGTTCGGCGTGGCTCACCATGACAGTATTTCTATTAAGCTAAGTGTAGTTTTAAAGTCAAAGTGGTATTACTTATTAACCAGTTGCCTTATTACCCTATTAACTGATTAACCCAAATCAAATACTCTGCTTCGTAAGCCATACTGGGGCCTCCGGGGCGGTGTAAGATTCCATTTGCTCCAACAGGTATTCAATCGATTCGCTGGTAAGGAGGGTTGCATTAATGTATTCATTGAGAAAACCCTCCTGCACCATATTGTCGCAAAGCGCTTTTAGCGCATCGTAGTAGCCATTTACATTCAGCAGTCCTACAGGCTTGGTATGCAGGCCAAGCTGGCCCCAGGTGAGCATTTCAAACATTTCTTCCATAGTACCCCAGCCACCCGGCATAGTAATGATGCCATCGCATAGCTCGAACATTTTCAGTTTTCGCCCGTGCATTGTTTCCACAACTATCAGTTCCGTCAGTGTTTCATGCACCACTTCTTTTGTCTTTAGGAAGTATGGGATAACGCCAATAACACGGCCACCATGCTGCAAAGCGCCATCGGCAAGCGCACCCATAAGGCCCATTTTGGCGCCACCATATACGATCCTTATATTTTTTGCGGCAAGCGCCCGACCAAGCTCAAAAGCTGCCTCCAGGTAGCACTCATTGTACCCATCGCTTGACCCGCAGAAAACGGCTATGCTTTTCATAGGCTTTAAGATTAGTAACTCAAATGTAGCAGTATTAAACTACCGATAAGAAAATTTGTAGTGTTCGCGGCAGCACGTGTTGTGTACCAGCTTTCATAGAGATGGCAACAAAAAATCCCGCATTTTCAGCGGGATTTTTTGTTGCTTTATTTAAAAACTCGGGTTTTGCTTTATTACTTTTGCTTTTTAAGTTTAAAAAGGCGGGCGTTTTAATTTTTTACTTTTACCTTTTTACTTTTTAATACTCGTCCTCGTTAAAGAAAAAGTCTTCCTGGGTAGGATAGTCGGGCCATATATCTTCAATGCCCTCGTATATCTCTCCCTCGTCATCAAGCTCCTGTAAGTTCTCCACCACCTCAAGAGGCGCGCCCGAACGTATTGCGTAATCTATGAGCTCGTCTTTTGTGGCTGGCCACGGAGCGTCTTCAAGGTGTGATGCTAATTCAAGTGTCCAAAACATATTATAAATAGATTTTTTTATTCCGTTCCCGCAAATGTAAGGGAAAAAATAAAAAACAAAAGCCAAAATTCAAAAGATATATTTCTTAACAAAAAAATGTCACTTGCCATGTAGCATTTTTGTAGTCTAAATGAGTTTGTAGTTAATAAAAAGATAACTTGCTTTTGGCGCGGAATATTGGCGTGGTTCAGCAAAATAAATTTTGTCAACCGCTCAAAGTAATTTTCTTTGCCGGAAACCGATTTATTATGAAACTAAAACAAGGAGATAAAGCCCCGGCATTTACTACCACTGACCAGGATGGTAATAAGGTGTCGCTAAAGGATTTTAAGGGCAAAAAAGTTGTGCTTTACTTCTACCCTAAAGACAATACAGAAACCTGCACCAAAGAAGCCTGCAACCTGCGCGATAACTATGCAACGCTGAAAGATAAGGGTATCGTGGTGCTGGGGGTAAGCTTTGATAACCAGAAAAGCCACAAGAAATTTGAACAGAAGTATGGGCTTCCCTTCACCCTGCTGGTTGATGAAGACAAGAAGATAATAAACGACTATGATGTATGGGCCGAGAAACTGTTTATGGGCCGCAATTATATGGGTGTTTTGCGTACCACCTTCCTGATAAATGAGAAAGGGAAAATAGACCATATTATAGAGAAGGTGGTAAGCAAAGACCATGCTGCCCAGGTGCTGGAAACATGGGGTCTGTAAAAGCAGGCGCGGCTGTTTTTGCATAGAAAATCGGTAACTTTGCGTTAGTGTGTATTATTAGAATGTGTTATTATGAGTAAAAAGTTAGTATTTATTTTTCTTGTTTCCTTTTTTACCGGGCTGGTAAATAATCTGGAAGGCCAGATAATTACCACTGTGGGTGGTAATGGTGGTTTTGGTAGTGGTGGCGATGGCGGTCCGGCTACAGCAGCTACATTCGATTCGGTAGTATATGTGGCCGTAGATGCAGCAGGCAATATATTGATAGGAGACCAGTACAACAATGCAATACGGAAAATAAATACGGCAGCAATAATCAATACCATAGCCGGCGTAGGCACGCCCGGATATAGCGGCGATGGCTTTGCTGCAACATTGGCGAACATTAACATGCCCTGGGGCGTGGCAGCAGATGCAGCAGGCAATATATACATATCCGACCAGGGCAACAATTGTATCCGTAAGGTCAGCGCAGCGGGTATCATTACTACGATTGCGGGAACTGGTGTTGCAGGCTTTAGCGGGGATGGACTTGCTGCAACTGCCGCTAAAATAAACATACCTTATGGCATTGCAGTTGATGCCACAGGGAATGTATTCTTTGCCGATAATGGTAATTCCTGTATCCGCAAAGTAAGCGCTTCGGGTACAATAACTACAGTGGCGGGTCTGGGCGGCGCTTCGGGCTATAGCGGCGATGGCGGATTAGCCATTCTGGAGAAGCTGAACCGCCCTACCGATGTGGCAGTGGATGCCAGCGGTAATCTGTACATAGCCGACATGGGCAATAACCGTATAAGAAAAGTTACAGGTGGAACCATTACTACAATTGCCGGTACAGGCGCGGCGGGTTTCATAGGCGATGGCGGGTCTGCGGCTACTGCAAAAGTAAACGCACCGATGGGTGTGAAAGTGGACGGGTCAGGCAATATCTATATTGCAGACGCTAACAACAACCGCATCCGCAAGATCAGTACTTCAGGTATCATCAGCACAGTTGCCGGAAATGGCATAGCCGGATATTCCGGTGGTGATGGCGGCCTGGCTACAGCGGCAGAGGTCAACCATCCTACCAGTGTAGGGATAGGCGCAAATGGTAAAGTTTATTTTACAGATAGCAGAAATTCGCGTGTGCGGCTTATTAGTAAGAGCCATGCTCCCTACTTTATTGTAGGGGCTACAGATAGCCTTATACTTTGCCAGAACTCGGCTGCAATTCCGGTAAATGCAATGCTTGCCGTTGTTGATTCTGACCTGGAACAGGCAGATGTATGGACCCTTATAGCCCCACCCCTGCATGGTTCACTAACTGTTACAGATTCCATTGCCACCACCGCAGGTCTGCTTACCCCTACAGGGTCTGCCTACATGCCCGTGCCTGGTTTCAGCGGGCATGATACGTTTAAGGTAAGAGTAAACGATGGCCTGCTGTCAGATACCATAGCCGTTTATGTTACCGTACACCCTTTGCCGGTAATAGGCCCTGTGCTGGGCTCTTCAATTGCCTGTATTACCAGGCACGACACGCTTTCTGATATTGGCGTTGGCGGCGTGTGGACGGCAAGTAATGCAGATGTTTCCGTTTCGGCCACTGGCGTTATCAACCCGCTGCTTCCCGGCACAGACACTATTACTTATACCATCACGCTTTTGGGCTGTTCAGATTCAGTAAAGAAGGTGATAACTATTTATCCGATCGCTGATACAATAGAGGGGCCATCGGCTATCTGTGTTGGCTTGCCCGATGTGCTTACCGGCATCCCTGCTGGCGGGCTATGGGCCATCAGCAATGGGTCTGCTCTTCTTAGCTCTGGTAATATACTTGGCGTTTCCGGCGGCCTGGATACCGTGAGCTATAAAGTGATCAATGCCTGCGGTACGGCGCTGTTCAGAAAGGTGATCAGGATAAATGAGCCCGTGGTTCCTATTGTATTCATAGAAGCCTTTCCAGCAGTAGCTGGCCCTGGTCGCCCGGATACCCTTCATGCCGTAATTGTGGGTGGCACAGGGGCTGTTTATACTTACAAATGGTATCTTAATTACCTGGCCATACCTGGCGCTACCGATAGCACTTATGTGAGCTCGTCATTCCATACAGGAGACTCCGTTTCGTGCATTGTTTCAAACGGGCCGTGCGCTATTTCTACCTTCGGCTGGGGTTATCCTATTGTAAATAGCGTTGGGGTAGAGGAGTTGAACAATGATGTAAATTTTTCGCTGTCGCCTAATCCGAACAAAGGCACCTTCACTATTGAAGGAACTTTACCAGAAGATAAAAATGTGACTATCGAAATAACCGACGTGATAGGACAGTTGGTGTATAAAGACGTTATTCCGGTTAGTTCTGGAATCCTGAACCGGGAAGTGAACCTGGAGCAAAACATACCCAACGGCCTGTACTTATTGCATGTCATCGCAAATGGCGGCCATAAGGTGGAAAAGTTTATGCTGAGCAGGTAAGCTAAATTGTACTTTTATTTACTAACAGTGTTTTCCGAGATACTGCATCGAGAACATCCACAGTATTCAGATCAAATATCTTCACCAATCTGCTGGACACTTATTAGTTTTGCGACCAATAATTTTCTTTCTTTCTCATCTTTAAAAGTGGGTTCCAATTCTCTTTCAATAAAGTCAACAAATTCGGGGATTTCATTTTCATTTTTTACAATGATATATTTAATGTCTTTTGCAGCAAATTTCAGTTGTGATTTTGTTTGCATCTCTAAGTTGTAATCTTTAATAATCTGGTTCATTTCTTCCTGTTCGCGTTCAATTTCAGCAATCACACGAAATTTTTTAGGAACAAATCTCCATTCTCTTTCATTGTAAAATATCATCTTTTGCATTTTCTTTTGCCCTCTGTTAAAGGCTTCACCATTATATGGTTTGATATATTTGTAAAAATCCAGCAGTTGTTTATTAATACCCGAAAAATCAACGTTGTCCGAAAATTTGGTGTTAACTGTTTCTGCTATTGATTGAATATAGGCCCCTGATATTGATTTATCGGGGACATAGACTATTGGACTGATTCCTTTTTTGAGACCCCATTCTTTCTTCCTTAACCCTATTCCATAATAGCCATAAAATTCGACATGATCTTTGATTTGAGAAAAAAGCAAATCACAAAAACAAACCATTGGAATATAGGAACTACCATAAATGCTATTTTCTGGTGTAGCATGACTTATATTCTCTAAGCTGTATTTAGGGAAAAAGTAGTCTTTAAGAATTTTTTTGAGATGATCTTTTTCAGTAAAATGAAAAAGGGTATTAGCGCTAATTGCCATTCCCTGGTAATTTGAAATGCTCTAAAAGTTGTAATACAGCTTTTTGATAAATAAATTTTGCATCTTCAAACCTTTGCTCTTCAATGGCTAAACATGCTTGTTGTATATTTTTGAAAATTTCTTTAAAAAGATGAACCTTGTCGTCTGAAGATTCTATAGCAGTAACCAATGGAGGCGCAACCGAATAGTATTGTTGCACTAATATGCTGTTGCTATCTGTTTGTAATAAATATTCATCCCTATACTTTCGCAGTGTTTGTAATTCATAACAATCATCGGCTAATCCAAAGTATTTAACGCAAGCGGTTGTGATAAAGCAATTGTCATTTGATGAATCTTGTGGCCGGATTGTCTTCTGTATTCTACCATCCTTTCCATGAATAATTACCATTAGCCTTTGATGGATCGCTATATCTCTTGCTTTACGAATTGCACTCTCTTTCGTTTCTTCTAAATAAGAAGCCCTGGACGCGCCATCTTTTTTGACGACCCATGTCCCGCCACTTGGATAAACGCGAATACTTGGACTTACTGCCATTAGCTAATTATTTTTCCAAATTTAGTGATTTCCCGGGCATAATTACAAAAAATGGAGCTTTTGAAATCTGGAAATTCAGTATAATACTTTGCAGCTATTACTAATCACCTGTTGGCGCTATAGCGCTGGTCTCTACCATGAGCATCACTGTTTTCTTAGGCGCGCGGGGCCGGTGCATCACTCCCTTTGTTATAGTTGTGCCCTGGTTAGGGTTCAGTTCTATAGTGCGGTCTTCGAGGTCAATGAGCAATTGCCCTTCAAGTACAAAAAAGAACTCATCATCGTTATCATGTTTATGCCAGTGAAATTCCCCTTCCACAATACCTATCCTTACTACACTGTCATTGACCTGTGTGAGGGTATAGTTCTGCCATTTCTCTGTACAAGCAGCTACTACTGATGGTACATCTATAAGTTCGAGGTGCTGGAATTTTGTATCTAAATTGATGTTGTATTTTTCGCGGTCGCTCATGGTTAGTGGTTTAGAATAAAGATACCCACTTTGGCAGAATTTGCCAATTAGGAAAGGAAAAATTCACGCTGGGTGATGCTGAAGGCATCCAACGTTTGTAGAAAATCTGATACAAAAAGTGACACGATGCCGAAGGTATCGCACTACTTTTGTTTGGATTATCCCTTAGTGACGTTGATCTAAAGGACGGGAAAATTAGAGATAGTACAATTTGTCCTTCAACCAAAAATACTGACATGATAGGCACCTCGCAGCATTATGCCGGTTCCCATTGTTCAAACAACAGGTTCAGGTAATGGTTCTCTTCTTTTGTCACCACTTCATCTGCCGATGCAATGGCCAACGCATATCGCAGCAGCTTCTTGCGTTCGTCGTCAGTTGCGTCGTCATAAAAATCATCCATTACTTTCAGGAAGTGGCCTTCCCATTCATCAGGTTTTAGCCTGCTTATCACCTCCATTTGTTTGTCGAGATTTACCTGGAAGGGAAACTCAAGAACTAAGTAGTCCCGTATCACTTTATCTTCCGCCCACGATACCCTGAAGTCCACGGCAGATAATATCATTAGTAAATGATACCCCGCTATAGTTTTATTCAACCGGTTATTTGGCATAGTAGTATATACGGATAAAAAGGAAGTTTAGCTTTGTGATGCAAGCAGCAGGTCGAGGTCGGTATATTTAAAGTTAAAACGTTTGGCTATAGGTGCGTTGGTCACGCAGCCCTTGTACATGTACACACCGCGCCTGATGCCGCTCTTGGCAAGTATCACATCTTCCACGCCACCCATATCGGCACATTGCTGTAGTATGGGCATCAGCACATTACTGATGGCGCGCGAAGCCGTGCGCGACACAGCAGACGCAATATTGGGCACACAATAATGAATGACGTCATACTTTTTGAAGGTTGGTTTTTCATGCGATGTGAGCCTTGACGTTTCAAAGCACCCACCCCTGTCCATGCTCACATCTATTATCACTGAGCCGGCCTTCATATTGCTCACCATATTTTCTGTTACTACCACAGGGGTCACACCGTTTATTGGTTTCAGTGCGCCTACGGCCACATCGGCATTCATCAATTCCTCCGCCAGTGTAATGGGCTCTATCACCGAAGTAAAACAACGCCTGCCTATGTTGTTCTGCAACCTCATAAGCCGGTAAATAGAGTTGTCGAAAACCTTTACCGACGCGCCAAGCCCAAAGGCCGCCCTCGCCGCAGACTCGCCAACAACACCGGCGCCTATAATAAGTACACGCGCCGGCGGAACACCAGAAATACCGCCCAATAAAACGCCCTTTCCATTGTCGGTATTGGCCAGGTACCTGGCAGCGGTAATTATGGCATGGTTGCCCGCTATCTCGCTCATAGAGCGCACGATAGGGTAAGTTCCGGCATCGTCTTTTATCGATTCAAACGCAATGGCAATTATTTTCTTTGCTATCATTTGCTCCAATATCTCTGCCTTAAGCAAGGGCATGTGGATAGGCGATATCACTACCTGGTTAGGTTGCAGCAAGCCGGCTTCTTCATCAGATATCGGCGCCGATTTTATTATTGTAGTTGCTTTGTATAATTCCGGTTTATCGTAAACAATGTGTGCGCCCGCCTCGCTGTAATCGTTATCGAAGTAAAACGATCCATCGCCTGCGCAATGCTCTACAGCCACATCATGGCCATCGTTTACCAATACGGACACCGCCTCGGGTGTCAATGCCACACGGTTTTCCTGGAAAGAAGTTTCTTTAGGGATGCCTATAAATAATTTTTTCTTTTTAGGGACGATCTGTAAAGTTTCTTCTAAAGGAACGTAAGAAAAGGAAGGTGAAATATATGGTTTCTTGCTCATGCCCTCACAGGTTCGATTATTAAGGACAATATACACTAATAATTTTTATAAAAGAAGCATTTTAACAAAAGTCGTATTAAATTAAATATTAGCTGGGTTCAAGGCCCTCATAAATAGTGTTTTGTGCTATTAAATTTTATTTTTGCATCAGGGAGTATAAGTGTGCTGGCCGAAAAGCTGGCTTTTAACTTATACCTCACTTGCGCTAATTATGCTAAGACAGTCAACACAGCAAAAGCTACTACAGAAATTATCGCCCCAGCAGATCCAGTTAATGAAGCTGCTGCAGATACCTACTGCCAATCTTGAGGAGCGCATCAAGGAGGAGATAGAAGAGAACCCTGCCCTGGAATTTGAGTTGGAAAACAGCACCGACCAGGATACTTACGAACTGGGAGACGGGCTGTCAGACAATGACGGAGAGTCGCAGGAGGGTGAAGTAGAACTAAGCGATGATGGAAATGAAAAGGTGGACCTCGACGATTTTTTGCGGCGGGAAGATGAAGATAGCAGCGGGTACGATTATGGCGATGATTATTATGGCGGTGGCGACAATGAACGCGTGGCCACACCTGCGCGTGTGGAAACAAGTTTCCATGAGCACCTGCTGGACCAATTGGGTATGCTGGACCTCGATGACCGGCTGCACAAAATAGCCGAACAGATAATAGGCAGCCTTGACGAAGATGGCTACCTGCGCAGGGAGCTGACCTCGATCGTTGACGACCTTGCATTTGGGCAGAACGTCGATACAAACGTTGATGAAATATCAGGGCTACTGCAAAAAATACAACTGTTCGATCCGCCGGGTATATGCGCGGTAACCCTGCAGGACTGCCTTGTGCTGCAACTGAAAAGAATGCCCGACACCAAGCCGGTGCGCGATGCCATAGCCGTGCTGGATAAATACTTTAACGAGTTCATTAAAAAACACTACGATAAAATACAAAGGCACCTGGGGCTTGACGATGACGATTTCAAAAACGTGATCAGCATCATCATAAAGCTGAACCCAAAACCAGGCGGCGCGTTTGCGGTGGTGAACAAAGCCGAAGGCTACATAATACCCGATTTCTTTGTCTTCAATAATAACGGGGTGCCAGAGCTGTCGCTTAATTCTAAAAATGCGCCAGAGCTACGTGTGTCTGAAGGATACAGGGAAATGATAAAGGCGTATGACCGCAGCGAGAAGAAGAACAAACAGCAGAAGGAAGCGGTGATATTTATAAAGCAGAAATTGGATTCTGCAAAGTGGTTCATTGACGCCATCAAGCAGCGGCAGCATACCCTGTTGCACACCATGCAGGCGATACTCGATTTTCAGAAGGAGTTTTTCATTACCGGCGATGAAACGGAACTAAGGCCAATGATACTCAAAGACATTGCGCAGATGACCTTCCTCGATGTATCAACAGTGTCAAGGGTAGCCAACAGCAAGTACGTGCAAACGGAATACGGCACCTACATACTGAAATACTTTTTCTCTGAGGCCCTGCAAATGGAAAGCGGCGAAGAAGTGTCCACCCGGGAGGTGAAAACAATACTCAATGAAATGATAGGCGGCGAAAACAAACGAAAACCCCTGTCTGACGAACATCTTACCGATATGCTGGTAGAAAAAGGCTACAACATAGCCCGCCGCACAGTCGCCAAGTACCGCGAACAACTAAATATACCAGTAGCAAGGCTCAGGAAGGAACTATAAATTGGAGGCTACGTCATTTTTTTATTCCCCTAACCTCCTCTTCTGTGAGGCTGGTAAGTTTGGCTATCATTTCTATACTCATGCCATTTTTGAGGCAGTTTAGAGCCATTTCTATTTTACTCTGTTTCACTTTTTCATCGGCAAATTCTTGCTTGTTTGCCGCTCCCATTTCCATCCCAATTCCTATGCCTTCTTCCCTGCCTTCAAATTTCCCCTTCTCATAGTTTCCTACAATTTCGCCATACTCATCACGCCAGTTTTTAATGTACTGTTCGTAATCCCTTTTTTCTTCGGGACTAAGCTTTAGTTTGTTTAATTTTTCTTTTGCTTCTTTCAGGCCCTTAGCTTTTGAGCCTTCCTTTACTTCTTCGGTTTTTAGAAAATTGATCCACTCATCCAGCGTATTTTTTGCTACATCATTAAACTGGTTTACTTTGATGATGTAGTATTCGGGGTATATTTTTGCTATCTTTTCGGTATGATATACCAGTTGCTCATTCCGCGACAGGTGCAGTATATCCTTCCTGTTCATCCCCACGAAATTAGTGCCGCCATGATATATATAGTCTTCTCCCTGCCCTAAATCAAAATACACAATATTCACCGATATTATCTTTTTAACCTGCCTGTAAGGCATCCCTTCATCCATATTATCAATCACCAGCTTAGATGTGCCGAAAAGCATACGCAACAGGTAGTTCTGCATGTAGTCACTTTGCACTTCTATTATTATCAGATCACCTTTTGAATCCTGCACAAGAAGGTCAACGCGGTTTGCTTTGTTATCAGCAACTTGTTTATTGCTTTCACTTTCCAGGATGTGGTCTATTTTTATATCCTCTTCCAGCAATTCGCTAAGTAGTCCTTCAAGGATACCAAAATTGGCTTTGTTTCTCAAAAGCCTTTTTATAGCCCAGTCGAACCGGATAAGATTTTTCATTCCAAAGGGGTTATTTAAAATGCAAATATAAAAAATTGGCGTTGATCTAATTGTATTATAAATTATTATTGCCTGAGACGATAATAATTGTAATTTTGATTAGGTCATTACCACGACTTTTTTGCATGCCAATTTTTATTATTTTTACTTAGCATGAAATATCGTCTTGTACCAATATTCTTTGCGTTTGTTGCCATATTTATATTGTCCAACCGGTCCACCTGGCGGGAGTATTCTGTTATAGGTTGGGATGCTTCGGGCTATTATTCATATCTGCCGTCGGTTTTTTTATACCACGATCTTGGGCAACTCGGCAAAACAGATAGTGTGCGCTACCATTACGCCTGCGATTTCCTGGGCTATGGCCTTTACTCTTACCAAAATACTGGCCGGCGGGTCAATAAATATCCGCTTGGTGTAGCAGTAATGGAAATGCCGTTCTTCCTGGTAACTAATTATTTGATTTGCCCGGCTACCCGCTACCCTGTAGATGGTTTTAGCATTCCATACCAGCTCGGTGTAGCACTGTCCACAGTTTTTTGGGCTTGTTTCGGACTTTATTTCTTAGGTATGCTGCTACGGCGTTATTATAGCGACACTGATGTAATGATAACGCTACTAATACTGGCTTTTGGCACTAACCTCTATTTTTGTACGGCCTTTACAACGGGATGGAGCCACCCTTTTTCTTTTTTTCTACTCGCCTGCCTGATGTACTGCACCGATACCTGGAAAAAGGGATCGCTAAACAGCCTCCCGGTGATTGGTTTTTTGTTGGGCATGCTCATCATCACTCGCCCCACCAATATGGTGGGCTTATTGATCCCTTTATTTTGGCCCAGTCAGAATAAAATTGGCACAACAAGAAGCGCAAATTCCAAAGCACTGGCAGCGTTGTTTTGCGTTCTGTTGTTTCTGGACGTGTGTTTCCTTCAGATGAGCTACTGGAGATACACTACCGGCCAGTGGATATGCTACTCCTACCGGGATGAAGGTTTCGACTTCATGCACCCACATATTTTCGAAGCCCTGTGCGGGTACTCCAAGGGGTGGTTCGTTTATACACCGGCCGCATTGATAATAATATGTTCCATTCCGTTGTTATGGCAGCAGAGCAAGCAGTTGGCGCTTTTATGCTGTTTGTTGCTTCCTGTCTATGTATATGTGGTCTATAGTTGGTGGATGTGGTATTACCCAGGTGCATTCTCCTCCAGGCCAATGGTGGATATACTGCCAGTGTTATCGCTTCCTCTTGCTGCGCTGGTGTCGGTGGTGCGGAAGAAGAAAATGGTGCTGAAAGGAACGGTATATTCTGTTTTCGCAGTGCTCATAATTTTGAATTTGTTTCAGACCTACCAGTATTCCATTGGCGTGATACGTGAAAACACGAATAAAGAATACTACTGGCGGGTGTTTGGCAGGATCAAAGCGACCGACGATGACCGTAAATTATTGTTAATACGACATTAGGTTTCTAAAATGAATGTATATACATGTATCTTTGCGTAAGTAACTTGAGGCAGTCGTTTTAATTTATAAATGAAGTTATGAATAGGCGCACATTATTAAAAGCGGGCGGCCTTCTGGCGCTCGCACAAATTCCAGGTATGAGTACATTATCCGCTTTAGGGGCGCTGGGCAATAGTTTGGAGCCATCAGAAAGAATGCCAGTTTTATTTATAGGGCATGGCAACCCCATGAATGCAATTGAAGATAACGCCTATCACAAAAGCTGGCAAGCTATGGGCAAGACATTGCCCCGCCCACAGGCTATACTGTCGGTGTCGGCACACTGGCTTACTACCGGCACTAAGGTAACAGCAATGAGCCACCCCAAAACAATACACGATTTCGGTGGGTTCCCTAAAAAGCTGTTCGACCAGCAATACCCTGCACCCGGCTCACCAGAGCTTGCGGCTCTTACTAAAGAACTGGTTACCTACAGCCACATACAAAGCGATGATAGCTGGGGGCTGGACCATGGCACCTGGAGCGTATTGCTGCCTATGTACCCCGCGGCAGATATACCCGTTTACCAGCTTAGCCTGGACTACGACCGGCCACCGGCATACCACTACGAAATAGGTAAGCAGTTAAACAAGCTACGCGATAAAGGTGTGCTGATAATAGGCAGCGGCAACCTGGTACACAACCTGCGCGAGGTGGACTGGAGTGGTGGCAACAAAGTATATGACTGGGCACGGGAGTTTGACAGCAAGTTTACCGAGTGGATAGAAAAGGGCGACCACGCGTCTATACTCAACTATCAAAAGATACTTGGGAACACCGCTACTATGGCCCATCCGTCATACGACCATCTGCTGCCAATATTCTATGTGCTGGGGTTGCAGCAGAAAAATGAAAAAGTGAGCTTCTTTAATGAGCAGTTTGATATGGCCTCTATTTCTATGAGGTCGCTGATAATCGGGAATTAAAGTGCAAGAAGTTTTCAATACTTTATCTCTTTCTCATCAATTCTTCAGGAAAGCCGTGCTTTTCTAAAAAGGCTTTTGATTCATTTGCCTTTTTAATGAAAAAGGGATCATTGCCATAATCTTTCACATCACTGCTTATGATGGCGTTGATCTTTGGTTTTTGATCTTTGTTGTTAGGCGTTGATGGCATTATTAATGGGTTTTAAAGAAATAAGCAAGTAACCCGCCAATCACTGCTACCTGGCCAATCCAAAAGTAAAACATACGCATGGTAAGGCGGGATTCTACTTGTGCTATATATTCTTTTGTAGAAGCTATATATTCTTTGGTAGCCATTGTTCTAAGGTTTATCTCATTATTGTCTTTGAGCTTAGAATCTACAAAGTTTACAAGCGTTTCCGCTTCTCTTTCGCCGAGTTTTTGCCGCAGCAACTCATATAGTTGTATGTCTGTGGTGTTGATTACCATAAGCACAAAGTTAAGCAATTAATTTATGAGGAGGTAAAAGCATCTGAATATGTGGCGCTTTTTCTATGGGGTGACAAATTTCCTTCCTTTCTTGCTCCTTTTACTGGAATTGCTACGATTTTTAAGAAGATCTTTATATTCAATTATTTTAGTTTCGTATGTTAACTTTATACCTAACCATTTTGACATTTCGTTAGCGTATTGTTCTTCTAAATAACTATTTTTAATCTTGAGATTCCATTCTAAATCTGCTAATGCAATTTCAGCGGCATCTACTTTTTTCAGTTCAAGAAGACTATCAATGTTTTTTCTTAGTGTTCCCAATCTGTTAACTTCTGTATTGATATTATTTTCATCAGTCTTTAAATTTATTTTGTCCGAAAACGTATGGTAAGCTTGATTTGTGAAAAACAAAATGACAATTATAAAAAATACTCTTTTCCATGTTTTGTTTAATAAAACTATCCATACCCATTTAAGAAAATATTCGAAATTATTTTTGCTTTTCAAGCGCTCCTCTATTTCTATTCTTTCTTTTTTCCTTTCCTCCCTTTCTAATTCCTTCTCCCTGTAATTCAATTCAAGTTCTAATTCTTTTTTGGTAGCCGAGTTTAATATATCTTCTTTTGTTTCTTTCTGAGTTTGCACTATTATAGGTTGCTGTTCCTCATAATTATTCCTGTCTTTGGGATTTGACTTTAAATTTTCAATCAGCGATTTTAATTCTTTAACATCAGAAATTGAAAAATCTTCGGCAAAAATTGTTCCTAATCCAGAACTACTTATTGTTACGTCTGTCCCAAATCCTTTATTGTGTATTTCAATTGAAGCAATTCTGTCAATTGGTATTGTTTTAGAGTCTTTACCGATTAAATAAGAATTTCTTTTTTGCCATTTTAATCATCTGTTACCGTAATAACACTCGGATTAAGCACATTCCCACTTCTTGATAAAGCTGTTTTAAATTCTTGATTCATTTTAGTCTAAATCATATGGTTGCCACCTACTATTAAAAGTACAAAGAGATTTCCGTAAATTTGTATAAAGGCTATTGTTATGACAGCTACAGAGGTTTTACGCGAAGAAGTGAAGGAGTTTATAGACCATATGAATGGCAAGACATTGCGTAAAGTAAAGGCTATGCTGGAAAAAGAAATGGGGGGTGCTGATGAAGAAAACATAATTGAAGAAAACTGGGACGATTTGCCTGAAGAACTACAGATAATTTTGGAACAATCAGTCAAGGAGGGAGAGGAGGGTAAGGTAATCTCGTATGAGCAGGTTAAGGAAAAATACAGCCAATGGTTCAGAAAGTAGTATTATCAGTCAGGGCAGAAGCAACTTTTGCCGAAGCAATTATACTTTTCGCCGCATAAGTTTGTGCAATGATAAACGGGCAAGCCCGATAGGGCTTAAATGATGAATAGCCACCGGTGAAACCGGTGGGAAAATAGATGTGGTCATTGAACCCCGGCGGGGTTCAACTGGTATAACCCTGAAGACTCCGGGTTGCACCCGGAGCTATTCACATTAAAGCCTTCCAGGCTTTTTAAATTCAATGCACATTTTTATCCGGCGTATAGTATAATTTTCTGAGGTCTAAATTTTCTGAAACTGAAATCCTGGCGTTTACGGATAGAATTGAAGAGAAGGTTTCAGTCATTAAACTTAACCCAAGAATAGGAGAGAACGTTGGTAAGAGCACAAATGTATATAAAACCGTAATTAACAAAAGAATTACCCTTTATTACAAGTATAAGCCAATCAAAAAAGAGATATTGATTTTGGCATTCTGGAATACACAACAAGATCCGAAAAGGCTGAAAATATAAATCCCGCAGGGATGTTAGTCTGGAGCCACTCATTGTTGGACCATCTTTATTGAGTCATTTTGTCCTAGGTCGCAGGAACAGAGTGATGTTCATGAGTGATCATCCATTTGTCGCCGACCTTTTTAAAACCTATGGTTAGCCTGAAGTCGAGCGGTGTATAATCTGCGCTATTGCTGTTATCGTCGCACCTCATTTTTGCAAAACAAAAGGCCACATCTTCTCCAGCAGTTATGTGCAGGTCCAGAATGTCGAACACTCCCGACCTTGTATATTTAAAGAAGATGTTCCAGGTATCGCGATATGCGTCTATACCCACAGATTGAAATGGGCCTGGCACATCGTACATTACCATATCCGCAGAATGATTGGCGAGGATTCCATTAATATCATGGTTGCAAACTGCCGCCGCCCAGTTCTCTACAAGCTGCCGGATCTGAATTTCATTGTTGCCCATTGGGATAGATTGAATGGTAATAAAATGCAAACTACGTCAGTGCTAATGACGTATTAAATTGGGTTTGCCGATCGTAAAGTACAAAGATATTTTCGTAAATTCGTTAGAAAGCTATTGTTATGACAGCTACAGAAGTTTTGCGCGAAGTAGTGACACAGTATTTGAAAGAAGCGGACGAAAAAACGCTTCGTATGGTGCAAGCGATAATGCACATAGAACTAGTAATGGACTGGGACGACATGCCTGAAGAATTACAAATTATGATTGACGAATCCATAAAAGAGGCCGAAGAGGGCAAGGGGATTCCGCATGAAGAAATGGTGAAAAAATATCCGGATTGGTTTCGCCCATTATCAGAGGTAAGAAAGATGACACTGAACGAAGCTATATGCCAAGAAATAAATGAATTAATTGATGAGTTTGACCATAAAACTTTGCGGATAATAAAAGCGATACTGGAGGTACATAAAGAATTTGGAATGGAAGATGATGAGGACTTCGATGAAGAAGAATAGAAATTTTATACTTTGCACGGCATAGTTTTGCGCATTATTGAATAGGCTTTGGTTCACAGGGTCAAGCCCTGAAAGGGTATAATCTAATAGCGATGGGCATCGCCCATCGAACTTGCGAAAGATATCTGCGAAATGCACAAAACTTTCCCATCTAAATTCTAAACTGGTTACAACTCCTTCCTAAAATACTTCTCCCGCACAAAGAACGCAACCGCCCCCACTGCAATAACTCCCAGCGATGCCTCAATAAACTCGCTTTTTATAGTCGAGTAGATAAACAACCACACCGCGATGCTTAACACTGCCGGAATAGGAAAAAGGGGCATTTTGTAAGGCCGTTCTTCATTTGGTTTTTTGTAGCGCCAGGCTATAAGACCAGCTGCCTGCGAAACAAATTGCACCAATATGCGCATAGTAAGAATGGCCGTAATCACATCTCCCAGTCTGAATAAAAGGCTGAACAGAAACCCTACACCACCCACGGCCAGGAGCGAAACATGCGGGAACTTATGCCGCGGATGCACTTTTGCAAATGCGCTGAAAAAATCGCCGTTAACTGCGGCCGCATAAGGGATGCGGGAGTAACCGAGAATAGCTGAAAAAAGCGAAGCAAGGGCAATTATCAATATCAGCACAGTAGCCACCTGCGCTACCGTATGGTTATAAATCTGGCTGAAATAAATACTAGCTACAAAATCCGATTTGGCTACGGTTTCCCAAGGCAGTACGCCCACTATTACCGTTTGCATGGCAAGATAAAGCACCGCAATGCCGGTAATGGAAATGAATATGCTGCGCGGGATATTTTTTCCAGGGTCTTTTATTTCGGCGCCCAGGTGGCACACATTGTAGTACCCCAGGTAGGAGTAAACCGATTTAAGTGATGCCTGCCCTATGGCCACATAAAGCAACGAAGCGCTGTTGAAGCCTTCAAAATGAATATTGAAAGCCTGGGCCGCATTGAAATGCGGGATGCCGGAAAGGATAAGCCACAGTATGGTACCCCCCGTAATGCACCATAGCAGAACGGAGATTTTACCCACGCTTTTTATGTTGCGGTAAAGCAATGCCACCAATAAAATAACCAGTCCGCCACTAACCATTTTTTTCTGGATGTCGGTAAGCGGCACGAGGTACGCAAAGTAATGTGAAAAGCCGATAGCCCCGCTGGCTATGACAAGTGGTGCCTGCAGGGTTGTTTGCCAGATGAAAAGAAAGGACATCAGCCTGCCGCCTTTATTTTCGCCATACAGTTTTTTAAGAAATACATAGCTACCCCCTGCTTCCGGCCATTTAGCGCCCAGTTCGGCCCACACCATGCCGTCCATATAAGCAAGCAATGCGCCTACCAGCCAGGGAATAATGCTTGCCGGCCCGTGCATAAGGGCCACGATCATAGGAATGGTAACAAACGGCCCTATGCCCACCATGTCTATCATATTGATAGCGGTGGCCTGGCTTAGGGATAAGCCCCTTTCTAAAGTGTGTGTATTGTTACTTGCCAATAGAATTAATTACCTCACAAAGTATAAAAGTTTCACGCAAAGTACGCAAAGGCAAACGCAAAGAAGGCACAAAGATCATTAATACATGCAATTGCTTTTTTACCACGAAGGCCACAAAGAAATACACAAGGATCACAAAGCGCAGTTAGTGTCCTTTGTGATTTAACTTAGTGTTCTTTGTGGTTATTTTCACTGCACGTTTGACTTAATCAGCAACCCTAAGTACAGCAAATTAATACTGGTCCACATTTCTTTTAGTCATGTCCACTTGCCGCCACATGCTTCCGTTTTGGAATAACAGCATGTAATTAGCTGCCGGATGTTTTAACGTAAGTTCATACCAATGCCCGAGATCAACAAGGTTCAGCCTGTAATCTTCGTTTTCGTAACTCCTGCCCCCATGCCCCTCATACCACCACCAGGTACCCCATTGGTTTAGCGTTACGTTTATTACACTATCGTTTATCACGGTCACATGTGCGCCATCGTCCTTGGTGAGCATATTGAACGACTGGGCATCATAAATTTTGTTCGGTATTTTTGTGCCAACAAACAGGTCGTGCATCGTTTTGTACTCCCCTTCGGGCTGAGCGCCTATCATGGGCACGCCATTCATATTCTCGGGAATATTTAGCAGGATCACTGTTTTGTTACCGGCATCAGGTAGCTCGTGTAGCAGCCGGTTGTCCACGTAGGTAGCGTACTTCCATTGCAGGTTCAGCAGCGTGGTAAAATAGAGGTTCACTAGCCCATATCCTACCAGTAACGAGATCCTTACAGCCTTATTGGGGATGTAGCTTGCCAGTAAAGCCAGTAGCATAAATATGAAGGCGTCTATGAAGTAGGTATAACGGTCGTAGAACACGAGCAGCAGTTCGGGGAACTCTATAGGCAGCAATATTACCATGCACATCATTACCCATACAAACAGTAACAGTCCTGCTTTTCCCTTTATCTCCATCTTTCTCAACCGCCAAATGAGGTAGCAACACACAAGGACGAAAACTGTGTAGAAGAAAACAAGACCTGGGGTAGAACTCACAAGCTTATATACTTTATGCCGGACCTCGAAAGAAAAGAACCGGCCAAACAGCAGGATGTGAAAAACATAACGCGGCGGCCTGTTCAGATAAACGGAGATCGGTTTCACCACATTTTCGGCGATGTGCGCAAAATGATGGCCATAGGCCAATAGGAGGACCGCAATATGCAGCCCGAACAGGATAAGCTGGGGTGCAAAAAACCAAAACAGGGTTTTCTTCAAAGCGCTCTTGTCAAACCCAATTGCATACCTGTAGTATAAGGCCAGCGACAGGACAAACCACGGCGTGAGGTAGAATATTTCCAGCGAATAGGTGGAGCATAAATAAACAATGCCAGCTAACCAGGCATATTTCGTTTGTTGCGTGTGCTGGAATTTCTGCACGCATAGTAGTATTGCAAGAATAAGCATAAACCCCTGCAGATAATGATAAGCAGCTTCCCAAATAATGACCTCGGAAATGTGCGGACACACAGTGTATAACAACACCCCGCATAAGGCAATGTTTCTTCCGTTCTTTATGCCCGAATCGCTAAACAGGCGGTTGCATAGCAGAAAGAAAAGATAGCCGTTGATGGCGTGCATGGTTACCTGTAGGGTATGCCAGGCATAAGGATTAGCGCCAAACAACCGGAAGAATACATAGGTAGTGAACTGAGTAAACTGGTACAGGCTGTTTATACCCGACTGGCTGTTATTGATATAGTTCCAGAACTTCAGGTGCGTGATGTTGTACAGCCATCCCGCTGCGTCAATCACCCATCCAGCCTTTGCAGCCGGCAGGTAAATGATGAATGTCAATGCCCATAGAATAACGAATATCCAGCCGTTCTTCAGTACGGGTTGTTCTGAGGTTAAAGAGGCATTATATGTTGGTTCTGTCTGGGCCATTCGGTATGTTGTGTGCCAGCAAATATAAGCATGTTCTTAAGGGCAGATCAATCTTGATCTTCGTCCTTTTTATTCCAGTCCACCACGCGCCACATATCCGCTTTCTGGTACAGTAGCATGTACTCACTGGCCGGGTGCTTTAGCGTGAGCTGGTACCAGTGGCCCACATCTTTCATCTCCAGACGGTAGTCGTCATTCTCGTAGCTTACCGCGCCCCTGTACCTATACCACCACCAGGTGCCCCATTGATTCAGCGTCACAGTGAGCGTACTGTCGTTCAGCACTTTCACATGCGCACCATCGCCGGGGGAAACCATGTTGTACGAGGCAACATCATAAACTGTAGTATTAATTTTGTGGTCGCTGAAAAGGTTGTGGGCAAGCTTCCATACGCTCGTCGGTTGCGAGCCTATCATCAGCATTCCGTTCATATTCTCCGGCAGGTTCAGGAGGATCAGTGTTTTGTTGCCGGGATCAGGTACTTCTTTCACCAACCGGTTCACTATGTATGCCGATCGTTTCCAGTAGTAATTGGTTTTCACGGTTAAGTAGATATTGACACACGCATAACCCACAAATATGAAGGCCGCTATCTTTCTATTGGGAATGATGCTTAGTAGCAATAACATCATTGCATACATAAAGGGCAGCATAAAATAGGTATATCGGTCGAACAGTACCAACTGTAGCTGCGGGAAGTCGAGCGGCACTACAATAGCCAGCGTAAACAATGTCCATAAAAAGAGCAATATTGCCACCTTCGCTTTTATGCCTGCCCAGCGCATCCGTGTCACAAATAAAAGCAATATGGCAGCTACCAGGCTATAGAAAATAACGAGGCCAATCGCTGTTTCGCAAAAGGCATAAACCTGCCGCCGGAAATCAAGAGGAAAATATCTGCCGAGAAACAGCATGTGGAACAGGTATTGCGGCGGCTTCGTAAGATAGGCAAACCCGTTTTTCGCAAGGTGGATGTTCACGTGCGCTACATGCATATGGATTATGGTACTGAGCGCCACTTCATAAAGCCCGAACAGCACAAGCTGCGGCACAAAAAACCAAAGCAGCACCTTTCTGAAAATGGCTTTGTCGTAAGCCAGCACCACCCGGTAATAAATGGCCAAGGTAAGCACAAACCAAGGTGTGAGGTAAAAAAGCTCTAAGGCATAAGTGGAGGGAAAGTAGAGCAGCACCGCCATCCATATATACTTGTTCTTTTGCGTGTGATGAAATTGCTGTACCCAGCGCAGGATCAAAAGGAAAACAAGAAAGGCCAGCAGGTAATGGAAGCAAGGTTCATGCACGATCACTTCTGAATTGTGTGGCGCAAAGCAATAGAGCAATATTGCGCCCAGCGCAATATTTACCGCCTCTTTTATGTGCGAATCCTCAAACAGGCGGCGCATGAGCGAGAACAGGAGCAGGCAATTGAGTGCATGAAGGGTAACATTGAGCAGATGCCATGCCCATGGGTTCGCACCAAACATCTTGTAGTAGGCATAAGTAACCAATTGGGTGAACTGGTAAAGGCTTAGGGAGTCGGGCCTGTTCACGTAGTCACTGAAACTCGCGGTTCGGATAGTAAGCAACCAGCCAAAAAAATCGCCTACCATGCCGGCCTTTGCCGCCGGCAGGTAGAGCACAAAAGTAATCAGCCAGAACAACGCAAATACACGCCACTCGCTCTTAATGAGCGACTGGAAGGTAAGCGTGGGTTTTGAAGCTGTATTAGTCATTGGCCTGTATATAAACAAAAGTAAGGAACGCTAACGGTTATAAAGCAAACAGGCTGAAATGTGATACTAAGATTTCGTCTGGAAGAATTGTAAAGCTCATTTCAAAAGGTCACTTTTATTGGTGTAGGGCATAATCGTTAATAAAGCGATCATTTACTATGTCCAGCCATAGTTCCATGCCATCATAGTTCCAGTGTGTGTCGCCGGGCCAGTAGAGTACCTGCCGTGTCTTTCTGAATGTGGTGTAGGCATCGATTGTTTTCATGCGCAGGTTGGGGGCGTCTTGTATCCGAGGGATCAGTTTGTTATATCCTTCGGGCTGCTGTATTGTTGCCGAGTTGGGTATAATAGACAGGTACACTTCGCTGAATCCCTCCGCCTTGTAATGGTCGTAAAGCACATTAAGATTATTCACAAGAATGGTTATTTCGTCATTATTCAGCGGCCTGTATGAACTGTGGATGTCGTTCTTATCCACGGTTTCTTTAAGAAACAGAAACTTGCGGTCGTCAGAGATCACCACATCGCCGGAGGCCCGGTTGAATACGTAGTAGTTGAGTGCCGCCTTTGCCTCAAACATGGGCATACTAAAGTTGTAATTGAATAAATTGCCCTGCAGGTTCTGGTTAATGTACTTATTGAAGAAAGTGGTGGTGGTGAGGCCTGTAAAAAGAGAAGCATAAAGAAGATTCGGCGCCGTGACAGGGAAGATACCGGAAACACTTTTCTTTTTGATGGTTGTATCAAGCACTTCATTTATCATTTGCTGGCCAGAAAAATAGCTGTAGAAGTACCGCTCCGAGATCTCGATAAGGAGTATGTTCTTTTTCGAGCTATCTAAATGGTAGCTGCCCCCATGGATGCGTTCTATAAAGTGATACTCGCTCACCCCGGCAAAGTTTGTATCGCGCACAGGCCAGGTATAACTGTCGCCGTCTAAGTACAGTGCTATGTTTTTTGTCCCGGTGTATGCCGTGCGCTTCGCATGACGCGGCGGGTTGGGGGGATTAAATGCTTTTACAAAATCGAGGTAAGACATGCTTACGAGGTCGCCATGCAGGCATTGATAAGTGCCCCACCAAAATTTATTGTCCCTTGCATTGCTGATAAATGCCATTGCCTCGCGCGATGTGGAAGCCCACAGCACAACAAGGCCGAAAACAATAAAAAAATAGCTGGCGATCTTTTTAAGCATTGGATCCGTTATCTATAAATATTTCTGCGTACTTCTTTGTCATCTGATATCTGATACTTGCTATTAATCACCTCGAATTTGGAATTTATCATTTGGAATTTGCTTCTTTGGTAATTACCCCGTTCACCATGTCCACCCATTTTTGTTGCCCGTAAACGTTCCAGTGGGTATCGCCGCGCAGAAAATATTTTTCCGGCGATCTTTTCAGCACATCGTATGCATCGATCACCTTCATTTTTAGCCTCGGGTCATTTTGTATGGCGGGGATGAGGTTATTATACCCTTCCGGCTCTACAACGGTTACTGTGCTGGGTATTATAGAAAGGTATATCTCCTTAAAACCAGTTGCTGTATAGTAATCATATATTGTGTTGAAGTTGTTTACCAGCTTTGTTATCTCTTCTTTGCTCAAAGGGCAGAAAGAACTGTTTATATCGGTTCGGTCCAGTGTGCGTTTATAAAGCAGGAATTGCTTATTCTTTGAAATGACTGCGTCGCCGGAAGCCCTGCTGAATAAATAATAGTTAATAGCTGCCTTGGCGCCAAACATTGGTATGATAAACCTGTAATTGAATAGGTTGCACTCCAGGTTCTGGTTGATGAATTTGTTGAAAAAGTCTGATACCCTGATCTCGGTAAAAAAGGAACTGTACCTTATTCCCTGCGTTGTTGAGCATGGCCGAAAGGCGGTACTTTTTTTCTGCATGGTTGTGTCGCACAATTCATCTATTATCTCTGTTGTCCCGAAATAACTCCTCACGGTTCTCTCTGCCACTTCTATAACCAGTACATTTCTTTTGGACGTGTCGAGGTGGTAATGAAGCGTGTTATTCCACCCTACATGATTAAACGAGCTTATCCCGGAAAATATCCAGTCATGTATATTCATTAAGTAACTATCTCCGTGTATGAACAATACTGTATTTTTAGGCCCATCGTACCGGCTGTGTTTAAGGCTGGTGGTATCCGTTATGGCGAATTTGTTTAAATATTCAAGGTAGCAGATACTGGCAAGGTCGCCGTGGTTAAGCTGGTTTAATCCCCACCACTCATGGTTATCCCGCTTGTTCAAAAGATACTCCATAACACTATGCGAAGTGGATACCCACAACGTGGCAATACCAAAAATAATAAAAAAATAGCTGGCTATTATTTTAAGCATGTTTTTAGAATTGGAAGTATATGAATTGGTTCTCGGCAAATACACCAAAGAAATAACAGATCAGCACCATCATTGCCGTGAAACAATAAAACCGGATATTATTGGTGATAAAATGCCCGGGCAGAAACTTTTCCCGGTACAGCATTATCGCTATTACAAGTATCGAAAAATACAACTCATTCCGGCTGTTAAAGCCAAGATAATTTGAGCCACCCCTGAGTGCGAATATCTCTTTGATATAGGCCCAGGCCGCTCCAATATTCTCTGACCGGAAAAATATCCAGAGGAAGGTTACCAGGATAAAAGTTGACAGCATCCACAAGGCATTGATCAGTTTGTTTCTCCGCTCCGGCTCTTGCTGTGTTTTCCTTGTCAGCAATATTACCAGCAGCCCATGTAGCAGCCCCCATACTACAAAGGTCCAGTTGGCGCCATGCCACAAGCCACTGAGCAGGAATACGATCATTACGTTCAGCTTGCGCCGCCACTCACCTTTACGATTGCCGCCCAACGGAATGTACACATAGTCCCTGAACCAACTCGATAACGAGACATGCCACCTGGTCCAGAAATTGCTGATACTGTGCGACAGATAAGGCTGTTTAAAGTTTTCCATCAGCCGTATGTTCATCACTTTTGCAGCGCCCAGTGCAATATCAGAGTAGCCCGAAAAATCGCAATAGATCTGGAACGAATAAAACACCGCACCGGTAAATAAGGCCAGCGAAGAGCTATCGTGTACATGCCCATATGTGCGCTCTACCACCATTGCCAGCCTGTCGGCAATAACTACTTTTTTGAAGAAGCCCCACAGCATCCGGGCCAACCCTTCCTTCACGTTGTCCCAATTATACGGCCTGAATTCTTTAAGCTGCGGGAGCACATTTTGTGGCCGCTCAATGGGGCCGGCCACTAACTGCGGATAAAACATTACATAGAGCGCATAAGCCACAAAATTCCTTTCGGCGGCCTGCTTTCTTCTATATACCTCTATGGTATAACTCATAGCCTGGAAGGTATGGAACGAAAGGCCAATGGGTAAGGCCATTTTCAGCAACGGCAGGGATAACGGTTTGCCAAAAAACAAGAAGCCCGTATGGATATTGTCTATAAAAAAATTGTAGTATTTGAATACAGCGAGCGCGCCTATATTGGCTATAAGGCTGGTGATAAGCCAGAATTTCCGTTTGCCGGCTTCGCTTTTTTCTATAAGCAGCCCGGCAAAATAATCTACTATAATGGTGCCGCCGAGTATGAGTATATACTCTGGAATGAACGACATATAAAAATAACAGCTTGCAATAAGCAAGAGCCAGATACGGCCCTTCTGGTTCTTCAGCCTGAAGTACCAAAGTGTCACCACCATGAAGAAAACCAGGAATTGGAGCGAGTTAAATGTCATTGGCTATTGCTTTATAAAACTATACACTAATTGCCCCGGACTTTAGGCCAGGGATTGCTATTAATTATGATTTGGCTTTAGCCAAAATTACACAACATGAACTTTCCAGCGAGAGTATTTTTCGGCTAAAGCCTCCGTATTTCTAATTATACCCCGGTCTAAAGACCGGGGCTACTAAAATCTATATTTACAGGTGCAATTTGTTCTATCTAAGTGACGATGACAAAATAAATACCACTATCTGACTTGTTCTTTTTCATTTCTGCTTCGTCCCAATCCTCCCGATGGCTATCGGGACTAATCGGGATAAATAGCGCACTATTCGTGGATTTTGTGCCTCGCATAAACGAAAAATAACTTCGCCATATAGTGGTATTTATTTCGTCAACGTCACTAACAATTAGTTTTGATCAACGTTTTTCTTCGACCAGTCAACGACTTTCCATTGGTCGCCCACCTGGTACAACATCAGGTATTCCGAAGCGGGGTGCCGGAGCGTTAACTCATACCAATGCCCTACATCGGTCATGTTCATCTTGAACTGGTCATTTTCATAGCTGCTTGCCCCCAGGTCGCCGTTCCACCACCAGCTTCCCCATTGGTTCAGCGTTACATGCACTACACTGTCGTTGCATACGGTCACATGTGCCCCATCCTCCCGATGGATCATATTGTAGGCGCAAACATCATATACATCATTAGTTACCTTATTCTTCTCATAAAAGAGATTGTTCATTAGTTTGAATTCACTTGGGTCGTGTGTTCTTATCATTAGTGCCCCTCTCATGCTTGTAGGCAGGTTCAGCAACAACAATTTTTTATTTGCCTCCACTGGCACTGTTGTCAATAATTTCCTGGTGATGGATGCAGACCGGTGCCAGTACACGTTCGTCTTGACTGTATAATACAAATTGAACAGGAGGTAGATAGAATATACTAAAAAGGCAACGAACCTGTAGGGAATAAAACTAATCATCAATACAAATGCCATAGAGATAAATGCAAAAGGCACATAGTTGTAACGGTCGCCTATTATGTAGAGTGTGCCCGGAAAATCTAAAGGTATGAGCATACAGATAGCTAATGCTGCCATAATAAGAAACAGCACCACAGCCTTGCTTTTTGCTTGCATTCTGGAACTGTAACGAACGACTAAACAGCCGATCAAAGCTACTACGCAATAAAAAGCAATGACTACAGGCGCTGAATTACAGAGCGCATATATCTTTCCTTTTACCTGCTCGGGGAAGTACCTGCCCAGGCATACAATATGGAACAGGTACATGATCTGCCTGTTAAAATAAATAATGGGGTCACTGAATTTTGGCAAGCCTACATGGGCTATACCGTTTCCCCAAACCATGCGCATAAGTGCCAGGTGAAGGCAGAACAACAGTAACTGCGGAATCAGGAAAAGGGATAGCGTACTTCTGAATGCTTTCTTGTCGTAGTTCAGCACCAGCCGGTAATAAACGGCTACCGCCAGTACATACAGTGGCGTGAGGTAAAAGATCTCCAGGGAAAATATGGAAATGGCATAAACAACTCCGGCATACCAGGCATACTTTGGCTGCCCGGTCTTTAAATACCTGACCATCCAGGTCAAAATGGCCAGGATGAATATGAACCCCTGCAGGTAGTGGTAACAGGACTCCCTTACCACAACCTCCGAAGCGTGGGGCGCAATGCAAAAAAGGAATGTGCCGGCAAATGCTGTAATATTCGGATACCCGGTGCGCGAGTCAGTGAAAATTGTTCGGCACAAGTGATAAAGCAGCAAGCATACCACTGCATGTAGGGTGACCTGTAGCAAATGCCATAACCATGCGTTTAAGCCAAAGAGCTTATAAATGCAGTACATGGCTATTTCGGTGAACTGGTACAGGCTATGCACGCTGGAGGACCTCGTATTTACATAATCGCCAAAGCTTTCCCTGGTGGATAGCACCCAATAGGGGAAATCCCCCTCCATCCCTGATCTGGCAGCAGGCAGGTACAAAACAAATATTACTGCCCACAAAAAGCAAAATACCCACAGGCCCGAAAAGCGAGTATCCTCTATTTTCTTTTCGTATTTAAGCAGCATACTACTTTCGTTTTTTTGACGGGATATTTCGCTCTAAAGATATGGTTTTATACGAAGATGTGCCGCACTACAAAAGTGTGGCTGCCGCGAACAATATAAGAGCCTGAGAAAAAGAACGTCAGTTAAAATTGAGTTTTTTAATGACCAGCACTATCCCCGATATTGTTACGCATTTCGATCACCTGATTTAACAGGTCAATGTACAACTGCATTCCGGCATTGTTCCAATGAGTATCCCCTGCAAGGTACAGTTGTTGGCCCGATGCCCGGAAAACTGAATATACGTCAATGACCTTCATTTTTAGGCCAGGGTCATTTTGTACCAGCGGAATAAGGTTGTTGTATTTTTGTGGTTGTACAATAGTAGCTGAATTTGGGATAATAGATAAATAAATTTCTTCAAACCCGGAAGCTTTAAAATGACCATAAATAAAATTGAGGTTGTTAACGAGGATATTGATGTCACTGGGAGCCAGGCGGGAATAGGAGGATAACAACCCTGTATTACTTACCGTTTCTTTAAGGAACAAAAAAGTGCCATCATCAGATATTTCTACCCGGCCTGATGCCCTTTTGAAAATGTAATAATTTAAAGCCGCTTTCGATTCAAACAATGGCATTATCCACCGGTAATTGAACAGATTGAACTGCAGGTTCTGGTTGATATTGTTATTGAACAAGCCAAATGCAGCCAACGAAGGCGAAGGGCCATCGTTTGACGTATATACAGGTACGGGCCGGTCTGCCGCATGGTTTCCATTGTTGGCATCGGAAAGGTCGTAGATCATGCGCACCGAGTCGAAGTATTGCCGGAGCATGCGCTCAGCTATTTCTATAACGAGAATATTGCGTTTTGTGGTATCCAGTGTATAATGGGAAGGCTCATACCTGCTGATATAGTGATATGCTGAAAGGCCGTTGAGCAAAGCCGGCCCCAGTTGCCAGGTGTAGCTATCGCCATCCAGGTATAGTACCATATTGGCTGGTCCGTCGTATGGCCTTTTGGTTAGCGGGGAGCCAGCATTGTGTTTAAACGCATTTACAAAGTCAAGGTAAGAGAGACTGACTAAGTCGCCATGATCTTCGGGATATACACCCCACCATGTGCCTGCAACTCTTTTTTTATAGAGGTATGCCATAGCGCTACGCGATGTGGACGCCCATAACGCCGTAAGGCCAAATGTGATCAATATATAGGCAACGATCTTTTTGATCATGCGGGAGTGATGATGTATGCTACCTTGTAAGAGTTAAAAATAAATGTTTTTCAGCTACAATGCATGTCGCAAATCACAGCAAAGCCGCCTTTGTATCAGGCGGCTTTGCTTTCGTTAATTTAATTTCCCCATTTATTACCTCATAAACAACAGTTCCCTGTACTTTGGCAATGGCCAGAGCTTATCATCCACTACCAGTTCCAGTTTATCAGAATGGTAGCGTATTTTATCGAAGTAGGGTTTCACTTCGTGGCAGTATTTCAATGCGCGCTCGTGCATGTCTGCAACGTCATTTGCTTTTTTGCGCGCCTCCAGCATGGCTTCCACATTATCATTTATGTTCTGTATGTGGCCGCTTATTACTTCCACCAGGTTTAGCTGCGCTTTGTAGCTGTTCTTGTCCAGCCCCATTTCTTTAAGGCCGCGCACATTTTGTATCAGCGTGTTCTGGTAGTTGATGGCTGCCGGCAGAATATGGTTTGTAGCCAGGTAGCCTATGATGCGGGCTTCTATCTGCACCTTCTTTACATAGTCTTCCAGCATTATTTCGTGGCGGGCTTCCAGTTCGCGCTTGCTGTAGATGCCATTATCGTAAAATACCTGCTTGCCTTTCTCCGTTACAAACGCGTGCAGCGCTTCCGGCGTGGTCTTGAAATTGTTCAGGCCGCGACGTTCTGCCTCATCTGCCCATTCCGGGCTGTAGTTGTCGCCTTCAAACCTTATTTTTTTCGACTTAGCTATGTAGTCGCGCAATACCTGCAGCACTGCAATTTCCTTCTTCTCTCCTTTTTCTATAAGGGCGTCCACATCTTTTTTGAACTGCTTCAGCGTCTCTGCCATTATGGTATTCAGCACCACCATTGGAGATGCGCAATTGGCCGATGAGCCTACCGCACGGAATTCAAACTTATTACCTGTGAATGCAAAAGGGCTGGTACGGTTACGGTCGGTATTGTCCATCAGCAGTTCTGGGATCTGCTTGTGAATGTCCAATTTCAATATCACCTCATCCTGCTCGCTGAATTTCTCTTTTACCCTCGACTCCACTTCGTCCAGCACATCGCTGAGGAACTTGCCTATATATACCGAGATAATGGCCGGTGGCGCTTCATTTGCGCCCAGGCGATGATCGTTATTAGCCGATGCGATAGCGCCGCGCAACAGATCGTCATAATCATGTACTGCCTTTATTGCATTCACAAAAAAGGTAAGGAACATGAGGTTGGTGCGAGGTGTCTTCCCTGGCGACAAGAGGTTTACACCCGTATCTGTAGCCAGGCTCCAGTTGTTGTGTTTGCCCGATCCGTTAATGCCGGCAAATGGCTTCTCATGCAGCAATGCTTTTAGCTTATGGCGCTTTGCTACTTTGTTCATCACATCCATCAGCAGGGTGTTATGGTCCACCGCTATGTTGCATTCTTCAAATATCGGTGCGCACTCAAACTGCGATGGCGCTACCTCGTTGTGGCGGGTGCGTAGCGGTATGCCCAGCTTATAAGATTCCTGTTCAAAATCCTGCATAAAGGCATATACACGCTCTGGTATAGACCCGAAATAATGGTCTTCAAGCTGCTGCCCTTTTGCCGGGCCATGGCCTACCAGTGTGCGGCCACACATCATCAGGTCGGGGCGGGCATTTGCCAGCGCTTCGTCTATCACAAAATACTCTTGTTCCCAACCGAGAGTTGCTGTTACTTTACTTACATTCTTATCGAAGTAATGGCAAACGTCAACAGCGGCCTTATCAAGAGCAGCTATAGACTTCAACAGAGGTGCCTTGTAATCGAGCGATTCGCCATTGTAGGCAATAAATATAGTAGGTATGCAGAGTGTCTTGCCTGAGCCTGCTTCCATAATGAACGCTGGAGATGAAGGATCCCACGCGGTATATCCACGGGCCTCAAATGTAGCACGGATGCCGCCGTTAGGAAAGCTGGAAGCATCTGGTTCCTGCTGTATAAGTGCATCGCCATCAAAAAGCTCTATGGCCGTGCCATCGCTCTTGATGGTGAAGAAAGAGTCATGTTTTTCGGCTGTGGTGCCGGTAAGCGGCTGAAACCAGTGGGTGAAATGGGTTACGCCCCTTTCTTCGGCCCATGCCTTCATGCCCGCTGCTACCTGGTCGGCTATCCGGCGGTCAACCCTTGAACCCGATTTTGCGGAATTCATAAGGCTTTTGTAAGCCTCATCGCTCAGGTATTCGCGAATGGTGCGGCCAGTGAATACGTTACTGCCAAATATAGCAGTGATCCTTTTTTCCCCGTACCCATGTATTTTTTTTTCTTCGACATTAGATAACGCCTGTATGGCCTGAAAACGTAAAGAAGACATAATATTAAATTTTGTGCAAATCTACACAATCCTTTCAATTTTTGTACTTTTCTTCAAAAATTTTCATTAATACATAATATTAAAATTAAATCTACAGCATTAATATATTTCCCAGTCCTGCACATTTCCCACGTAAGAGCAAGCAAAATCAGTATTTATAATGCTTTCTATAAATATCATTTTGGGCATTCCAGATAATTTAAAGTAAATCGTCATTTCATAATTGGCTCCTTTATTACCGAAATATGTTATTGGTAAATGTTCTATAAAATCAACCCCACGCTTGCCATTCCATTTATAGGCTGCTTCCTTTGCGCTCCAGGCAAGGGCCAACAGTTGAGGGTCATTATTGAAAAGATACTGCTCTTCGGGCGATAGAAATTTATGCTGTATCCGTTCTATTTTATCATGCCATGTCTGTATGTCTATGCCGGCCTCGTTATAAGGATCTATTACTGCGGCCACATAAGGCCAGGAGTGGGATATGGAGAAAAAGCGGTCGTTATCTTCTATCCGGGGTTTGTCGTGTTCGTCTTTACTGATCGTATGCAGCGGAAAATCCTCTTTCAAATGTTTTAGCAAAAACCGCCCGGCCAGGTGTTCTATCCTTCTTTGTTCATTCTTTATCGCAGATTCTATGCCCGTTTGCGCTCTGAAAAAAGATTCCGGCTCCTCTATCTTCCAGATAGCGGCAAGCCCGTGATCGCCTATCTCCCATTCTTTTAAAAGTGGCATGATGAAAATTGGTTTAATTAGCCCGTCCAGGTCCCTTAGTTGCCCCGGTCATTAGACCGGGGACTGCTGAAAGTATAATCGGCTTTAGCCAAAAGTACACAACACAATCGTTCTTGCAGGAGTAATTTCGGCTAAAGCCACAGGGCTTCTTTCTCTCCCCCGGCCTAAAGGCGCGGGGCTATTGACAGGCAAGCGTAATTCCGAAGAATTCCCTGCCCGCTATTCTCGCGAAAAATAATTATTTTGCACTTGCAGGGCGGAGATGATTTCCCTTTTGCCTCTTCTATGAATAAGCTTACCACATGCCTCTCACTTGCATTACTGATCTTTGCACTCCATGCCAACGCACAGGAGAGCCCGGCGCCTCAACCGGCCCCGCCAGAGAAAAAAATTGCAGATACCGCCACGCATGCCAAAAAGCCCAAAGTGAGCCTGATGAAGGCCAAAGCGGAATCTGACAAGCACTGGATAGGCGTAGAGTTGGCAAAACTTGCGGCGCCAGATATGTTTGGCAGGGGGTACGTGAATGGCGGCCGGGATAGCGCTGCTAAATATATGCTGAAAAGATTCAAAGAATTGCACCTGCAGCCCGTAAGGCCCGGTGGCACTTACCAGCAGGGCTATGCATTCCCGGTGAACACCTTTCCGGGAAAAATGTACCTGTCCGTGAACGGCACAGAGCTTAGGCCGGGAGAAGATTATATTATTGACGCTTCCAGCCCGTCATTAGTTAAGAACGACCTTCCTGTAGTAAGAATAGACCTTGATGATATTACCGACAGCGCCACCTGGCTGCAAACGATGGCCGCGGTGGACGACGGCCACGCTTACTTTCTGAAAAACGGCGATACCTTACTGCATAAAGTGCTGCATGTGAAGAAGGATGAGTTCTCTGCGCTTTTGCCCAAGGGCTGCTTTATTATCCCCGAAGAAAAGAAACTAACCTGGACGGTGAGCAGGGATACGATTGCCGCTACGGTGTTCTATGTGCTGCAGGATGCGCTGCACGGGAAAGTAAAAAAGGTGTCTGTTGATGAGCAGGCCGTTTATCTACCACATGCCCACAGCGAGAACATAATAGGCTGCGTAAGGGGCCAGGTTAGCGATACCTTTATAGCGTTTACTTCCCACTACGACCACCTGGGGATGATGGGCAATGCTACTTACTTTCCGGGGGCAAGTGATAATGCCAGCGGCTCGGCCGTGATGCTATACCTGGCCTCGTTCTTCACAAAACACCCGCCGCACTATTCTATATTGTTTATTTCTTTCGGCGGCGAAGAAGCGGGGCTGATGGGGTCAGAATTTTACGTTTCCAGCCCGTTTGTGCCATTAAAAAACATTAAATTCCTTACAAACATTGATATCATGGGCGATGCATCTGATGGTATAACGGTAGTAAATGCCACAAAATTTCCCGAGCAATTCGATTTTCTCAAATTTATTAATGACAAGGAAAAATACGTTCCCGCAATTTTCAGCCGGGGTCCGGCAGCTAATAGCGACCACTATTATTTCACAAATGCCGGGGTTCCTTCTTTTTTCGTTTATTCCGATGGCGGCCCGGGTTTTTACCACGATGTTTTTGACAAACCACAATCACTTACCCTAAACCATGTGGACGATGTGGCGCACCTGCTCATAGATTTTGTAAAAGGGTTGTAGGAAATGGGAAGCTAAAGCAGTTTCTTTAGTTCATCGAAAGAGATTTTGGCATCGGTTAATATTTGCAATAAAGTACCAGTAGGAATGTCCTTTTTTTCATGTATTGGAACGGTAACACGTGCATTGAACTTGTTTTTATAAATAGCATGGCTACCACATTGGCGTGTAAATACAAAGCCCTTCTTTTCAAGGGCTTTGGCTAGTTGCTTTCCATTTATAACAGGATGCCGGGGACTCATACTGCAATTTTCAGTTGGGATGAATACATTTCTTCCGGTATTGCCTCATTATTTTCTAATCTATCTTCTATATGCATTTTAATTACCGGCTCAATCATCCTTAGAGCTTCTTCTACGGTTTCCCCATCAGCATAGCAACCCTGCAAAGCCGGGCATATCGCCAAGAAAACACCATCCTCATCTTTTTCTATTACTACGGTAAGATTATATATTTTCATAAAAAACCTTTCCATAAAATTACGATAAACCTTACAAAGTTTTCAAATTGATTAAATAACGTGTCTATATTTTCGCGTTTTTTTTGTATTTTTATTTTTTAGAAAATCCGGTAGTCGTTTACAAATGAAGTTATTAGCTTCATTTGCTATTGACTATTGAGGTTATTTACTATTTTTGAGTTCCATTGTTTAAAAAAGCTGTATGAAAAAAACGCAATCGCTATACTTTGCTGCATTAGTTGTGGCCCTTTCTGTTATAGGGTCATCGTGCAAAAAGCCAGTTCATTCCAATTATGCTACCCCAAGTAATTACAGGCTGCTTAGTTATACTAAAGTTACTTCCTATGGTATTATTTCCCCTCCTACACTTGCCCCAACCATAACGGAGAATTATACATTTTTCTATGATGGCTATGGCCGGGTAAGCCAGATCATCTATACATCTAACGATTCGAATTTAGCTACTTCCGGTCATCAGTATTTGTCCAGCAATTTTAGCTATGTTGGGCCTGTAATAATGAAAACTACGACACAGCTAAAGTCGGAGATACCGGTGGAGATAGATAGCTTCACACAAAATGCAAACAGCCAGGTAACAAATGCCTATTTCGGTTCTGTGCCTTCTGTTTCCAACACTTTTTCGTATAACGGGAAGTTGCTCACGAACGAAGCGATAACTTACAACGATTCTGGCACTACGATCACTGCTAACCTGGCTTTCACCGCTAATAACGGCGATCTTTATCAGCAAAGCTTTGATGGCAATTACCATGCAACCTTTCCTGATTCCGGTATAAGACCTATATTCCCTGTAGGCGATCCGCGGGATACGATACTTGTGGTGCCGCTGGTGGTAACATGGGTCACATTCTCTCCTACTCCTGGGGTGGTAAACCATAATGCATCGTCAAAATCAGATGTACTGAATACACAAACCCAGTACCCTGTTAGTGTGTATGCAACTGATGGTAACAATATATTTACCCGCACATGTGTTTTCCCTATAAGTCTTGGCGCTACACAGTCTTACGATGTGTACAAGGATCTGCCCAACAGGGTAGGCGATTACCTGCAGTTGGAATCCTTCAGCATTTATGGCTCCAATATCTATAACAATTCACACCTTATAAAAACCATTACAACCCCATATTATACTACGACCATTGTGCCTACCATTGATGCCGATAGCAAGATAACCCAAAACGTGGTGACCACTAAAGACCTTCTGGGCAATGTAACCACTATTGTATATAGCCTGCAATACCAAACTTTCTAAAGCGGGTTCACTACCATATTTTTTACTTGATCCCGGCATGAGTGCCGGGATTTTTTGTGAAAAGATGTGGGATTATTGCCATCCCAATCCGTTCAGAACGATTATTATGGCATGAACAATATGTAAAAATCATGCTGGTCGATGCTGAATGCATCAAACGTTTATAGTAATATAGAAAGAGTACAGCCGATGCCGAAGGTATCGTACTATACAAAGCGGGGGTATCTATGATATGGGGTAGTGCGATGCCTTCAGCATCGGTTTTAATACCCCGGGGTTTTCTATAAACGTTAATCCCTTTGGGATTTGGCCCTTTCACTTAAAAAGTTTGGGACGAATGCTGCTCACCCAACCAGTGTAAAAAGGATCTGCGTTAGCGAAGTGACGACAACAAAATAATTCACCAAAAAATAATTTTCGTTTTACAGTAGGATAATTTTATTTTGTTTGCTTAACTTGAACTAAATTTCCTAACCAAAGCATTTTTATCTCATCACTAACAAATTTTTCAGTCATGGCAACTTCAAAAAAACAAGCCGCAAAGAAATCAGCGCCTAAAAAGGCTGCTCCAAAAAAGGCAGTAAAAAAGATTGTTCCAGCTAAACAAGCCGCACCTAAAAAAGCAGCTAAAAAAAGTGCACCCGCTAAGAAAGCTGCACCCAAACAAGCTGTTAAGAAAAGCGCGCCTGCAAAGAAAGTGGTTGTCAAAAAAGCGGTAAAAAAAGCAGCGCCAAAGAAAGTAGCTCCTAGGAAGACCGCCCCCAAAAAAGCTGTGAAAAAAAGTGCGCCGGCTAAAAAAGCACCTGCAAAAAAAGCGGCACCTAAAAAGGCCGCACCAAAAAAAGCTGCACCAAAAAAAGTAGTGGCTAAGAAAGCCGCAGGTAAAAAGCAAACTGCAAAGAAACCAGTTGAACAAATGACAGAAGAGATAGTGATAATACAGCCAATGCCCGGTAATATGGTGGACATGATGAACGAGGCTATAGCCAATGTAATGGAGCAGGATAATGACGAGGAGGAATTGATAATAATTACCTCGATAGAATAAAAGAGCTATACTTTGCACGGTATAGTTTTGTTGCGTTGTTGAAAAATGATAGGGAAACGCTAACTATATGCCTGCAGCCCTGCAAGGGTGAAATCTAATAGCGATGGGCATCGCCCATCGAACTCGCGCTGGATGGCCTATATGTGACGAAATGCACTAACTTATCTCGTGTATAGTATAAAATAAATGAACCGGGTAGCTGACGCCATACCCGGTTCATTTCTATAAGTTCGTTCAATTTTTTTATGCCGCCTGCTCCGTATCCTTTGGTTTCTTCATGATTGCAAAAACCTCGGTAACGAAACCTAATAATACTACTATTGGCGCCAGCGTGATGCGGCGGAAACTGTATATTTCGTCATAATGAAATTCATGTGGGTTGGCACTCTTGCCGCCAGACATCAGCATAAAGCCAATAAGGATAAGGGCCACTCCGCCTATCATCCACATATAATTCTCCCTGTCAAACAAAAAAGTAATTTCTTGCTTAGGCTGATTTGATTTGAATGGCGATTTGCTCGGTGCCGCTGCCGGGCGGGGAGCAGGATTGCTGGCTTGTTGTGGTTTTGCTGCTGTTGACATAGGTACAATATTACTGAATTTTTTTAAAAAGGATGCCCGAAGACAAGTTAAATAAGGTTAATGCTACAATTGGCGAACTTAATAAAGATCATCCACATGCATTTTTAAATACTTTACTACCGACCGGTGCGTACTGAACATAGAAATAAATACCCCCAGCACCAGCATCCCCAGCATCAGGAACGACACCAGGAAGGGATCGTTAAGCGAACTTAGCGCCGGAAGCTGTGCATCGGCAAACGACATTACCAGCCACAGGCCCACAACAGCTACAACGCCACTCAGCAAGCCATTCAGGAAGGCTCTGAGGTCAAAAGGGCGGGTAATGAATGAGCGGGTGGCACCCACCATTTGCATGGTCTTTATCAGGAACCGGTTGCTGAACATGGCCAACCGCACGGTATTGTCAATAAGGAAAATAACCACAATAAGCAGCACCACAGATATGCCTGCAAGTATGATGCCTATTTTGCGCAGGTTGCTATTCATATTGTCCACTACCACATTGGGCCAGGTTACATCGCGCACTACGTTGCTTTGTAAAATGAATAGCTTTATCTTGGCAAGGCTGTCTTTATTTACATACTCCTCATGCAGCTTCAGCGTTATCGATGTAAACAGTGGATTGTACCCCAGGAAGTCAATCATATTGCCCCCTTCTACCTCATTTTCCATCTTCACCGCCTCTTCTTTTGTGATGATCCCGGAGTTTCTTACAAACGGTTGCCTGTCTAGTATAGACCGCATCCTGTTTACACTTTCATCAGCTACATTATCGTGAAAGTCAACGCTTATTTCCAGGTCTTCCTTGAAAGCGCGGGACAAAGCCCTGCCATTGATAAGCAGCCATCCCAGCACACCAAGCAGGAACAGCACTAAGGCTACCCCCATAATGGCATTAAAATAAGATGGTTTTGCTTTTTTTCCTGTAGCCATGGTTTATTGTTCAAAAATATAAAAATCCACAGCAATTAATAATATTATACCCCCTGGCTTAACGTTTTTAACAAATCGCATGGTTTACTGGTGGCCATCCGCTTTTTTCTTAGGCGTCTTTGCCTTTTCGGGTGGCTTTGGTGCAAATACGGTATATGGTATGGTTGTATCTGCTTCCGGCGGATTTGCCTTGATGCTTATATCTGTGATACCTGCCTTTATGGGCACGCCGGGTATCCGTATTGCCTTGTTTGACGGATAAACGATCTTTACCAGGTAGTTGCCTGCAAATGTGGAATTTGTTTCATAATGCCCCATAGAGTCCGTAAACCCTGATGAGTTAATGGACGAATCGGCGGCATATACAAAAGCCTGTACGCCGATCAGCGGACGGTTTCTTGCGTCCCTGATATAACCGCCTATAGCGCTTTTATGAACCACCGGCTTACCTGCGGGAGTTGTGGCAGCGGTTGCGGGTTGGGGTTTAGCGGTGTTTTGTGCAATGGATAGTCCGGTTGTAAATAAACAAAATGTAAATGCTACTAATTTTTTCATGTTCAGGAATGCGGTTTTAACGACTAAAAGTACGCAATATTCTAAATATTTTTTTGCAGTAGGCATAAACGGCCCATAACATCTTGGTGATACATTTATGTATTAATTTATTTTATCATTTCATCTGATGTAGGCAAGCGTATTTGTTTGGTGTGCGCCATCTGATAGACGACTGATAGCCGAGGCTTTAATGGTGCCTTTTTGGGTCGTAGATGCGATTGACGGTGGCCAATATCTTGATTGGCTGATACGACAGAAGAAGCTCAATAAAATTACTGATAGAGCCAAAACCAGCGCCACATAGTTGACAGAGGCGGTGCCATAACAGCGTAGAGCCCTTTTTTGCCGGCGGAGCCTTTGGCAAAAAATCGCCTTTTCTTTTGGTACTTTTCTTTTGGCGAAGCAAAAGAAAAGTACGATCGCGCCAGGCAAGTTATAAGAAACTATAAAACGGGTTTTTGCCAAAAAATGGCTTAGTGACGTTGGCGAAATAAATACCACCATATGACGAAGTTGTTTTTCTTTTATGCGAGGCGCAAAATCCGCGAATAGTGAGCTATTTAAGGACTTTTGGGACGAAGCAGAAATGGAAAAGAACAAGTCAGATGGTGGTATTTATTTCGCTATCGTCACTTACCCAGTGCATTTGTAAAGTGAGATCGGTCACTTTTAACTATATCCATTCACTTTTCTGCCCCCAAGTATTTACTTTTGATTCTAATAGTAAAACACAGTTCATTGGCCTCTTTAAAAAAACTTGCAGGGCAAACCGCCTGGTATGGGCTCAGCTCCATAGCAGCGCGTTTTATCAATTACCTGCTTACACCTTATCTTACTTACAAACTTTCGGAGGCCACTTATGGCGAGCAGAGCATTATCTACTCTGCGATACCATTCCTCAATGTGATATTCACCTACGGAATGGAAACTGCCTACTTCCGTTTCAGCAACAAAGACATTGACGAAGACAAGGTTTTTAGCACAGCCAGTTTTTCGCTCATTACGTCCACCGTTTTTTTTACCGGCCTGCTGCTACTGTTCCGGCAAGACCTGGCCACCCTGTTAAACCTCAGGTACCATCCCGAGTTTATTACCTGGGCTGCATTTGTGATCATGCTGGATACGCTCACTACCTTACCGTTCGCCAAGCTCCGGCATGCCAACCGGCCGCGGAAGTATGCGTTCATAAGGATAATGAGCATCCTGATAAACGTTGGCCTGGTTTATTTTTTCTATAGCAGGCTGCCCATGCTCGCGGTCAAATATCCGAGCTCCCTATTCGCTAAGTGGTATGACCCCGCTATTGGGGCGGGCTATACTATAATAGCCGGCATCATTGCTTCCGGCCTTACCTTTTGTATGTTGTTGCCCGAGTTTTTATCTATTAAGTTGCAATGGAGCAATAAGCTGTGGCGGGAAATGCTGGTGTACTCGCTGCCGCTGATGGTGGCAGGGTTTGCCGGCATGATAAACGAAACTTTCGACCGCATCATGCTGGGCTGGTGGGCGCCCGTGGCCACCCACGAGCAGAAGATGCAACAGGTTGGTATTTATTCGGCCTGCTACAAGTTGTCGCTGCTTATCAGCCTATTTATACAGGCCTTCCGCATGGGGGCGGAGCCCTTCTTTTTCCAGCATTCAAAAGGGGAAGACGCCCCCAAAATATATGCGCGGGTGATGAAGTTTTTTGTGATCACCATATGTGTGATGTTCCTGTTCGTAGCCCTTTACTTAGACATTTGGAAGCAGTTTATCCGCAACCCGCACATGTGGGTGGGGTTGAAGGTAGTGCCGATCTTGCTCCTCGCCAATATGTCGCTTGGTGTCTATTACAACCTGGCTATATGGTACAAGCTATCGCACAATACACGTGCCGGGGCTACCATTACAATAATTGGCGCAGTGCTTACGTTGCTTGTCAATTATTTTTTCATTCCGTATTATGGCTACATGGCCTGCGCCTGGGCTACATTGCTCTGCTATAGCAGCATGATGGTCATATCTTATTTCTGGGGCCAAAAAGTATATCCGGTACCTTACAACACTAGAAAATTATTGGGCATCTTCGGTGTTATGCTATTTTTCTATTTTCTCGACCTCGGCATCTGCTCCTTTATCACGTCGGTGTGGGCACGTATTGGCGTCGGCACACTGTTATTATTAGTTTACCTGCGGTTTATTTTCAAGATAGAGAAGAAAGAATTGGCACGAATGCCAGTGATAGGAAAATGGGTGAAGTGACCTACAAAATGTACTTGTTACTTGCTAGCAAATTTCTCCCTCAGCTTCATAACCGGCGATTCAAAATACCGGAATAGCAACGACGAAAGCCCCACGACAATAACCCAGTATAGCAGGTAATACACCACAACCGTGCCTGGTGCGCGGCCTACCTTCATAGGGTAAAAAAACGGCAGGAACACCAATGAATAATGTACAAGATACATGGAGTAGGATATCTTGCTGATGTGCACAACCAACCGGGAAAATAGTGCGCTCCCAGTTTTTTTTACACTATTGGCATAAGGCAGGCAGAGTGAAAAAAACAAGGGAATAAATAAATAGAGAAATGCATTGCACACAAAGCGTACAGCCGGATTGGGAGAAGAGGTGAACGCGAGATCGTGCTTGGTTATCAGGTAAAGGATGGCCACTGTCCCGCATAGGCTTATGGTCAGCAGGCGGCCCTTATACCTATTGAGGATACTGCCTTTAAAATAATTGAAGTATGCAAACAGCACCCCATACATCACGGCGTCCAGGCGGAACAGCACTATTTTTCGTATTCCCTCGTCCTCGCCGTCACCATTTATGGGGTGGAAGGCATTGAAGAAACGGATCAGGACGAATACCGATAAGTACCCCACGAAAACGCTCCATAGAAATTTGCCCTTGTTTACCGGCGCTGCAACCCGTGCCGATAAGTACATAACTACAGGCAGGGTTAAATAAAACCACTCCTCTATAGATAAACTCCAGCCTTCAGGGAAGAAGCCAGCTTTATCTGGCCGCCACACGTTTTGCAGGAAGAAGTAATAGCGAATCTGGTGAAACCCGGCATTTTGCAGTTGCATGACCTGGTATAAAATAATGTCAATGGTGAGTATGAGCCAGTAGTTGGGCAGTGTTCTGAACCACCTGCGAACCCAGAAATTAGAAATCGTGGAAAATGAAAAATCGCTGGCGGTCACAAATTGCTTAATGAGGATGTTCCCGATAAGGAAGCCGCTGAGTACGAAAAATAGCTCCACGCCCATTACCCCGAGGGGCTGCATATGATCTACCGCCAACGTTACAAACCGCCCGATATGCGGCACAGTAACAAGCCGCACCAGGAAGCCGAATGAATGGGAAATAACAACTGCCATTATAGCAATAGCCCTAACTACATCCAGCCCTATTATCCTTTCGTTTTTAATAAAAATAGTTTTGGTAAAGCTAACAATAAACAAGCTCTCCGTAAACGGCGGAACAAATTGCGTTGCCACTTAATTGCCCCGGCCCTTAGGTCAATGGCATTTAGTTAAGGAAAGAATCACGCAGGATGATGCTGAAGGCATCCAACGTTTATAGAAAAGACAATCCAAAATGGAGTCCGATGCCGAAGGTATCGAACTACGCTCGTTTGGAAAATCTCTTAACTAATTGACATTGACCTAAAGGCCGGGCAATTAAAATCTAAATTCATAAGTGCAAAATACCATACTCGGCCATTCACAAACGGCAACCTGCACAAGAATATTGTTGTTAATTTATACAGGCATAGCAGATTTTAGGAATTTATATTGCCCGATTATCGTTAATTTCATATCCTGAAACTGGTGTAAAATGGTAAGCAAAACGTACAAAGCATCGCTGTTAGTAGCCGAAGATGAAGAAAGCCTGCGGGAAGCCCTGAAGCTGAACCTGGAACTTGAAGGCTACGAAGTAACCACGGTGGACAATGGCCCCGGAGTGATAAAGATGGTGAAAAACGAATACTTCGACCTGATAGTGCTGGATATAATGCTGCCAGACATGGATGGTATAACGGTTTGCGAAACCATAAGAATGCAGCACAATGATGTGCCTATACTCTTCCTGTCGGCCCGCAACAGCAGTGCCGACCGTGTGGAAGGACTAAAAAAAGGCGGCGACGACTACCTGACAAAACCATTCAACCTGGAAGAATTGTTGCTACGGGTGGACAAGCTGGTAACCAAGAACAAGAAAATAAAAGAACCACAAACTATAGGCGACATATATGAATTCGATGGCTGCAAAATAGACTTCGGCGCGCACGAGTGTATAGATAAGAACAAAAAAAGCCAGGAGCTGAGCAAGAAAGAAGCTGCCCTGCTAAAGCTGCTGGTTGAGCATGAAGGCGAGGTGGTATCTAGGGAACAAATACTACAGATAGTATGGGGCTATAACGTGTACCCCACCACGCGCACCATAGACAACTTCATCCTCAACTTCCGCAAATTCTTCGAGAAAGACAGCCGCAATCCACGCCATTTCCATTCAATAAGGGGAATCGGGTACAAGTTTACGAAATGAGGGGAGGATAATTGGGTAATTAGGGGCGAACATCATACCCTGTCCCATTCTTCATTAAGTATTCGGGGTAAAAAATACCCCTTTATACAATTGGGGTTTCGTATGCAGATCTGGATGTGATTTTTTTCTTTAAATCCGGCAGTTTTATACAACTCGTTCCCCTCCCAAAATACCGACCTTACCGAATCAAATTGTTTTCTGTTTATCATTCCCTGGTGAATTGTTTCTATCACCTTGCAATCTAATTTTCTTATTAAAATGTCGCTGCTGTTTTTTACCGGAATATTTTGAGGCAACTCCATATTATTGTTCAAATAGGTTTGTTCAAGAATTTCGTACCCTTCTTTTAAAAGTTGAAGGTTCGAAAAATCAATCAAATCCAAACAATATCCAAGATTGATTACCGCTCCAATAACCGCAGGCTTCTTAATAGACTTATTGCGAGATGTGTTCATCAGTTCTTTTGCGAAATCATATGCTCGTTCTGCGCTGTTTTCCCAAAAATATATTCCGTTACCTAACCAATCATATTCGTTCTGGCTCTTGATTAAATCATCATCTCCCTTTAGTACTTTCTCGACAATCGACTCATCACACCCGTGAAATCCCAATATCAACCCTGGCTTCGTGGAATACATATGTCTCTATATTCTGGTTTTACTTCGCCCAAGCTGTTGAATATGCCAATATCTTGCAGGAATTTTTTAGATGACTTTTTATTTCTAGTGACCTTCTTCTTGAACTCGCCGAGCACCTCTAACAATTCTTTTACTTCACTCGCACTCATAACAATTGTTGTTTTCACAAAGATACAATACTGAAATCAATAATGCAAAATCATAACCTTACACATACAGTTTTTAAAAACTTCCACATTTGTTTTATCTTTATCAGGATACGTTCCCTATGAAGGGCATACTTCTGTTCTTAATGGTTGTTTGTTTCGTTCGCGTTCAATGCCAGACTATGGACGAGGCTTATCATTTGTATGCAGAGGACAAATTTGACTCTGCTAAGGCAATGACTTTTAAGATGCTCAACGATGATAGCGCTGCGGCAGAAGCAAATTTATTACTCGGCAGGATATTTGTTGATCAAAAAAAGTGCGACACCGCGATGCGCTATTTACTGGCGTCAATCTCGCTCGACAAAGACATCTCCCGAATTTCCGGTTGGAGCCACGCTTACCTGGGGAAAGCCTTTGCTATGACTGGCAAAAAAGAAAGGGCTATATCTGAATTGAACAAAGCAATCGCTTTGAATAAAACTATTAATTCGGTAAAGGTCGCGAAGGACGCGCTGCACGAACTTTTTCAGCCTCCATGGGTAAGAGATGCTCTTGATTTGTATCAGCAGCGAAAATATGAACAAGCAAAGGGAATGGCGTTTAGCAGGCGTAACGATACAAATTCAGCAAAAGAAGCAAATTTTATCATTGGAAAAATATACGTTGTTGAGGAAAAGTACGATTCTGCGATACCATACCTTCAACTTGCGATAAAACTCGTTACTGATACCACTTATGTTTCGGGATGGAGCTATGCGTACCTGGGAAAAGCACATGTTTTGTGCGGCGAAAAGGAAAAAGGAATATCGGAATTGAACTCAGCAATTGAACTTAATATAACTAAAAGTTCGGCGCAGTATTCAAGAGAAGAACTTGGGCTCATTCTGTATAATCCTTCCGGGCAAAACCAAGACAAACTAAACTATGTATCGCTTGGTCCGCACTGGATAATGATGGAGGGCGCGCATATAACTTACTACTTCCAGGACACCACTAACCGGACCAACGTCGTAAAAAGATACATACACCAGCATGAACAGGCATATGAGCAGATCAATAAAACATTCCAAGCAACGCTAGCAAAGAAGATGGTTTTTTACGTTTGGTTCGATCGTCAACTGGCAAAGCAACTATTGAGTCGCGACCTCGGGTTCACAAGTCCGAGGACCTTTACAACGAATGCCGCCATAAACCAATCCATAGGCCATGAAATGACACATACCTTATCTTATTGGGGATGGGGAAGCCCGACAATAAGCAGCACCCGATTTATCAATGAGGGAGTAGCAGTAGCGTTCGATTTATACCTGGATGACAAAAATGTTAGCGCACAAAAAGCCATCGCAGGTAAAAATATCCATAGCGTGCTGGATATTTGGAATGATGCATACACCGATGAAGATATTGTATATCCGGTAGGAGGAGCATTTGTCAGCTACCTGTACAACAAATGCACGCCAGAACAGTTCAAAGCAATCATCAAAGATCAAACAATTGAAAATGCACAAAAAACGCTTGGTGATAAGGCGTTTGAAACGTTGGTCACTGACTTTAACCAACTGATCGGGTTTCAATAGTTCACCGATTTTCTGCTATAGCGGAGTGTAGATTTTATCAGGGTTCATTTCCTTTGCATTAGCCATCATGGAAAGGGCAGTATCTAATTTATCCAGGTCGCCAACATTTACAATTATTACCGGCCTTTTCTTATCATCGAAGAAGTTTATCACCCCTTCGTCTTTAACCGAAAGATTCTTTAGCTGAGGAAATTTGCTTTTCAGAAGCTTATAGTTTTCATCCCGGTTGGAATGGATAACAAAGAACTGCGTACCCGGACTCTCGTCAATCATACTAACTGACTGCGGGTCTGCGATAGGGTATGTGACACCGAACGTGCGCATCGTGAAGTATCTATTAATAGTGGAAACGACAGAATTCATTTGTTCATGGTCTTTGGCGTCGGTATAAACGGCGACGCTGTTCAGTAAATTCCCGTAATTGTATATTGCTCCCGGAAATCCTTTTCCAAACAAACTAACAGCACTGTCCACAAAGTATTTGTCGGGCACCCTACCTTCGTTAATATAGCGCTCCACCATTGGATAAATGGCGTGTGCGTAGCCATTAATGTATTCATTTGCATACCAACTGCGGACCTCCATTTTCCCTGATAAAGCCTTGTATGCCCAGCCATTGCCGCAAGCCGTGGCGAGGGCTTCATCAAAATAACCATAGGCATACATGCTGTACCTCGAAGTGTTCTGTGAGAAGTATCCGTCAATTTTCACCTGCATTGCCAAACTCTGTTCCAGGTATAGCATATGGCACATTTCATGGATGGCAATGCTCAGGCTCTTAGGTGGGTCCTTTTCCGTGGCCATCTCGGCCAGAACTACATTATTGCTATGCGGGCTCGCGGTTGTGTTAGTACCCTCGCCGGGTAGTGGGTACATGCTCACCGTAAACGGAATATCGGCACTCCACACACTGCCATAAAAAGCCCTTAGTTTTATGAAAATACTATCGGCCTTACCTCCCAGTTTTTGGAGCGCACTCAATTGCATTTTTGCGGCACTTGCGCATGGATCGCCGATCATTTTGTCGTAGTAAGGTGCTGCGTTTTGCAGCACGTTCCTCAGTTTCAGCCAGTCTTCGTTTGGTAAAATGCCCATGATGCGTTGCAGAAAATCGTTCAGATCGGATGCCTGGACGGCGGCGATAGAGATCAAATTGAAAGTAGTACGTGGCCAAATTCTGTTTTCGGGATAGCCAGGTATCGTATAGCCGTAAGACAGCGATATAGAGGAAAACGCTTTGACAATCCCTGAAAAACTAGCAGAGTCTTGTTTAGGCAGGTGACTATAAATGTAGGCGCTATAGGTAGGTGAAATATTTGCGTCATGATTAGCAGCCAACAGGAAAGTAAGCAGGCAAACCGGCTTGCTGATCTTGAAATCAATAATTCCCTGTGCTGGCAACCTGACCGCCGCGAGCAAAAGAATAAACAATACCTTTTTCATACACGCTGAATAATCATTTGAATAAAAGTAAATTAAAGAACGGAAATCACCACCTTTGCTCGGGTCTTCACGTGGCAAATGCGTTTAAATAGGAAGTTCCTCGTGAATTTATATAATTTAGTTTTATTAGTAACCTGTATAAAAAATTCTCTAAAAAATGTAAATTGCACTAAAATTTTCTTATAAGGACCTAAAATTTTGTGCAATGGTAGAAAAAAATCCCTCCACACCGTTCCTGAATGAGGTCATAGGTGGTTCGTCAAATGATGCGGAATCAAGAAAAATCTCCAGGCTCGTTAAAGAAGGGAAACTAAAAAAAATTGCTCCCCGCGTATATACATCTAATCTGTCCGATCCACCCGAAAGCATCGTCAGAAGAAACTGGTATATAATCCTGTCTATCCTCTATCCTGAAAGCATTTTGAGCCATCGAAGCGCACTAGAGGGTATGCCCATAAATAATCACGTCTTCATAACGCATAAGTACTCGAAAAATATTGAATTGCCCGGGTTGACCATTCATTTATTAAACGGCCCCGGCAAAATCTATGGTACCACAACTTTTTATAAAGATCTATACCGGTCAACGGAGGCAAGGGCGTTTTTGGAAAATATGCAGACCGTACAAGGCACAACGACACATCCGAAAGCGTTACGTAAGAGCCATATAGAAGAACGGCTCGAAACAATAATCAGGACAAGGGGAGAAGACGCACTGAACCAGGTACGTGATGAAGCAAAAAGTATAGCGGACCATCTTGATATGGAAAAGGAGTTTGAAACTCTTAGCCAGGTTATAAGCGCTTTGCTATCTACGCACACTTCCAAAATCCTGAATAGCGCTGTTGCAAAGGCAAGGGCCTTAGGTGAGCCTTTTGACCCAGATAGAATTGATTTATTCCAGAAGCTATACCAGTATTTGAATGAACACGGATTTGAAAACTATATGGATAAAAATGGCAGCTTAAAAGCATATCAAAGCTTTGCTTTTTTTGAAGGATATTTTTCAAATTTCATTGAAGGAACTGAATTTGAAGTAGCAGAAGCTAAAGCTATTGTTCAAACAGAAACACCACAACCATTGAGGGACGAGGATTCGCATGATATACTCGGAACTTATCACATTGTATCTGACAGAAAGCAAATGTCAATTTGCCCTGAAAGTGCTGAACAGTTATTGGATTTATTAAGGGAAAGACATCGGGTGTTGTTAGCCGCAAGGACTGGTAAAAAACCAGGTCAATTTAAAGAACAAAATAACAGGGCAGGGAGTACGCAATTTGTTGACTGGAAGTTGGTAGCCGGAACTTTAAAAAAGGGATTTGACTTTTATAAATTTCTCCAGGATCCTTTTGCCAAAGCTGCATACATGATGTTTCTCGTAAGCGAAGTACATCCTTTTTTAGATGGTAATGGGCGAATCGCAAGAGTAATGATGAATGCCGAGCTTTCCAGTAAAAACTTGTCTAAGATCATTATCCCTACCGTTTATCGGGTTGACTATTTGGGCGCAATAAAACGGTTGACTAAGAAAAGTGAACCTGCAACGTACGTCAAGATGCTGCAAAGGGCTTATAAATTCAGTTCTTCCGTTCATGGTGAGGATTTAGATAGTATGGAAGCTTATTTGCGCAAATGCAATGCTTTTGAAACGGAAGATGGGTTTATTTTGAGGTCCCCGGAAAATAAATAGGTGCACATAGCAGAAAGGTCACCACCTCAACTCCGGATCATCACTTTCATTGGTCTTTTTATTGGCTTGCCTGCTCTGTATCTTCTGCAGTTGCCGGTCGTAAACCAGGCGTGCAATTTTTAAGGCTACATCCTCATCACGCAAAATAGCATTCAGTTTTTTCTCTGAAATATCCAGCCGGTACATGAGTTGGAAAAAGGTGTCCGGCCCACGTTCCAGTATGGTCACGATCCGGTCCGCCAGCAATTTCAATATAGCTTCTACAGAGAGCGTTTCTGGGAGTTGTAAATCCCATTCCTGTTGGAGCGCGATGGCGGTATCTTCTATTAATTCGTTTGCCATAAAAAAAGCCGTTCTAAGAGGAACGGCAAATTAATCAATTCATATTGTTTCTTTGTTCGGGAAGCTATTGCTATGCGTTACTTTTTAAGGAAATACATAACAACCCCCACCCCTATTTGGCCAATCCAGAATAGGAACATCCATTTGATCATATCCGCTTTGGTTTCTTTTATTTCTTTTATAAGTTCTACCTTATCATCCTTGGTTAAGAAAACTTCTTTTTTTTGATTTATTTTTTCTTCGGCGGCATTTTCGAAAAATTCCATAACCGCCGCTGCATCTTCTTCTTTTTGAAAATTTCTTTTTAAGATTTCATATGTTTTTATCTGGATTGCAGTCATAATCAGTATTATTTCATTCTGAAACAATCATACAAAGTTACTATGAATTTTTGTAATGTGGAAAGCAAGAGACAATTTATTTCTCTCTTAAAACATCTTTATCTTATCCATCACCATGTCCTTCACGCCTGCTAGTGGTATGCGTTCCTGCGTCATGCTGTCGCGGTAGCGGATGGTTACCGTCTGGTCTTCCTTGGTCTGGTGGTCTATGGTAATGCAGAACGGGGTGCCTATGGCATCTTGCCTGCGGTAACGCTTGCCTATGCTGTCTTTCTCCTCATAAAAGCACTTGAAGTGTGGTTTGCACTGGTCTATCAGCTCACGGGCTATCTCCGGCAGGCCATCTTTTTTTGTCAGTGGCAACACAGCAAGTTTTATGGGCGCCAGCATTGGCGGAAATCGCAGCACTACGCGGCTATCCTGCTTCTCTTCAGTACTCAAGTTTTCTTCTTCGTAGGCTTCACTCAGTATCATCATTACGGTACGGTCCAGGCCTATGGACGTTTCCACTACGTAGGGTATATAATGCTGGTTAATGTCAGTATCGAAGTAGGTCAGTTTTTTACCGCTGAATTGTTGGTGATTTTTCAGGTCGAAGTCTGTGCGGCTATGCACCCCTTCCACCTCCTTAAATCCCATTGGGAAATCATATTCTATATCACAAGCGGCATCGGCATAGTGCGCCAGCTTCACATGGTCGTGAAACCGGTATTTATCAGGCGATATGCACAGGCTTAGGTGCCACTTCATTCTTGTTTCTTTCCAATATTCATACCATTCCTTTTGTGTGCCGGGGCGCACAAAGAACTGCATCTCCATCTGCTCAAACTCCCGCATACGGAATATAAACCCACGGGCTACTATCTCATTCCTGAATGCCTTCCCCGTCTGCGCAATGCCGAACGGTATTTTCATCCTGCCCGATTTTTGCACATTCAGAAAATTCACGAATATACCCTGGGCTGTTTCCGGGCGCAGGTATATTACATTGGCCTCTTCTGCCACAGAGCCTATTTCTGTAGAGAACATCAGGTTGAATTGGCGCACATCGGTCCAGTTGCAGGTGCCACTGACTCCGCACGATATTTTGCGGTCCTCGATCAGTTGCTTCAGCCCGGCAAAGTCGCTTGCAGCCAGCAGTTGGTCCATTTGTTGCAGTATAGCGTCTCCATCTTCTTTCGCCAACGTTTCCGCAAACCCTTCTATCAGGTGATCCACGCGGTAGCGTTTCTGGCTATCCTTGTTATCTATCATGGGGTCGCTGAAATTATCTACGTGCCCGCTTGCCTTCCATACCGTGGGATGCATAAATATAGCGGCGTCAATGCCTACTATGTTCTCATGCATCTGTGTCATGCTCTTCCACCAGTATTCACGTATATTTTTCTTTAGCTCCACGCCATACTGGCCATAGTCATACACGGCGCTCAGGCCATCGTATATTTCGCTCGACTGGAATACAAAACCATACTCCTTGCAGTGCCCTATAATATTTTGCAGCTTATTATCGTTTGCCATAATGGTGGCAAAAATAGCGAAAAGCCCCAAAGTAAAAATTTACTGTTTCCTCTGATTACAATTATGGTTTGTATGGTTAAGTGACGTTGACAAAATAAATACCACTATATGGCGAAGTTATTTTTCGTTTATGCAAGGCACAAAATCCGCGAATAGTGAGCTATTTAAGGACTTTTGGGACGAAGCAGAAATGAAAAAGAACAAGTCAGATGGTGGTATTTATTTTGTCATCGTCACTAAATCAGGGTTATGTGTTAAAAGGTGACCAGTAACGCTGAAATTTTTATTAATTTTGTTTATACCGATTCAATTGTGGCATAACATATAAATGCGTAGCAATATTTATTATGCGGGTTATTGTTGCTCTTAGAAAAACAAAATGGGAAAAAATATCCTTGTAATAGAACCAGATGAGGTTAAATATGCCACGCTTGAAAAAATGCTGGCTGACCTTAATTATGCCGAAGAACATATTTTTAGAGGTTTGTCATTTCCCGATAGCTTTTCTATCCCCCTAGCCAACGTCAGCGTTATTATTGCCAGTCTCGGCATGAATAGCGAAAGCGATGTTTTTAGCGTTCGTCGCCTGGTAAGCCACTTTGTACACATACCTGTTATTGTCGTGTCAGGCAACGATGATAACCGCGCCTATATTGATGCAATACATGAAGGTGCTCAAGACCTGCTGGTAAATGGTCAATTCGATTCCCGGCAGTTAGGCCGGGCTATTTGTATTGCCTTTGAACGCACAAACCTGAAGCTGGAGGCGGAGAACACGTTTTATGAGTATAAAAGGCATTTCGATAATGGGCCGCTGCCCATGTGGATATTTAATGAAAAGACCCTTAAATACCTGGTGGTAAATCAAGCTGCTATTGCCAAGTATGGTTACAATAAAGAAGAGTTCAGCCAAATGTCTATCCTGGACATCAGGCCGGCTGAGGATGTTGCCGCAATGCTCGAAACTTTTAATCACCGCAAGGATGATTATTATGACGCCGGTTACTGGCGGCATAAAAAGAAAAACGGGGAGGTGTTTTATGTTCACATGTACTCCCACGCAACCCTATTTGAAGGTATCCCGGCGAGATTATGCTTTGCTGTGGATGTGAACTCAAAGATGATCACGGACATGCAAAACAGGGAGTTGAATGCACTGATCAAAGAGCAGAAAGAACAACTCGATAACATACTTTTGTCTATTAGCGATGCTATTTGGTCGAGGAGGACAGACACAATGGAACTTACTTATGCCAACAACGCCTATTACAAGCTGTTTGGCTGCGAACCGGGGAAAGCCCGAAGCCAGGAGGAGGTAGTAGAGGCCGTTTACCCCGATGACCGTCACCTGATGATGGCCGCAGTAGATGAAGTGAAAGAAACCGGAAGTACCGAATTTGCGTATCGTTATTATAACGTTGACGGCAGCTTAAAAACATTGAAAGTTAGCTCCCGGTTGAAAAAGGGTGAAGACGGGCAACCGGATATGATAAATGGAATAACCATAGACATTACCAAAGAAAAGGAGCTCTATGACGCTATAAGGAACAATGAACAGAAATTGAGCGCAACCATCAACAACACAAAGGATCTTATCTGGTCGGTTGACGCAAACCTGCGCATAATTTTCTGCAACAAGCCTTACCAGGACTTCTTTTACAAGCTCATTGGCATTGCCCTGGACGAGGGGGATTATGTACTCGGCAACTGGCATTCCGAAGAGTTTATTAACTCGAGAAAAAAAGATTACGACCGGGCGTTCAGGGGAGAAAGTTTCACGGTGGTTATAGAGGAGAACTATAATGACGCAAACCTATATTTCGAAATCAGCTCTAACCCTATAGTGGATGTGGATGGAAAAATTGTAGGCGTCAACTGCATCTCCAGGGATATATCCGAACAACGATCGCAGCTATTGAAAATACAAGAGCAGAACGCAAGGCTCAAGGAAATAGCCTGGATACAGTCGCACAAAGTGCGTGGCCCTGTGGCGAGTATCTTAGGTCTTATTTCCCTGGTTGATTATGAATTGATCGCCGGAGAAAATAATGTGGAGGTGCTCGAGAACCTGAAAACAGCAACACACGACCTTGACCTTGTGATCAGGGAAGTCGTAGAAAAAACCAACGACCTTAAATACGAGCAGTCTTATTTGTCATCTAAATAAGGACTGGAACGGCTTTTAAGAATATTGCAATTTTTTTGTAGCCCCGGTCTTTAGACCAATATCCTTTGGTTAAGAAAAAAATCGCGCCGGGCGATGCTGAAGGCATCTAACGTTTATAGAAAAAGTGATACAAAATTTGGCACGATGCCGAAGGTATCGAACTACGTTTGTTTGGGTGATATGACTTGGCTTTAGCCGAAATATTCAGCACGAACTTTCCAGCGGAAGTAGTTTCGGCTAAAGCCTCGGTATTTATAATTCTACCCCGGTCTAAAGACCGGGGCTATTCATGCATAACTTTATGGTGCAATTCCGCCTTTGAAGATCAGAAAATAAGAGATGGAACATTCCCTCTAAAACCGCTCCGCCATTCCCAGGCCAAACAACGCATAATCATACGCGGCGGGGTCTTTAGCATTCAGGGTTTTTAAATGGCTGGTGAGCCGCATGGCATTCGGCCAGTTCGATTTTATGTTTTCCAGCAAGCCAAGCCTTTCGGCCACCCGCGCCACGTGCACATCCAGCGGGCATACAAGTTGCGATGGCTTTATTTTCGTCCATATCCCGAAGTCAACACCATTCTTATCCTTACGCACCATCCACCTCAGGTACATGTTCAGGCGCTTGCAGGCTGAGTTGCGCTCCGGGGTGGCTATATGCTTTCGGGTTCGTTCGGGGTGGGGGATAGAAAAGAAGTAGTGGTGAAAATGAACCAGCGCCTGCTCCACAGTTTCCTCCTTATACAGCTTTGCCGGTACAAAAGCATCTTCCAGCGAATCGTGCGCCCGGTAGTGGTGTTGCAGCAACTCTATAAAATAAAGCAGGTCTGTGGCATTAAAAGTGCGGTGCGCAAAATGAACAAATCCCTTCAGGTCGGTATCCTTGTGATGAACGATAAAATCATGAGGCTGGTTGTCCATCCAGCCCATTAGTTTTCTGCAATTGTTTATTATAGTAGTGCGGTTGCCCCATGCCAGCACCGCCGCAAAAAGTCCGGCTATCTCTATGTCTTGTTTTTTAGTAAACGAATGCGGTATGCAAACAGGGTCTTTTTCTATAAAAGACGGCTTATTGTATATGGCAACCTTTGAATCAAGGAACTGTTTTAAATGTTGAGGGTCTTCCATTATTTAAATTACCGTTTATTTATTTTTTCATCGTCACTTAGTTGTAACTTCAACTTTCAAGATAATGCTTTTGATGAAAAGGTTAGTGATCTTTATGGCAGCCATGTGTGGTCTCTTAACCGGGGCCGCAGCACAGACTGGCATACTTATAAAACATGCCAACAGGGACACCGCATACATAAAAGATTATTACCGCAAATACTTTATTGTGCGCGCATACGAATCTACGAAGTTCAATAACTTCAAATACATAAACGGGCACGATAAGCTTATTTATAAGCCTAATGACCATAATAATTTTGGTCTGGGGTTCAACTACCGGTTTTTGTGCCTGAACCTCGGGGTTTATGTTCCTGGGGCTGGAAAGGACAAGAGTACCTATGGTAAGACCCATTACCTGGACCTGCAGACCCATCTTTACGTACATAAGTTCATTTTAGACTTTTACGGGCAGTTTTACAGGGGCTATTATCTTGCCAACTCTGAATCAGTTATCAGCAACCTGACGACCCACATAATCACCCGGCCCGATGTGAGCACCCGCGATATTACCCTGGAGCTCCAATATGTATTTAACGATAAGCGCTTCTCTTACAATGCCCCCTTTTACCAGAATGAGCTGCAGAAACAGAGCGCAGGTTCGTTCCTTTTAGGTGGCGGCATATACCACTTCGATGCCAGGGGCGACTCTGCGCTTACGCCCTCTGACGTTAGCTACGCCAATTTTTTCCATAACTACCGCTTCAATGCCAGCAGCAATAGTGGCATGGGTGCAAGCGGTGGGTATGCCTACACGCTGGTTATCAAAAAGAGGTTTTTCATTACCGGCATTTTAACCGGTGGCCTCGGAGTTAATGAAGCATCGCTCTCCAACACACTTGCAGACCAGCAGCAGAAAAAACTGGGCGCCGTGCTGAACCTGAGTGGAAAATTTGCAGCAGGGTATAACTCTGATAAGTATTTTGCCGGGGTCACCTATATAAGGCTCGTTACCGAAGACAATGCCGTGGAACCCGGTGCGTGGCAGGAAGTGAACACCGGCAATTTCCGCTTTACCGTTGCCAAAAGGTTCCGGCTCAAAAGGAACATTCTGCCTAAATCGGAATTGATAAAAATAGAGTAGAGTAATCGAAACTGTTCTTTCTGAAAATTGTTAAAAGCATTTGTTAGATCGTTATCGGTGCAATAAATATCTTATCTTTGGTGCTATCAGCACTCATGTAATAGGAAAAAAATAGGAAATGAAAAACGCATATAACATCTCATTTCAGTTAGTGGCAACGGTAATAGAAGATGACGAGACCGGCTATTTTTCTGCCTCCTGCGCAGAATTTCCCGAAGCGTTTGCCCAGGGTAAAACACACGATGAAGCCGTTAAAAACCTGATTGATCTTATTCCTTTTGTTTTAAAAGACCGCGAAGAAAACAATAAAAATGAGCCTATACACCATGGTCTTGTTTCCTCACAGCGTTTAAATGTATCCGTTTTTGCATAATGACAAAGGTTCAACTTACCCAATACATTTTGTCAAAAGGCTGCGTGATATTTCAATTTCCCGAGTTAAATAATAGGGGAAGTGTTATCCGGTTTAAAAATCCCAAAACCGGGGCTACTGCTTTTCTTAATTCACCATTGATGATTCCGTTATTATATCTGAAGTCGCTTTTGGGATTTGTGTCCGTTTGAATATACCCCTTCCATAATTAATACCATGCAAGCCAATACCCATCCGCCAACCTTCAATCATCGTATCTTCTGGGATGTGAATTTTGATGCGATTGACTACCGGAAAAAAGCTGCGTTCGTCATTGAACGGGTCTTTGAGCGTGGCGATGTGCCTGATATCAGGGCTTGCAGAAGATATTATGGAGATGAGCAGATAAGGACTGTACTAACTAATGCAAAATGGCTGCCGCTGGCCACTATTTACCTCGCATGTGCAGTATTGGATAATGAACTAACCGATTACAAATGCTACAATACAGCACAGTCGAACCCAGCACACTGGATATACTAAAGCAACTTCGTTCGGTGGAAGATCAGGAATAAGTCATCATCAAAACAACCGCTTATGAATAGATTTTCACTAACCACATTATTACTATGCCTATTTACTATTTCCCCAACCTTTGCACAGATAATTACCACCATAGCAGGAAATGGAACCGGCACCTGTATTGCCGATATGGGAAATGGTAGCCCGGCAACAGGGGCAGTGTTGGGTTGCGTGCATGGGATAGCCATAAATGACAGCGGTTATATTTTTGTGGGTAGCGAGAATAATACCGTGCGGAAAATAAGCAGCGCAGGTATTATTACGGCATTTGCCGGAAACGATACCGCAGGCTTCAGCGGCGATGGCGGCGCGGCCACAGCAGCTCGTTTATACGTGCCGGAGGGTATTTGCTTTGATAAAAAAGGTAACACTTATATTGCCGATGCGGCCAATCACAGGGTGCGTAGAGTGGATACAGCAGGCATCATCACCACCTTTGCCGGGAATGGCATGTTGGGAACTTTCATGGGCGGTGGCCCTGCAACGGCAGCTACTATTGGCGAAGTGTACTGTGTCTGTAGCGATGCTTTATGCAATATATACATATCGATGTCATTGCATATACTGAAGGTTGACACGTTTGGTATCATTACTAACTTCGCTGGAAATGGAGCCGGAGGGTTTAGTGGCGATGGTGGACCTGCTACCAATGCTAGTATAAGCGACGTATATCAGATTGCTTTTGACACATATGGCAATCTGTTTTTGACAGACGCTAATGATAACCGTGTCAGAAAGATTGATGCTACTGGTATAATCACAACCGTGGCGGGTTCAAGTGCAGGAGGAATGCCGACCTACCTGGGCGATGGCGGCCCGGCAACTGCGGGTGGCCTGAATTCCCCAACCGGTGTATTTCCAGATGCCTGCGGAAATATATATATATCAGATGGTTATAATAATCGTATCAGAATGGTGAATGACCAGGGCATCATTACCACCATTGCTGGTACTGGATATGGGGCAGGTACAAGTAGCACAGCCACCGGGGGCTACAGCGGGGATGATGGTCCGGCCACAGCCGCAGAACTATACTGGCCTGCCTTCATTTGCATAGACCCGCATACCGGTCTATATATAGCCGATGAACGTAACCGGTGTGTGCGGTATATACACTACGATAGCTGCCGGAATACTACGGGTGTGCCCTTTGTTTCCACCCCCAAGGAGGAGCTACGCATATACCCTAACCCTGCTACTACAAGCATTACCATTAGCAATCCCACAAGCATAAATGCAGACAGATACAGCATTAAAAATTTGCTTGGGCAAATTGTTTTGGACGGCAGCATGAATACCGGCACACAAAATGTCGATATAAGTACGCTTGCTAATGGTAGTTACATTATCAGCCTGTACCGCGAAGGCAATCCTTGCGGTAACAAAATGTTTGTAAAAAACTAGTTTTTCATTGCATGTTCTCATTTTAAGACTTCATTAAGAAGTTTATCAGAAATATATTTTTCTGATAAATTTTTATAATCCTACCTTTGCACCCGCTTTACCATGAGATACGACGTTTATAAAAGATCTGGGCTATCCCGCCATTTGTGGCTGGGGCTGGCTATTTTCTTTGTTGTATTCTCCTGCCCGGTAAAAAAGTATATACGGCTGCAGCTATACAAGCACACGCCGCTTACAGAGTCCACATCGGGCCCGCAAATAGCTACAAAAGACGTCAAAGATTGCAGCATTGCCGACAAGCATAACCAGCTACAGGTAATGCCACCCCCAGTGGTGCAACGGTTTGCGGGTGGTAATGGCGATACTCATTTTGCTTCTTTCTACCTACCTCTTTTTATTTCTCTTGCTTCCCTTCTGCTATTCAAAAGGAAGGACGAAGAGTATCTGGTCGGCGACCAAAGTCCCGGCGCTACCGGCACCGTGCCGCTCTATCTTCAGTATCGCCATCTGCAGGTCTGATACCCTTTCTATACTTGGCAAGGGGCATTTAGTGTCTGTTTACACGATAGCCCAATAGGAATTCTGTCATGGTGAGCCCCGTCGAACCATGACATGTTGAGGCAGTATTCTAAGCTAAATTAAGATACCGAACTCGCAGATCCACCCCTTGCAAAGTATAGTAATGCCACGCCTTCTACAAGCCCTGCACGTGTCGGCCTTGTCCTGATAACCCTGGATTGTTACCGCAGTAGTTTCAAAGTTCAATAGTAAATTTTATGTGGATAGTACGACTCGCATTAAGGCGACCTTATACCGTTGGGGTTATGGCCTTCCTCATTATGCTCATGGGGATCATGGCCATAAAATCAATGATGATCGACATTTTCCCGGTCATCGATATTCCTGTTGTTTCCGTTATCTGGACCTATCCCGGCCTTTCTGCCGCAGAAATGGAAAAGAAAGTAGTTTACCTCAGCGAGCGTGGTATTTCTTCATCCGTTAACGGTGTAGAAAAGATAGAATCACAGTCGCAGCCGGGTATTGGCATACTAAGGGTTTACTTTGAAAAAGGTGCTGATATTGGTGCTGCCATTGCGCAGATGTCGGCCGTGGCAGGCACCTCCATACATGGTATGCCGCCGGGCATTCAACTTCCCGTTATCCTCCAGTTCAATGCCACCAACGTGCCGGTAGCACAGATCACTATGTCCAGCAAAACACTTAGCGAAGACAAAATATTCGACTACGCGCTCAACTTCATTCGCCTGCGCCTGTTCACCATTCCCGGCCTGGCCACGCCTGCCCCTTTTGGCGGCAAAATGAGAGAGATAGTGGTGGATGCAGACATCAGGGCTATGCAGGCAAAAGGGCTTTCGCCGGTGGACCTGCTGAATGCATTGCAAAATTCTAACCTCATCATTCCGGCGGGCACAGCGCGTATCGGCCTGCGGGAATATACCGTGCAGCTTAACTCCAGCCCCGACCAGGTGAAAGACTTTGACAATATCCCGGTGAAGTATGTGAATGGCCAGATCGTCACACTTGGGCAGGTTGCCAAAATATCAGACGGCTTTGCCGACCAGGTAAACATTGTGCGTGTGGATCGCGGCAGGGCCGCGTATCTATCCATACTCAAAAAATCAAACGCTTCCACATTGATGGTTGTAGAGGCTGCCAAGGCCATGATACCGGTGATAAAAGAAACCGCGCCCGATGGCCTGGATCTTAAAGTGGATTTCGACCAGTCTGTGTTCGTGGAAAACTCTATAGAAAGCGTGTTGCATGAAGCCATTATAGGGGCCTTGCTTGTATCGCTCATGATCATGTTTTTCCTCGGTAGCTGGCGCAGCATGGTTATCGTGTGTACCTCCATACCGCTTTCTATATTGGTAGCCATCATTGTGCTGAAGCTTACCGGCAATTCACTGAACATAATGACGCTTGGCGGCCTTTCTCTTGCCATTGGTATGCTGGTGGACGATGCTACTGTGGAGGTGGAGAACATACACCGGAACCGGGGGCTGGGTAAACCACTCACAATAGCCATACTTGACGGCGCGCAGCAGATAGCAGTACCCGCGCTTATGGCCACACTGGCCATTTGTATCGTGTTCTTCCCCGTGATATTGCTCACCGGGCCTTCCAAATATCTGTTCCAGGCTATGGCGCTGTCGGTGGTTATTTCCATGATGGCGTCTTATATCCTGTCGCGCACATTGGTGCCGGTACTTGCCCGTATGCTCATGGCAGGCGAGCATCACGGCACAGAGCCGCCGGTGGACGGCAGCAGGTTCAAAATGTTCTCCCATAAATTCAATATGGAGCGAGACAGGCGTTTCGATAATTTTAAGGACCGCTATGGGCGCATACTTCATACGTTCCTGAAGAACAGGCCGGCTGTATTGCTTATTACTGTAGGCATACTGATCATTTCCGTTTTTCTCGTCAAAGTAATTGGTACCGACTTCTTTCCGAATACGGATACCGGAATGATGAAGCTACACTTCAGGGCGCCCGTAGGTACGCGTATTGAAGAAACCGAACGCCTGGTTGACTCTGCCGAAGCCCATATACAAAACATAATAGGCAAGAAAGACCTCGGCGCAGTTAATGATATGATAGGCGTGCCGCTCTTCTACAACCTTGCATTCGTGCAAACGGACAATACCAGCAGCATGGATGCCGATATTCTTATCTCGTTGAACAAGGGCCACAAGCCCACTAACGAATATGTGAAGCAGATACGCAACGATCTCAATGAGCATTTCCCCGGCTGCGCTATTTACTTCCAGTCGGCCGATATTGTGAGCCAGGTGCTGAATTTCGGTGTGTCGGCGCCTATCGACATACAGATAATGAACAACAACTACGATACTTCATTTAAGTATGCCGTGATGCTCAAAAATGCCATGCGCACCATACCAGGCGCAACAGACGTGAACATAAAGCAGATACTCGACTACCCAACAATGAAGTTCAACGTGGACCGCGCGCGGGCGCAGGAACTTGGCCTGAGCCAGAAAGATGTGGCCAACTCCATGCTCGTGGCACTGTCGTCAAACGCTACTGTGTCGCCCTCATTCTACATCAACCCGGTGAATAATGTAAACTATCAAGTAGCTGTGAAGATACCTTACCAGGACCTGAACTCTATAAACAACATACTAAATACCCCGGTGACCAGCAGTGAGCAATCAGTCGCTTCATCCGGGCTTACCGATGCACCTACATCGCAAACGCAAACACTGGGCAATCTCGCTTCTATCAGTTACGAAAACCAGTACGATGTTATCAGCCACTATACAGTGCAGCGGGTAATGGATGTTACCGCCAATGTAGAGGGCCGTGATATGGGTTCGGTGGCCGATGATATTGAAAAGAAAATAGCCCACATAGGCAAGCTTCCGGTAGGTATGCACATTTTTATGCGCGGCCAGCCAGAGGTGATGAACAGCACGTTTAAAACCCTTGGCCTCGGTCTTATCATTTCGGTGATATTGGTGTACTTGCTGATGGTGGTCTTGTTCCAGACCTGGATCGATCCCTTTATCATATTGTTTTCAGTGCCCGGCGCGTTTGTGGGCATTTTATGGATGCTGGCTATCACCGGTACTACCATTAATACCGTATCGCTCATGGGCTCTATTGTGGCGGTGGGTATTGCTGTATCCAACTCCATTCTGCTCGTAAGCTTCGCCAATGAGGTGCGGGTGGAGAAAGGGCTGAACGCCATAGAAGCCGCACTGGAGGCAGGTAAAACAAGGTTGCGCCCTGTATTGATGACTGCCCTTGCTATGGTGCTGGGTATGATACCTATGGCGTTGGGCACAGGGGCGGGTGGCGAACAGAATGCCCCGCTTGGTCGCGCAGTAATGGGCGGTCTTATTGTAGCTACTGTAGTAACGTTGTTTATTGTGCCGGTAATTTATTCCCTGCTGAGAAAAAGCCCGCCACAGCGCAATAAGCTCGATGAACAATTTGCGCTTGAGACCATGCGCTATGACGAAGTGGAAGAGGCCCATGCAGTATTGATACCCGGCGCTTCTGTAAATACTAAGGAACAAGAATAAGATCATTTTTTTCAAAACAAAGATTATGAGCAATAAAAAAGATAATAGCAAAACAAGGCTCTGGATAGGTGGCGTAGTTATAATAGCAGTGGCCGCATTCGGGTTGCTGTATATGATGAATAAACAAAACGCCGCTCTTGAAAAGGAAAGCGCCAACAGGGTAAAGTCTATTCAAAACGGCCCCGTGGTGAAAGCAATAAAAGCAGGTATGTCGGCTGCCGACAAAGGGCTGTCACTTATCGGCGAGGCGCGCCCTTTCCAGAGTGTAACGTTGTATGCCAAGACCAGCGGCTATATGAATAAGATACTGGTGGACAAGGGCGACAAAGTAAGGCAAGGCCAGTTGCTCGCCACCATCATATCGCCGGAGATAGACCAGGCTTACAATGCAGCCCTTGCCGACCTGGAAAATAAAAAGAAAATAATGAAGCGCGACCAGGCCCTGGTACAGAAGGACTATATCTCGAAAGAAGATGCCGATGCCAGCGAAACAACGGTAAAGGTTGCAGAAGCACAGGTGCAGTCCCTGAGAGAGCAGATGCAATACAAAAATATCACAGCCCCATTCGCGGGTACTGTGACCGCCCGTTTCGCAGATCCCGGTGCATTACTTCAGAATGCCACTAACTCGCAAACCAGCGCACAGGCAGTGGTCACGCTGTCCCAGTTAGATAAGATACGCATCTACGTTTATATCTCGCAAACTGATGCATCATTCCTGCGCGAAGGGTATCCCGTTACCATCTCGCTCACCGAGAACCCGGCTATCAAAATAAAAGCCAGTGTTACGCGCATAGCCGGCGAGCTTGATCCCAAGACCCGCATGATGCTTGCCGAAATTGATATCCCTAATAAGGACAACGCCATAATACCGGGAAGCTATTTGCAGGTAGCCTTCCAGGCGCCTGAAAAAAAATACCTAACAATTCCATCCGAAGCTTTGGTGATACGGGCCGGGAAATTTTTCGTTCCTGTTATCAGCAACAACAACCAACTGCACTATCAACCGGTTGTGGTAAACAACAACGATGGCGTTCGTGTATCTATAATAAGCGGTGTAAACACAGGCGATGTCGTTGGGCTGAATGTAAGCCCTGAACTTCCCGAAGGACAAAAAGTAAACGTACAATTATGATCAGTATTAAGAACATGAAGTATAGCGTCACGGCATTTGCTTTTGTCGTTACAGCGATGAATGCCACCGCACAGCAATCCTCGGTAAAATTATTGAGCCTGCCGGATTGCATCCATATAGCACTGGAAAGGTCCACTGCGGTACTAAAGGGCAATAACAATGTTGCCTATGCGGGCACACAGGTATTGGCTACCTATGGGCAATACCTGCCAAATCTGATTGCGGCGGGCGGCTATAATTATGACAGGGGCAATAATTTTTACTCATCATCAGGCCCTGCGTTGGTCAATGAAAACCGCAGCCAGTTCAACTACCAGCTCACCAGTAGCATTAACTTGTTTACGGGATACTACAATTATTCAAGTTGGAAAGCGGCCAAGCTGAACCAGGATATTTCTAACCTCACCGTAGAACTTGCAAAGCAACAGATAGAGTTGGATATTACCCAGTCCTATTTACAGGTGATACTGGATAAGAAGATCATAGCCCTTGATAGCAGCAACCTCTCTACTTCGCTAAAAAGGGAAGACCAGCTAACTGCGCTCAACGAAGTGGGCAGGAAGCCAAAGACCGACCTGTACCAGCAACAAGCGCAGACCAGCAGCAACAAGCTGCTGCTCATAAATGCGATAAGCCACATGCAGAACGACAAAATACTGCTGCTGCAGAAACTTCGTATCGACTCGACCGACAACTACGATATACTGGACATGGCCATTGATGATAATGCCGATGCTGCACGCTATGGCAATGGTGATGCACTGGTGCAGGAAGCGTTGCAAAACAGGATAGACCTGAAGTCGGCAACCCTGAATACACAACTGGCCGACTGGAACACAAAAAAATATACGAGCGGTTATTTGCCACAGGTAAGCCTGGCCGGCGGCATTTACAACAATGGTGCTTACTTCAATACACTGAGCGTTAATGGCGAAAATATGCAGCCCGGCTCCCAGCCAAACATACCCACCCAGCTATACAAATACACCTACGGGCTTGTAGGCATCAACGCAGTGTGGAACATCTTTGACAAGTACTACACAAAAACGAGTGTTGCAGGTGCAAAAATAGTGGCTGACAATGCCCGCATAGACTTGCAGGACACAAAAACAGGCGTTGTGTCGAACATCAGGCAGGCACACAACGATTACCACAATGCTGTGCAGCAAATGGAAACGGTAGGCGTAGGCTATACCGCCGCCCAAAAAGCTTTTGAAGCGGTAAACGGGCAATATAAAGAGGGAGCAACCGATTTTATTACCGAAGCCAATGCCCAACTTGTGCTGCTGCAGGCTGCCCAAAACAAAATATCAGCCTCAATAAATATGATGCTGCAAAAAAAGATCATTGACTTTTATGTAGGCGCAATAAAAAATTAATGAATAGCAACAGATGGTCAACCCTGAATAAATTCTTAAATTTGCGTTCTGATAGCTATCAGAACAAATAGCGTGCTATGGCAAAGTATATAGACATCTTCACAGATTACGGGTTTAAGAAGATCTTTGGGGAAGAAGCCAATAAGACAATTCTTATTGATTTTCTTAACTCCCTTTTGCCTGCCAGCGCCCATATTAAAGACCTGACGTTTAAAAACACGGAGCAATTGCCAGTGACGATAAATGAACGTAAAGCGGTTTATGATATATACTGCGAAAATGATAAGGGTGAAAAATTTATCGTGGAGCTACAGAAAGCCAAGCAGAATTATTTTATTGAGCGCACTATTTATTATTCTACATTCCCGATAAGCGGACAAGCTATAAAAGGGGATTGGGACTATAATTTAAAGGCTGTGTACTGTATAGGGTTATTGGATTTTAAATTCAGCGATTACACAAATGAAGGGGAAATAGGCGAGGTGGTACATACTCATACCCTCAAAAACCAGCATAACAAGCCTGTTTACGACAAGCTCACTTATATCTATTTAGAAATGCCCAATTTCAACAAGAAGGAACATGAATTGGAAACCAGGCTTGACCAGTGGCTTTTCTTTATTAAAAACCTCGAAACTTTTCAGGCGATACCGGAGATATTTAAAGACCAGGTAGTATTTATAGAAGCTATAGAAAAAGCGGAATTATCAAGAATGAGCGAAGAAGCCCAGGCTACCTATTACGCAGGCTTGAAGGCATACCGGGATCATATAAACCAGATGAAAACTGCAAGGAGCGAAGGGGTTGAAGAGGGAATAGAAATAGGTAGCAAAATGGTGGATGAAAAAGTAAAGGAAGAGAAATTAGAAATAGCAAGAAATTGCTTAAAAAACGGTTTAAGCATAGAAATGACCGCAAAATTAACCGGGCTTACCGAAGACGAAATAAGGACTGTTACCGTATAGAGGCAACTTACTCGCAGACAGGTGAGTTATCTCATCCGCCAGTCGAGTACGTAAAGCCACTAACGTTTCGGCTCAAAAAGCCCCTCGATCATCTGCTGGTTAAAATGGTCGTTGATGTTCCCATTGATATTGTTGTAGATAGCGCTGATGAAAATGCTGTGCAACGCGCTGAATACCGCAATGATGGCTAAAACGCCTGCCACCATTATACCGATACCCAAGCCTTCATTTACCAACGCCGTGACGCCCATACCTACTACAGCCACGGGAATAATGCAAAGAAGGCTCACCAGCCCCAGGCTGAAATTGGCGCTTATCCCTTCTCCCCATTTTTCTCTCATTATATGACCTGAGCGCTTCAGTGCGTCATAGGGCCCAACGTTCTCGTAAGCTATCACAGGTATCACAAAGAATGTGGCCACGCTCCATACAATACCCACGAACGAAATGATCATACGCCCTATCCATCCCAAATTGTCTTGTGCTATTTTTAAGATCACGCCCACCGTGGCTGCAAATACCGCCCAGGATAGTATCGCTTTAATGCGGCTAAGACTAAAAGAGAGCCCCTTTGCAACAGTTACTTCCTCCCCGTCGAAATACAATTTTGCGCAGTGCATCAGCGCCATATTGAAGAACACTACAATGAAGTAGTTGACAATGTAGAACAGGAAAATGCATAGGTATAGCAACGCCCTGTTATTGAGCTGCAGGTTGTCAACATTCCACCCGGCGCTATAAAGCGTGAGCGTACAAAACGACCCAAGCACAAGCAGTATGGATATTGCAGATAATATCGGGAATACGATCAACTCTTTGTGTGCCCTAAGCACCTGGAAACTGGTTTTGGCTACTTCCCAGCCATTTGATACACGATTATAAAATCCCATAAAGTTTGTTTTATCAATGATAAAAGATAAAACTATAAAATAATCTTGAAACTTTAAAGCAAATTAGCTCTTTACCCTTTTAACTTTTTACCCTATTTTTACCTCAAAATATACCACAATGCAATTTCCTGACAATTTACGCTATACCAAGGACCACGAATGGATACTTGTAGAAGGCAATACCGCTACTGTTGGCATCACTGATTTCGCGCAGCACGAGCTCGGCGACATAGTGTTTGTGGACATCCCGACTGTAGGAAAGCCGCTCGCTGAAAATGAAATTTTCGGTACGGTAGAAGCCGTTAAAACGGTTTCCGACCTTTACCTGCCCGTTAGCGGCACTATTACAGAAGTAAATGCCGGGTTGGAAGCAAACCCGGAGAATGTAAACTCTGACCCATATGGCGCAGGCTGGATGGTGAAGATGACATTAAGCAACCTTTCAGAAGTGGACAAACTCCTGGACGCAACTGCATACAAGCAACTTGTAGGCTAATAATGCGGAAAATATTTTCACCGGATTCCCCATATAAGATTCAGGCAAGGTCCTTAGCTATACTCTGGACCTTGCTTATTTTTATTGCGTGCTTTCTGCCCGGAGAGGAGATTCCTCAAGTCGCAGTTCCTGAAGCCGACAAGTGGACGCACATCATTTTATTTGGCGGCTTCACGTTTTTGTGGCTTTGCTCCAGGCCCATTCGCACTGCCGCGTCACTGCTTGGTCTTTTCTTTATTGCGGTGGCCCTGGGCGCTTTTATTGAGATCATGCAGGGGCAACTCGTATTCCTGGGCCGAAGCATGGAGTTCCTCGATGGCGTGGCCGATGCTATAGGCGGGGCCTTGGGTATTGGTTTCTTTTGCCTGCTTGCCTGGTTTGCCACAAGAAAAACTACTGGTGCAGTATCGCCTTAAGTATGGGCAGCGACCGTATATCGCCCATGTGTTGCGTGTGTTGTTGCAGGAATGCAATATACCAGTCTATTAGCCTTATCCGCATTGCGGCATTCATCTCTATTTCTTTCAGGGCATCATAGCTTTCGGTCATCAGCAGGCGACTTAGTATGCCTGCATCTTCATTGCTGGTGTATGATGTTGATGCAGCGTTTGGCTCTTGTCCGGTAAACCCACCCTCCTGGATGTCGAGGTAGGGCGTTTCACTGCTATAGACCCCTTTCAGGTCGTAACCAAGCACACGGCTGCATTTTATAATGAAGAAAAGGGGGAAATTCGCTACCTCTTGTGTTAGCATTGAGTCCAGCGTTACAAAATACGCATACGCGAAATCAAATAGTTCCGGCAATGGTGCATGTTCGGGTAGTAAGCGCAATAACACTTCCACTGAGAATAGTACGATGCTGTTTTTGATCACATGCTCCTGCAACCCGTTGTATATATGGGCCGCCTGGAATTCCCTTAAACGCTGCATGTTCCTTTGCGGTTGGTGGTACACCACCAGATCCAGCAGCATACCTGGCTGAAAAGACCCTGCCCGGTTCTGTTTCGCTTTGGCGCTGCGCACACCCTGCACCATGTACGCTTGGATCCCGTCTCTTGCAGTGAATATTGTTGTGATCAGGCTGCTGTCGCCATATTTTATGGAACGCAACACTATGCCTTGTGTCTTGTGGAGCATTATTGCTTATTTCATAAACACCATCTTGCCCGCATAGGTCTGGCTGCCGTCGCTGCTGGAAACAAAAATGAGATATACGCCTGATTGCGGCCTGCGCCCGGTATAGTCTTTTCCATTCCAGGTAGCCTGGCCGCCATAAGCAGTAGTGCGATACACTAATTGGCCGTTTATGTCGGTTATCCGCACATCTGCATTGGCTACCAATCCTTTTATGGCTACAGTACCGCTATAATCGCTGGCTATGGGGTTGGGAAATACCAGCACGTCCTGGTTGCTTGTCCCGCCATCCGTAGCAGTACTGCGGTAGCATACCATACCCATATCTGTGCCTATATACACATCGCCGGTTACTTTGTCTATTGCTATCTTACGAACTGTATTTGAGGGCATAGGGCTGTTGTCAGACGTAAACCGGTATATGATCTGGGCAGCATCCGGAGAAAGCAGCCACACTCCATTGTCCGTACCTACCCATTTGCGGTTGGCGCCGTCAACAGCTATTGTTCTTACAGTGCTGCCCGCAAAAAGGTACCCCGCAAACTGGTCGTACTGCACAATAGGTATTTCGGCATCGCATGGCGGCACATTCTGGAAGGGAGCAGTACAGTTGCTGGCAATCCCTATCCCGTTGTCTGTACCTATCCACATATTGTCGTTCTTATCTTTAGCAATACAATACACCCCGCTGCTCGGAAGGTTACCCGTACCTACCCCCGCTCCCAGGTGGTAATACGAGTCGTCCGTAGAATCATTGAGCGTGCCATTAGTATTGTATATTGTAACCCCGCCGGAGATTGCATTCACAAACCACACCTGTCCATAATCGTCAATGGCGATGGGCCCGCCATCCCCCGTGCCAGGAATCCGGAATGCATGCCATGAACTATCAAGTGCACTCTTTGCATATAGAGAGTGCTGGCTACCAAACAAGGTTACCCAAAGGTTATCCTGCTGGTCGGTAGCTAACCCGATCACCTGTCGCTGGCCCCTGTGAAAAACACTGGTACTGCTGTCGAAGATGGAAGGAGGGTTCTGCCTTAACAGTTGGTAGTTGCCGTTAGGATAGATAATAGACAAACCATCGTTGAACGAACCGAAATACAAATTACCATTGGATTCATCTTTAAGGACCGAAACAAAGTCAACCAATGTATCGAACGGGTTGTAGCCATTTGTTAGGTTTAAAACACCTGTAAGGTCGGAATACTCCTTAAAATATACCCATTTATCGTTCGTAAAATGAGATACTCCGTCGCGATTGGCTGATTCGTAATATAGGTCATCGTATCCGCCGTGGGCAATATAGACGTCCTTATTATTTGCATAAATATCATAACTATAAGGGTCTGATGGTCCTGGGGGGCTGGGAGCCCTGCCCATATAGCCAGTTGCCAGCCTCGTTGAAAGTCCGTAATACGCATCTGAAAACCAAACCGTATTGTCCAATAGCTGCAAGGCCTGCACTGGACACCCTACATCACTGTCATGGATCCCGTTGCCATACATAGAGTCAATAAACCGGAAACTGGTATCCATCATCTTAATGTCGCCGTTAAAGTTATTAGGCCTGAATTCGCTGATGAGGAGCTGGTTATTCCCGGCGTCTATGTGCTTGATGAGCGTATAGCCTTTCATAGTGTCAAAGGGCGTCTGGGGGCAGGTATAAACTAAGTGCACCGTATCATTCATCAAAGCATATACGGAACGTGAATTGGAAAGGAACAGAGTATTATCTACACTGGCCATGGCGGTAAATTTATCGGCGGTATCCAGGTTCTGCCATACCTGGAAATTTTGTAACTGAGGGCTATTCTTATCAGCCCGGAATAAGCCTGACGACGTTGCTGCATAAAAATAATCGCCGTTGCTTGTAAAACCGGTAACGGGCAGCGTTTGGTTAGCGCTGCCATATAAGTAGTAGGTTTCATTGAAGTTGTGGGTGGTTAGGTCAAGTACAAGGATGCCCAGGTCTGTACTCAGGTAGGCGATCCCGTTCTCGGTATATACCTGGTTCACTGTTTTACTCCCGGCTATAACTTTCACTTCCAGGTCGGGTATATTGTAAAAACTGTTCGCGTTTCCCTTGAACAGGTCTATATTCCCATCCACATACACGAGTATCGTAGTGGACGTAGCCGCATCATACGCAACGCATTGCATGCCTATGTCCGACATGCCCTCTACCTTGCTGTAGGGTACCGGCGATGCACCGCTCTTGGTGGCCTCAAGGGTAAAAAAGCCCTCGGTACAGGCATTAAATATGGAATTGCCATCAGTGGCCAGCCCCAGCGATGTATTGTAAGGCAGAAAAGACCGCCAGTAGCCTATGGGTTTCTCCTGGGCCTTAGCGATAAACGCGCATACAAATAAAACCGTGAACAATGGCAAGAAGCGCCTGGAAAATATAGTCATTATAAAGTACAGTCAACGAGGGTCAAATATAAGGAAATAACGGTTTAGGCACGTGGATATTGTATGGTATGCTACCGCAGTACTGCTACGGATGGCGGGACAAGCAACCAGGACGTGCTGGTATTTCCCAACCCCATAGCCAGCGATTATAG
>Ga0206969_1003_pt1 | contig 76331 bp, 76 predicted proteins | sample Alteio_BWOrgHeat_87_FD_153256 | JGI IMG/M metagenome (GOLD analysis project Ga0206969, IMG submission 153256) | Enriched cells from forest soil in Barre Woods Harvard Forest LTER site, Petersham, Massachusetts, United States -... | ecosystem: Environmental > Terrestrial > Soil > Temperate forest >... | reverse complement strand
AAATATAACAATAGTATAAGCGATATTCCCAGTCCGGCGTTATTTGTATATACCCTGCCTAATATTATGATCGGTGAAATATGTATCCGCAATAACTTTAAGGGCGAGGACGCGTTTTTTATTTTTGAAAAGTTTAATGCCGGGTTTATTTACGCATACGCAGCTAATTTATTGACGAATAACGCACTAAAAGCGTGTATTTGCGGCTGGGTCGACCTTTTAGGTGAAGAATATAAAGCTGTTTTATTGTTGGTTGAAAAGGTGGAAAGAGAAAATTCGGTGCCGTTTTCGGAAAAGAACCTGGATAGTATATTTGAGTATTTAGTAATTGATAAGGATATTTAGGCAAATAAAAGGTTAGAAAAATAATATCGAATAACGAATGTTGAATATTGAACTCCGAAGTAACTTCATCATTCAATATTGGTTATTCGATGTTCGATATTTAAAAATATGAGTTCAACAGTTTATGTAGCTGGTGTAGGTGTAATTTCGGCAATTGGGAATAATGTAGCCGAAAACCTGGCCGCATTTGAGCGGGAAGAAGCCGGTATGACCGAAATTACTTTGATTGATACCAAGCTGCATGGAATTGTACCTGTTGCAGAGGTTAAACTAAATAATGCAGAATTAGCCGCTATGGCGGGCTTTTCTTCCCAACAAAGCCGTACTACCCTTTTAAGCCTGATCGCTGCCAGGGAAGCCTTAAATGATGCTGAAATTGATAATTTATCCTCGCTGCGTACCGGTTTTGTTTCGGCTAATACGGTAGGGGGCATGGATAAGAGCGAGAATTTCTTTATTGAGTTTACAAAAAACAACAGCAAAGGCAAGTTGCGTGATGTATTTGACCATGAATGCGGCAGTATGACCGAGACAGTTGCTGACGTGTTGGGCATAACAGATTATATGACCACTATCAGCACAGCCTGTTCATCATCGGCCAATGCTGTATTTTATGCGGCAAGGTTGATAAAAAACGATATGCTGGATGTTGTAGTTGCAGGCGGAGCAGATTCGCTGACGAAATTTACCCTGAACGGTTTTAACACGCTGATGATACTGGATAAAGAGTTCTGTAAACCTTTTGACGATAATAGGGACGGATTAAACTTAGGCGAAGGCGCGGGATATGTTGTACTGGTTTCAGAGAAAGTGGCTAAAACCTTGAGTAAACCAATGTATGGCAAGCTAAGCGGCTACAATAACAGCAATGATGCTTACCATCAAACCGCTTCATCGCCGGATGGTACGGGTTCTTACCTGGCTATGCAGGGCGCTTTGAAAAAAAGCGGGTTGCAGCCGGCTGATATTGATTACATCAACCTGCACGGTACCGGCACGCCCAACAATGACAGTGCGGAAGGCACGGCTATCAAACGCTTGTTCGGGCCGCATTACCCGCCTATGAGTTCTACCAAATCATTTACCGGGCATACTTTAGGCGCAAGCGGCGGTGTTGAGGCGGTGTTTGCTGTGCTGGCTATTAAGAATGGGCTTATTTATCCCAACCTGCGGTTCGAAACTCCGATGAAAGAATTACCATTTACTCCCGAAAAGCACTTTTTAAAGGGGCAAAAAATAGATCATGTGCTGTCAAACTCATTTGGTTTTGGCGGTAATTGTACGTCCTTAATATTCTCGGCCAGTTGATATGAAAATATATATCCGCTCGGCAGCCGCAATATCAGCCCAAAAAACATTCGGGGATGTTCCCTTTTTAACGGAACCTGTTGAATATCAGGAAACCCGCTTAAAAGCGATCGAGCCTGATTATAAAGACTATATTGACCCCAAGCTCATAAGGCGCATGAGTCATATTATTAAAATGGGGGTAGCCGCGGCACGGGAGTGTTTAAACCGGGCCCAAACTGACATGCCTGGAGCCATAATTACCGGCACGGCTTACGGCTGTTTGGAAGATACCATAACCTTTTTAACCCGCATGATCGAATTGGAAGAGGAGATGCTGCCGCCAACGGCGTTCATACAATCAACCCATAATACGGTTGCGGCCCAAATTGCGCTGATGCTGCAATGCCATGAATACAATAATACGTTTGTGCATAAGGGTATTTCGTTTGAAAGCGCTTTATTAGATGCAATAATGCTTTTAAAAGAAGGAAAGACGGATAATATTTTAGTAGGCGGTACCGATGAAATGACCGATGCCAGTTTTGCTATATTAACCCGTTTGGGCCTGTATAAACGGTGGCCACTTTCTAATCTCGCGCTATTTAATACGTCATCAAATGGCAGTATAGGCGGAGAGGGAGCTGCCTTTTTTCTGCTTACCGATAAGCCGAACAGCAATAACCTCGCGGAGCTTATTGCCATAAAAACCTTTTATAAACCAACAACTATAAAAAATACCGAATTGAACATTAATGCTTTTTTACTGGCTAATTCAGTAAAAATAGAAGATATTGACCTGGTTATTACCGGCAGAAACGGCAACCTGAGAAACGACGCGGTTTACGATGCTTTAAATAAGTTATTATTTGCCCAAAATGCAAAGGCTAACTATAAACATTTATGCGGCGAATACCCAACTTCGGTATCATTTGCTTTATGGCTGGCCGCAAACATTATTAAAAAAGGCGTTGTTCCGGCCATTGTTGCTGAAAGGGATATAAAAAGCCAAACACCTAAAAGAATATTGATCTATAACCATTACCAAAATAACTATCATTCATTAATGCTGGTTTCGGCCTGCTAAGTTATTATGTTAAAAGAACCCTTGTTTACCATATCATCGCTACAGCAACAGGAAAATACGGTTCATGCTGTTTTGGATATTGATAAAACCAACGCCATATTTGAAGGACATTTTCCGGCTCAGCCGGTAGTGCCGGGGGCCTGTATGGTACAGGTAGTGAAAGAAGTTCTGGCAAAGGTTCTAAGTACTGCCGTACGTTTAACCAAAGCGGAAAATATTAAATTCCTGTCATTAGTTGAACCTGCTAATAACCAGCTGTTATTGCTGGATATGGCCTATGAACTAATTGATAACGAAATTAAAGTAACCGCCAACCTGGTGGCGCACGATGCGGTTTGTATGAAATTTCAGGGGGTGTTCCAAACAGTATAATTATGTCGGTCGCCCTACTTAGTAATTTTAATTTACTTATAGGTGATTGATTGACAAAATGTTTTAAAAGCTGTATATTTGAATAAAGAGGAACAAGGAAATGGTTATTGAGCAAACAGAACAAGGCATCCTGATTAAAACAACCGCCCCGGTGAATATGAAGGCGGTACAAAAAATTATTGATTATTTTACTGTGCTCGAAATCACATCCCGCAGTAAGGGAACTGAAGAACAGGCTGCCCGATTAGCTGATGAAGTGGATAAAAAATGGTGGCAGGAAAACAAGGGTCGCTTTCTTAAATGATCATTATTATTGATACTAATATCCTGTTCAGCGTGTGCCTTACCCTGCTGCACAAATAAGTTCACTTGTTAGTTTTTTGCCAAAAGTTGATTAAACTGTTTTTCTAAATCGGCATCACCCGGAAGAAGCGCGTCTTCAGAAATAACCACTCCGTTCGGATCGATGAGAATGAACCTTGGTATGCCGGAAACTTTAAAGAAATTATTAAACTTCGAGCCGTTTCCATATGCAATCAATTGTGTACCTCTTAGTTTGTATTTGGATATAAATTCTTTCCATTTATGCTCATCCTTCTTATTATCGATCGAGATACTGACAAAGCGGATGTTTTTTCCTGCATACTTTTTTTCAAGCAATTTTAAATTCGGGAGTTGGACAATACATGATATACACCAGGTAGCCCAAAGATCAATATACACATAGCTTCCCCGCATACTTGTTAGAGAGGTTTTGGAACCGTTTGCATTTGTGAAAAGGAAATCAGGAGATGAGGAGCCATTTAATTCTTTTGACCCTAAATAGAGTGTTTTAATATCATTCACATAATACTTATTATTTGAGTGTGCGATATAATCTTCATATGTTTTGTTTCTATCTTGTTGCGTATTCATCATACTAAAACGCTCAAGCACATATTGAAACTGCATTTCTTGCCTCATAAATGGATTAGTAATATTGTCTGTTAGAACTTTATAAGAGAAGATACTTTCGGTTACAATATGATCTATTGCAAATTGCTTATTTTCAAGGTTAACATATTGTTGTTTAAGCAACGTTCGATAATCAGCTGAACAACGGTAGGCCAATTCATTATTCATGTCGAAATTGCTAAAAATGTTAAGTTTCGAACTATCTGAAGCTGACATCACTTTTTTTGTGAGAGTTTTTCATTGCTTGTTTATATTTTTCGAAAAAAGCTTTATCATTATTGCCAAGCCGCATGTTTTTTACAAATTCCATTTGAAGGGTATAAGCTTCCTGTTGTTTTACAGGATCAACTCCGTACCTGGCGAGATATTCATTTGTTAACCGTTTGCCGAAATATTCTATTTTTTCAGCCTCCGAGCGTTTAAAATAAGCCGAAACCGCAGCGTTATTTACAAGGTTTAAAGCAGCTGATTTATAAAGACCAAGATTATCTAAAAAAACACTGGGCTCTATAAAATTTATATCATCGGTCAGGAAATTGTTTTTTAACGGTAAATAAGAAGCCGCAAGCTGAATTATCCGCCTTAACATTGTGTTTTCAACGCTTCCTTTGCCGTCGAAAATTATATTATTGCCAATTTTAGATACAGATAATGAAAAGTCGGGTTCGAGATATACCGTCACATCTGTGCCTTTCAGTGTGTAATACCCTGGTTCAAGATTTACGTCTCCAGAAAATTTTCCGGCTGCATCAACAGCAATTTCGCCTTTAAAATGATCAAGATACTGTATGACAATCTTTTTCCCGGCAAGTTCTGGCAAAGACCCTGATAAATTTATATGTTGTGCATATGCATTTGTAAAAAAGGAGAAAAGCAAGATGATAAAACTATTTCTCATGATCGAAAGGCTTGAATTGGTTAATCAAATATAACTAAACAATTATTAAAACGTAAGATTTAGTTATTTATTTACAATTCAAAAAGTAAAAAAAATGAGTATATTATTTCTTCCTGTTCACCTCAATATAATTAGCCATTGTATTAATATCGACCAGCGCCTTGCGCCCTTCTTTAGGGTCGCGGATATCAATGCCGTATTCTTTTTTAAGCAGCACAATAAGTTCCAGCGAATCTATTGAATCTAAACCGAGGCCATCGCCAAATAGCGGCTCATCGTCCTTAATATCGGCAGGGGTAAGATCTGTCAGGTTTAAAAACTGTATAATTTGCGATTTTAGCTGTTCTTTCAGTGCTTCTTTTTCCATCGGGTAATTATATTAAATTTTTTCGTTTCAAACCTAAATAAGTTATGAATTGAATGATCAGGGTTATAATAAATAAAGAACCAATATTGTTTAGCACATCTTTTAGCTTGCCGCCTTCTAAAAACAAGGTGTAGTAAGCCTGCAGGCACCAGTGCATTGGCGAAAAGTTAGATAAGGTTTTAGCCAACCCCTGCATGGCAAAGCTGGGCACCATGAGGCCGCCAATACAAGCCAGTATTACAATTGATACCGCGCCAAATCCATTAGCCTGTTCCTGTGTTTCGGCAAAAACACCAACACAAATGGAGTAGCTTACCGCGCACCAGCCGCAAACTAAGGTTACAATAAACAGCGCGAATATATCTGATGGTAAATTTAAAGCCGGCAAACCTATATAAGGGAACAACCAAATGCCCATAGAAAATATCACTATAGCCTGTAGCAACGTAACACACAGGTAAGTGATCTGCTTAGATAATAAACCAACAAGGTAACTGGTTGGTAACGTTTTGAGCCGTATAAAACTGCCGCTTATTTTTTCCCTTACCACGCTTCCGCCTAACGACATTATGACGAAGAACATAGCAAAAATGGTCCAGGCGGGTACGTTATGCTGTGAGGCATTGGGTGTTGTACGTACGCCGTCTTTAGAAACCGGGAACATATTGATGGTAGTTTGACTGCTCAGCATTTCGTTTTCCAATTTCTCAGGAAGCGGCTTTTCATTTATTGAGAAATACAGCGTTCTCAAAGTCTGCCTGCTTTCTACTAACTGCAACGCGCTTTGTATAGCGCCCTGCACAGAAAATCGCAACGATTCCTGCAAAACAGGGTTATAATATAGGGTGAGCGGGTCTATACCGCCCGCCTCTTTTTTAATGGTATCTGCCTGTAAACCAAAACTGGTTAGCGCTTTGCCCGAAACATTTTTTGCTTTGGCCGATACCCTTTCCGAAAAATTTGCCGGTATAACTACGCCTAATAATGCGTCCTGGTCATGCATTTCATCGGCTACGGTTTTCTCTTTTTCTTTTGAAATTTGAGTTACTTTAAACATCCCGATCTTATTAATAGCCGCTATTAATTGTACGCTGGCTTTACCGGTATCTTTATTGCAAATTAAAATGGGCAGCTTGTTTTTGTTAACCAGCTCAAAAGTGCTGTTTTGAATACTGGTTACCACCACCACCAAAATTATCGGCATGATAAACATAAGCAGTATACCCACCTTGTCGCGAAGCAGTATGCGTGTGTCTTTCTTTATGGAGAGCCAGAGTTTAAACATCAGTTTCGGTAGGCTTTGCCGGTTAAGTTAATAAACAGTTCTTCCAGGCTCTCATTGCTATGTTCTTTTAATACCGCGTTAATATTGCCCTGTGTAATTATTTTACCCTCATCTATTAAAGCGATATGTTCACAAAGGTCCTCGGCTTCGCTTAACTGGTGCGAAGTATAGATGAGCGTGGTACCGTTTTCATTGAGCTTGCGCAAATAACTAATAATGGCATGACGGGTTTGCACATCAACACCAACAGTGGGTTCATCTAAAAATAATAGCTGCGGGTTATGTATAACGCCGATAGCCAGGTTTACCCGGCGTTTCATACCGCCCGAAAATTTGCCAACTGCTTTATCCCGTACATCTTCCAACCCTAATATATGCAGCAGTTCATCGGTTTGTTTTGCTATTTCTGTTTTATTTAATCCTGCCCAGGCGCCAAAAAACTCCAGGTTTTCGGCAGGGGAGAGTTCCTGGTAAAATGAAAGGTCCTGCGGAACAAAGCCAAACAGTTTGTTTACCGCTTTATTTTGGCCATCTACTTTTTGCTCGAATAATTTAATACTGCCCTCGTTAACAGAAAGCACGCCGGTCATCAAGTTCATTAACGTAGTTTTACCTGCGCCGTTTGGGCCGAATAAACCAAAGCGTTCGCCTTTTGCTATCTGCAAATTGAGGTTAGAGAATGATACATCCGTGTTGCCGGGGTAACGGAACCCTACATTCTCAATACTTACCGCAAGTGATTCGTTCACCGCCATTTTATATTTTTTAACGCTGTAAAAGCTTTCTTTTCTATTTCGGCAATTTCTAAAAGGTAATCGCCCATTACATTAAAATCTTCCTGGCTGCCTATGCGGCCCTTATAAATCCCTGCCGCCTGTATCGCTGCAGTGCGCCATAGATCGCCGCTGGCAGTAAATGTTTGTGATATCTCCAAAAGTTCATCATTAGGAATATAAGCATGAGTCTCCTGCAAAAACGCCCCGTAAATATAACGAAATCCGCCGCCGCCTGTTCCTATTTCTTCCTGCATACGTACCAGTTGCGCCAAATATAAGCCTGCTTGCTTTAACCCTAAGCTGTCGCGCCATTTTTTTATACGCTTACCGGTAAACCTGATGCCGTTAACACCCACAATTGGCCCGGTAAAAGGCGATATCATATTGAATACATTTTTTTCAATTCCGCTTATAATGCCTTTCTTTACCTGGTCATTGGTAACTATTTGGTTTTCTTTAGGATAATACAATTGGCCATTGGGGGCTAAAGCGCCTTTTGCAAATCGTACCCGTTCCAGTTCATAAGCAGTTAACGTGCTTGTGTTTTCCATTACGGGGTCGCTCACCATATAGTTGCCATCTTCGGTGCCGTAAACTATAAGGTTGTGCGCGTTAAAGTGAAAGCGGTACTCTTTAGGGAAATAAGGCAAATAATAAACCCCCACCTGGCAACCAACGGGGTGCCCCGCTGCCAAACATTCATTTAAAAAAGTTTCGGCAGCTTCTTTTGAGCGGAATTTTTTACGCACCACCGGTATACCCAATGCTTTGCAGGTTCTTTTAAATATTAACCCCGGCAAAGTACGGAAGGCGATTACCGGCCCGTTGTTAATTTTTAGCAGTGGAATATAAACAAAGAATAAACCAGCGCCTATGCCGAACGCCAGCGGTTCGGTAATTTGCTGAACGCCGATGTTTTTTAACAGGCTCATGGTTACACCGTTTTCGCAGTGTGCTGCCTGTATGTGTTTAAAATCAAGCCTCATTAATGGTCATGGTTTGTAAGTTGGGTACACTTACGTTAAATACTTCGGCGTATTTTTGAAGTTTTTTTTCAGATAGCTTGTTAAATACTTCAGGTTTCAAATGCCGTTTTACCTGCCATTGCCAAAAGCCCGTATAACCGGCCAGTATTTTTATATCCATCAATCCTTTTTCCATAAAAAACAGGATAGGGCTGGCTTCCTTATTCAATACCTTTTGTTTTGCTGCCGCGATGCGTTCCTCAACATCCTGCCACGCGGTGTCAAGCGCGGTTATTTTTACATCCCAGCCGGCGCTAAGTTGTGTGGTATATTTACCCGATTCATCCGTAGCATAACAAACCTCTTTGGTTATTTTCCCCAAAGCGCCCAGATCCTGCGGAACATCTTCTTTTTTCATTGTTTATGCTTCTTTGTCATTGCGAGGAGCTTGCCTGCCGGCAGGCAGGGAACGACGAAGCAATCGCACGCGTTTTGACTTTTCTCCTTGCGATTGCCACGCTTCGCTCGCAATGACAGTTTGATTGAATTAACAAACCGTCAACATTGCATACATATACGAGAAACGCGCGCTTTCGGGAACCAGCAATAATATTTTTTCGCCTTTCTTTAATTTCCCGCTATGAAACAGTTCATCTATCATTAAATAAACAGAGGCCGCGCCAACGTTCCCTACAGTATACAGGTTAATGAACCATTTTTCGTAAGGAATGCCGCCGCCGTATATTTCAACCAGGTCGTAAATTTTACTTTTAAAGAAGTTGCTGGAGATATGCGGTAAAAAATGATCTATATCAGTTGATTTAAGCCCTTTTCTTTCAAATATCTCCTTTATTTTTTTGCCGCCCAGGGCCACTATATTATCGCTCAATAAATTAATATCCTGCTTAACACTGAATATAGATTTGGTCATGATCTCCTCCGGCGTATAATCCATAAAGCCTTTTAAAGTACCATCGGCCTCTTTTTCGCCGCCCATATACATGCAGGTTTCCATTTCATTGGCGTATGATACACCCTCTATCCAGTCGATACGCAAGCTCAATCCTTCTTTATTGGGTTCATCGCTCAATAAAAATGCCGAGGCGCCATCTGATAACATCCACCGCAAAAAATCTTTTTGAAAAGCGATAAAGGGATTATCGGTCAGTTCTTTCAGTTTTTGTGCTTCTTCTTCAAATACATCAGAAACCAATAAACCCGAAAACCGTTCAGAACCCGTTGCTACGGCCAGTTTAACATCGCCGGTTTTAATGGCCATATAAGCATATTTAAGCGAATGCATACCCGCGCAGCATACGCCTGATGGTGAAACAACTTCTATGGCTTCGGCCTCGGGCAACCAGCCGTGGGTCATTACCCCATGTGATGGCATCATCTGGTCGGGCGAGGAAGTTCCGCATGATAGCAGTTCAATATCTTTTAATTTTTCCGGATCATCTTTAAATAATGCTTTTACAGCCAAAGCGGTCATTTCGGCATTGGTATGGGTAGGCTTGCCGCCTTTTGTTAAAGCGTAATAGCGGGTTGTTATGCCGTTATTGCGCAGTACTATACTTTTTGATTTTGATGGTTTGTCATTAATATAACCCAGGTATAACTCCATATCGTCGTTAGGAACGGGTTCATTTGGTAAAAAGGAGGAGGTTTTAATTACATAAACGGGCATACGGCTCAATTTAAATTTAAATAATATTGTTTCTTAGCCCTGATACGTTTGGGCGAAGTAAACCTGAACAAAATTGCATCAAGCGTTATTAATATTGGCGCTCCTACAAAAAAAGCAATTAACAGGTAATATTTATAGGCCCTTATCCACGGCAATTTATTTTTTCTTTTAGAAATTATATTTGCCCAAACCCTAAATATTTTACTGGCAGTACTTTCTATTATCATTAAGTTATAGTTCAATACTACTGCGTTTTGGGTATTTAATTCATCTTGCAGATCTTCCCAACTATTATTGCTTAAATGAGATAAAACGGTTTCACCAAATACTTTGGTATGCTTAATATCCGCATCTGCAACACCGGGAGGGGGGAAAATGTTTAGATAACTGTCTTTTTTTCCATGCAGCATCCAATGGAAGATGGTAATAAAGCTAACCGGGTTGGCATGGGTATCAACCAAAGCAATATTTCCCACCAGTTTTGCTTCCGCTGCGCGGATGAGTTTTTTAACCCGTACAAATGCGCTGAGCCACATATTGCGCGCGCCGGTTATTGTTATAACGGGCGTATCTTTTAAAACAGCCTTTAATTCCGGGCCTTGCATTAATGAATTAAAGGGGATGCTGGGCGATAAGAACCAGGCCTGGTAACCTAGAATAATAAGATCGTAACTGCTCTTTTTCAGTTCAAAAGGCTCAAGTTGGGCAGGTACATCCAGTTGGCAATCGGGCATCACACTAAAAAACGTATCAGCCGTCCACGGGAATTTAGGTTCATCAACCAATTTAACCCGTACTTTTTCCACGGATATTCCCGCTTCGATAAGCGGAGAGGTAAAGTTATCGATGATCTCGCCCAACTGGCCAGTCTGTGAATAATATATCGCTAATATTTTTTTACTCATCCGGCTATCTATAGATCCTCGGTGGTCAGTAATTTTGATTTCCTGGTATAATCCTTAATGGCACGCTGTACAACGGGCGACAGGTCTTTATAGTTTTTTTTAATAAACTCTTTATCTGTGTACAGGTCATTATGATACTTTACAATATTGGGAGCGTGTTCCTGTATTGCAAAGCGTAAAAAATGAAATTCGGCGTTGTCCTTATCATTCATTAAAGCGGATTCCAGTTTTATGCGACCGATTTTAAAAAAATGTAATTTTTCGGGAGGGTGGACCAGTAACCCGGCTTTTCTCATTAATAAAGCGCCCTCATAGCCATCTTTTCCAGCAAAAGATAAGTAGGTTACAACAGATATCTCTTTATTAATAGCATCTATATCCCCCGAATCCATTGCAGCATAATAAGTGGCTTTGTCAAATTTTTCCTGCAAATACTCACCCCTTACAACTAATCCTGCGAGCATACAAAACAAGGCAAATATTATTTTGAGTTTCATGGTGTTATTTTTATATCTATACTCACAAATATAAATATTTATAGTAAGCCGCCTAATTAAGTGAGGTGTGTATCTCTTAAATTATCAGGATTTCCTTTACTTTAGGCTTTATTTAAAAAAACATAAGTGCAAAAAACCAACATGCAATTTTCAGGTAACTGGGCCATTATTTTAGGCGGATCGAGCGGGTTCGGGTTTGCGGCGGTTGAAAAACTGGCTATGCATGGAATGAATATAGCCGTTCTGTATAGGGAAACCGCCACAGAAGATAAACGGCTTAAACAAAAACTTTCGCAAATAGCCGCAACAAACCAGGTAATTATTGCGCCATTTAATATAAACGCGCTGGATGCATCAGCGCGCGCGGCGTTTATTAATGAGTTTACCAAAGCCGCCGTTAAAAAACACCGCGTTAAATTACTGCTTCATTCCATCGCCCGCGGCAACCTGAAACCGCTGGTGGCGTCAAATGGCACCAACAACGCCTCGCTTACACAGGATGATATACAGCTTACCACCTATGCTATGGCCACCAGTTTGTTAGACTGGGCAAGAGAATTATTGGCTGCCGGCCTTTTTCATACCGATGGCCGTATCATCGGGTTAACCAGCGAAGGCGCCGATAAATATTGGGAAGGATACGCGGCTGTTTCTATAGCCAAAGCATCGCTGGAGAGTTTAACTACTTATATGGCAGTTGAACTATCCAAATTCGGACTAAAGACGAATCTTATACAGGCGGGTATAACGGCTACACCCTCATTAAAACGTATACCCAATAGCGAAAAACTGCTTCAACATGCGCTTGCACGAAATCCGTCAGGAAGAATAACAAAACCAGAAGACGTTGCAAACGTTATATACCTGCTTTGCACCGATGAGGCCGCCTGGATAAATGGTTCTGTAATTCATGTGGATGGGGGAGAACATTGCAGGTAGTAAGGCTGTCATAGGTCATTAGTCACTTGTCATTAGTTGTGTTATTTACTAATTAAATGAGTAATAGATTAGAAGATTTAGAAATATATACATTATCAGAAGCATTTGCTGATGAGATATGGTTCATAGTGGCTACATGGGATTATTTTACAAAGGATACAGTTGGTAAACAACTGACGAGATCGGCCGATTCAATTAGCGCTAATATCGCAGAGGGATTTGGACGATATCACCATAAAGAAAATAAGAATTTTTGCTATTTCAGCCGGGGTTCGGTAATTGAAACCAAGAGTTGGATAAAAAAATCAAACACAAGGAGTCTGATAACAGATGACTAATATCAAGTGTTATTAAATAAATTGGAAACAATCCATATAAAACTTAACGCATACATCAAATTCATTGGCAGAAAAGACCAATGACCAATGACCAATGACCAATGACATTTTAAAATACCTTCCCTATAAATCATCCTTTTTATTCGTGGATAATATATCCTCCCTGGATGAAAATGGCGTTGTGGGCGATTACACATTGAAAAGTAACTCCTATTTTTATGAAGATCATTTTCCTGGTAACCCGGTAACGCCTGGTGTTATTATTACCGAGATAATGGCACAGATAGGCCTGGTAGTATTGGGCATACACTTAATGCTTAGCGGGGCGCAAAAAGATATTATTATGGATGAAGGCTCATTCCCTTTGCTAACCTCAACCGATGTTTCCTTTTTTAAAATGGTATTGCCCGGCGAAAAAGTTACAGTAACTTCAAAAAAACAATATTTTCGGTTTGGCAAACTGAAATGTTTGATAGCAATGCACAATGAAAGCGGTGAACCGGTTGCAAAAGGAGTGTTTTCGGGTATTATAAAAAATGCTGTTAAAAAAGATCAATAAATGAATAACCGAGTTGTAATTACGGGCCTGGGTGTTGTTGCGCCAAATGGGTTAACCATCCCCGATTTTTTGCATGCCATACAAAACGGTATTTCCGGTATCCGCTTTGTTCCTGAATACGCCGACCTTAAATTTAATTGCCAGGTAAGCGGTATTCCTGAATTTGAATGGGAACAGCTGCATAACTATATTACCGAAACCAGCCTGTATGGCTTAAAAGGTAAAGGTATTGCCTATGGAATAAAAGCCGCCCTTGACGCGTGGACAGATGCCGGCAATGAAATTGTAAGCGAAGAAACCCTTTGGGAAACCGGCTGTGTATTTGGCAGCAGCGTTGCCGATACGGATGTGATAAAAATTGCCATAACCCGGGTTGATGCCAAAGAGTCGAAGAAACTGGGTTCGCGCGTTGTTGAGCAGATAATGAACAGCGGGATCACCGCTTATATTTCGGGCAGGCTGGGCCTGGGCAATAAGATCATTAACAACTCTGCCGCCTGCGCTACGGGTACGCAGTCTATTTTAATGGGATATGAGTATATTAAGTACGGCATGGCCAAACGTATGGTAGTTGGCAGCAGCGAATATGTTGACCGTTATGTTTTTGGCGGTTTTGATTCTATGCGGGTACTATCGCGCAAGTTTAATGATGAGCCCGAGAAAGCATCACGCCCCATGAGTTTATCGGCGGGTGGCTTTGTACCGGGATCGGGCGCCGGCGCGTTGGTGTTGGAGGACCTTGATTTTGCTTTAGCGCGCGGCGCTAAAATTTACGGTGAAATATTAGGGGGATCGACGAATTCAGGCGGACAACGGAACGGCGGCAGCATGACGGCGCCCGGCCCGGAGGGTGTGATCCGGTGCATCAGGGAAGCAATGGCTGATTCGACTGTTACGGCTGCCGATATAGATTTGATAAGCGGCCATTTAACCGCTACAATAGCTGATAAACTTGAAATTGAAAACTGGTCGCGGGCATTAAACCGCACGGGGGGTGATTTTCCGTTTGTTAATTCATTAAAATCAATGATAGGGCATTCGTTAAGCGCGGCAGGGTCAATTGAAACAGTTGCAGCAGTATTGCAGTTAAAATATAACTTTGTTCACCCTAATTTGAACTTAGAAGACCCAATACCGGAAATTTTAGATATAATTGGGGCAAACAATTTGCCAACTGCAAAGGTAGACAAGGTGATTAACACAGTTGCGAAAGCTAATTTTGGTTTTGGCGATGTTAACAGCTGTTTAATTATTTCAAAATATAAGAACAACTAATGAACAGAAAAGAAATTTTAATTGAACTAAAAAAAGTACTGGCCCCATATACCGAAAGCAAAGCCATGTTAGATGGGATCAATGAACAAACCGACCTTATAAAAGATTTAAATATTAACTCGGCCAACCTGGTTGATATTATTATAGACGCGGAAGCGCAATACAATATTGAAATTGATTTTGACGCTGCCGAAAAAATGTACAACGTAGGAAACTGCATTGATGTAATTTCTGAAAAGATCAATAAGCCTGCGTAAAAAATGCCGGCTTTTCTCCATCAAAAATTGTTTTTCAGGTAAGTAATATTTCTTCTGGATTTGAGGAAGATAAAATTGATATTGACCAGTCAGTCTATTTTGACAATTAAACTTGATTAGGTTTTATACAGGGTTTCGGATTAAAATATAAATCTGCATTTTTACATCATGCTACCCGCTTCACTTTCACCACCCCGGCTTTATTATATTTTCACGTTTATCCTGGCCTTTGCTGCTCTTTCATCATGTGTATCTAAATTTGATAAAGATAAAAAACAAGTTTCCTTTAAGCGGGTAACAGGTATAAATTTTACCGAGGTGCACCGGTATTTTGATACAGGTCTTTCTTTTAATAAAGACGGCTATCAGCTATACCCCGAATGGAAATTATCATTCCTGCCCAATAATAAAGCAAGCATATATGACCCCTTTGAAAAGCGCTTTTTAACCTTTACAGTTACGTTAGATCATGATTCCATATTCAGCGTAGCCAATACCTGGCTAAAGGCGTTAAAAGTTACAAAAGACAGCTTAGTGTTCAGGGTGCTGAATGTTGTAACTGATACTATTTACTATGATAGTTCAAGAAATTATATGCTGTTTTATTCGGCTGATTATATGAAAAATGTGCTGCATAAAACCCCTGGCGAATTACAAAAAACGCGAAAGATAGACAGCTTGTACATTATAAAGCGGGTTAACGAGGTTAACGCTCATGCCGACAGTTTTTTTGCCGCGCGCGAGCCTGTAATTTTAAAAAGTAAAAGCCCGCTGGTAACCGTGGTAAAAAAGAAAGTGGAAATAAATGTCATGAACAGGTATGATAATTCGGACGAATATATGTCGCCGGAATATGATATCACCATCCATAAAGCCTACCAGGATTTTTATTATTCGTTTTATGTGACTGTTGATACACAGGGCCGGCTGCATTTTCAGAAATCGCTGATAACGGTTTTTGACGAGTTCAAAGAATCAACCAACCGGATCATAAAAGGGATAGTTGATGGATACCTTAAAGTATATGTGCAGGCAATACCGGGCAAAACATTGGGCATCACCCATAACAGCGCCGTTATATTGAACGTTATCGGCAAAAAAAATTAACCTAAATTTAACCGGGAAATAAGAGCGGCACATTAAAAAAGTTATAGATTTAACTAAAATTATCACCTAAAAATAAATAGTATGAATACACAGGAAGTTGCAGACAAATTAGTTCAATATTGCCGCGAAGGCAAAAATGTTGACGCTATAAACGAGTTGTACGATGAAAACATTGTAAGCAAGGAGCCGGAGGGCGCGCCGAGGGCCTTAGTTACAGGTAAAGCCAATGTTTTGGCAAAAACACACGGCTGGCTGGAAATGGTTGAAGAGATACACAGCGGCAAAATATCCGATCCCTTAGTTACAGGTAATCATTTTACAGTTACTATGGAGATGGATGTTACCTATAAAGAGCACGGTCGTATGCCAATGAATGAAATTGCCGTATTTGAAGTTAAAAATGGAAAAATTGTTGGGGAACAGTTTTTCTATAGTATGGGATAAAAATAGTCTCCTGTCATAACGGATTAAATACGGAATGACAGGAGTATATTACTTTTTAGCAGGAGAGGCTGGTTTAGCAGCTACTTTTGCAGGGGCCGCCTTTGCAGGAATGGCCGGGCTTGGTTTAACAGCAACTTTTGCAGGCGCTTTTACTGCGGGCCTGGCAGGGCTTGCTGCTACAGGTTTTTTAGCCGCCGGAACCGTAGGTGCTTTAGCTACTGATGGAGTCACTTTCGCTTTAGCAGCAGCCGGTTTAGCCGTTGTAGCTTTTGATAATTTTTTCGCCAGGTATTTAGCAGCTTTTTTAACCGTTTTTTCTGCTTTTTTCAGATCGGGCTCAAATTCGCTGATTATAGTTTTGATCTTTGCAGCCAATTTATCACTTAATTCTTTTTTAACAGCCTTCTTTGCTTTTTTTGCTAAGGCATTAGTTTTATCTTTTTTCATGGGGAAATCTCGAAATTCTTATAAAGGTTGTGATTATTTGCGCAAAGTTAGGTTAATATAATGTGAGTTTAATATTATATTTATGTTAACAACCCATTGAATGTTAAGTTTTTAAAAAACATTTAAAAGAATTTAATTGCTCCCCGATTTTGTCATGTTATTTCAACAAACAACTCTGTTTTAATAAAATTGAACGTAAAATCTTCCATAGCGAATTTATTCCTTATTTTTGCCGCCAGTAATAACTGACTCATAGAATTAACGCTAAATCAATTTTGTACTCAAAAAAAGGGGCACTCTCTTTTTTTTTGGGTTCAATTTTAATGGTTTGGTTTATCTCATAAATAACAATTTGAAATGACGATCGGCATTCCAACAGAAATTAAAAACAACGAAAATCGTGTCGCGGTTACCCCCGCAGGAGTTGAAGCGTTAACCGCAGCTGGGCACCCCGTAACTATTCAAAAAACAGCAGGCGAAGGTTCGGGCTTTACCGATGCCACCTATAAAAAAGCAGGGGCAACACTGGTTGATACTGCTGCGGAAGCATGGGCCGCTGATATGGTAATGAAAGTAAAAGAGCCTGTTGAAAGCGAGTTTCAATATTTTCGCGATAAATTGATCCTGTTCACCTACCTGCACCTGGCGGCCGAACCGGGTTTAACAACCGCCTTGCTGGATAATAAGGTTACCGCAATAGCTTACGAAACTATACAATTAACCAACGGAACGCTGCCGCTGCTTACCCCCATGAGCGAAGTTGCAGGCCGTATGGCGGTACAGGTGGGCGCAAGTTATCTCGAAAAACCAAACGGTGGTAAAGGTGTTTTACTAAGCGGCGTACCGGGCGTGCGCCGCGGCAAAGTAACTATTATAGGCGGGGGGGTAGCAGGTACAAACGCTGCCAGGATAGCCATAGGGTTAGGGGCCGATGTAACCATTATTGATAATAACCTCGACAGGCTGCGCCAGCTGGATGATATATTTGGTTACCAGGTATCAACGCTGGCATCAAACGCGAGCAATATCGCGAAGGCTGTAAAAAACTCAGATTTGGTAATAGGGGCGGTATTAATTCCGGGAGCTAAATCGCCTAAACTGATTACTGCGGCTATGATCGCTTCAATGGAGCCGGGTTCGGTTATTGTGGATGTGGCTATTGACCAGGGCGGGATGTTTGAAACTGCCGACCGGGTAACAACACATGACGACCCTGTATATATAAAACATAATGTATTGCATTATTCGGTAGGTAATATGCCTGGCGCCGTGCCCAATACCTCTACCATAGCGCTTACCAATGCCACCTTAGGGTATGCCCTGCAAATTGCTAACAAAGGGTACAATAAAGCGTTTATTGATAACCCCGCACTGTTAAAAGGATTAAATACATTTGATGGTTCGGTAACCTGTAAAGCAGTGGCCGATGTTTATCAATATCCTTTTATGGAGCCGAGGTTTAAGAGTAATTGATCTTTCTTTAATGCGAATAGTTAAGCGCTTGTTGCGGACGGCTTATTCTCGAATTTACGGGTTAACAATTCATAGATAATTTTGAGCCATACCAGCAGGCAGGGCAGGGCGATTAGTTTGTAAGGTAAAATGTAAGTATCCCTGATGTATCGTGGCATAATATCTGAGTTCGAAAAACTGGTTACGGCCAATGCAAACACCAATAAAAACCATTCAAATTTACTGGCCGGCCCGTTTATATTGACGAACCAGATGGCTACACCTATAAATCCGATAATATAGGTTGGCGGCTCAGAGCCGGTGCTGAATATTACGGTAAAGATGAGGGTTGAAGCCACTATTAATAGCTGGTATTGCAGATCGGTCCAATATTTTGTTCTTATGTACGATAGCCCGAATAAAAATAATGCGGGAATAAGCACCGGCATATTTGGCAAATGTTTATAATGAAATATAGTGCTGATCATACCCATTACGCATACGTAAGTGCGTACAGCGGTTTCATTATAGGCGTTTTTAACGAGCAGGTCATAGTACCAGTCGTGATAGGTAATAATAATAAAGGCCGGCGACGAAACAAGCATAGGCATAATAAATAACACAACCGACCAAAATAGTATGCTCAACATAAATTTGATCTTATTATCCGAAAAGAAAAAGAAAGCAAGACCCACAATTCCGTAAAGTTTTATAAAAGCGCCCAGCATGATGGCAAAGGCGGCCCAAAAATCCTGTTTGCGCCTTATAAATATAAAACTGAATAAAATAAGCGCCGCTACAAGCGCGTTAACCTGTACGTTGCCTGATGAACCCATCATACTGTTTGCGCATATCAACAATATCGCCAGCTGCTGTGCCTGCTTTAAAGGAAGCATCCTAATGGCTTTATACAATATCCATGCATTAAATAAAACCCATAGTATAACCCCTGGTTTATCAGGAAAACAAGCGAAAGGTGCAATTATCAACCCAAATACAGGCCCGTAATGGTTAAGGTCGATATTCCACCCCGGCCGGAGGCCAAACAGGCTATGCTGGTGTATAAGATTTAAAAAATTATACTTGTAAATTATATAATTTTCATAACTCGTTATGCCGGGCGCCAATAAAAGGCCTTTTGCAACAGCAAAAAAACTCAAGCCAAACCATAAAAAAATAATAAAATATTGATTACTGAATATGGCTTTAAGTTTATGCATAGGATAGGTATTAAGTAAAGCTAAAATACGAAAAATGGTATTTAAGCGTAGTAAAAAATAGTGATCAATCTAAAGTCTCTCCGCCTTTAGGCGGAGGAGATTTAGAGGGGGCTAATGAAGTTTTACATCCAAATTAAGCGTGTCGGCACTCATTGATGTAAAAATGCCCAACCCGTTCACCACATTGGTTGATGGATTGGTTAAACTAAGCGACGACCCACCGCTGGAGGTAATAGCATCGCTATATTCCTGGTTAATATGAAAAAGCAGTACTTTATAATTCCCGGTGTAAGTAAAACTAAAGGGCTGGGTTTGATAAGTAGCCGTTTGCCCCAACAGCACCTCGGAATCATGATAGGGCCTTGAATTTGAACTAAGGGGGTATTGTACCGCGCTTACATCTTTAAATGCGATCAAATAAAGCCACGCCGCCGAATTATCCCAGCTAAAGACGACAGGTGTAAATATATTTGTTGGTGTTATTCCCGCTCCACGAAAAGTGACCAGCTGCAGCGTATCAGATGCCCTGAACCCCGTAGGCCTGTCGGGCACGGTGGTTTGTGCCGAAATAGTATTTCCCTGGTAGATAAAGTTGAGCGAATATGTTTTTTTAAATTTTACAAAAGTAGTATCGTTCCAGCTATAATTGCCGGGTGTGGTTTCTGCTAATTGTACGGTATTTGTTCCGTCAGAGATACTTAATTTAAGCCCCGGTATGGGGTAACCATAAGTAATGGTATCATCCAGGTATTTTTGATAATAAACCCTGACCAATGTTTTGGTTCCGGGCACAAGATAGGCTTCAACAACGGGCCTGTTAATACCCGATACACCGGTATTTGTTTTTTGGCAGGAGGATAAAAACCCGCCTGCCGCCAAAAATAATGCGGCGATAATAAACCAGGGCGTTAATTTTTTTATTTCCATCGTAAACTAAGTGTAATATTAGGTGTAAAACCCAGGTAATCAACATCCGAAGTGATCACCTGGTTATTAATTATGGTATATTGTTTATACCATACATTGGCACGGTTGTATAAATTGAATAGCGAAAAACCAATACTGCCGGCTTTGCGGCTATCCAGTTTAATAATATCATAAGTAACAGCGGCATCCAGTCGGCTATAGTTAGGCAGCCGCTCGCCATTTTCGGCGCTGATGGTTAAAAAGTTTCGGCTGCTGCCTGTAAAATCGTTAACAGTGAAACTGCTTAACGGGGCGGTATAAGGGCGCCCCGTCGCGAATATCCAGGAAGCAGAAAACGCCCATCGCTGGTACCGGTATACATGTACCATTTTAAATTCATCCCTTACATCCTGGTTGGCCGGGAAATCGCCGCCATACACATCAAAATGATTGGTAGCCTGTGCAAGCGTATAGCTTATCCATCCGGTATAATTACCATGCGTTTTTTGCAGCAGAAATTCTATACCCCGGCTATATCCCGAACCCGTATAAAAATGCTGTTCGAGCGTAATTGCCGTACGCCGGTTGCCGGTTTCCCGTTCAGAATATTCGGTAATGCCATCCAGTTGTTTATAATAACCTTCCACATCAAAAAGAAACTGCTTTGTTTCGTAGCTGAAGCCTCCAATAAAATGGTTCGCTGAACTTACCGGTATCGTATTGCCATTGGCCAGCACCCAGAAATCCCTGTTGCCCGATAATACATCCTCCCTGATCACTTTATCAGTAAATTGATTAAATCTTCCTGTCGAAGCTTTTAAGGTAAGATTGTCTGTAACAGTATAAGTTGCCGATAGGCGCGGTTCGATGTAAACCTTACCCGTTTGGTCATAATAGGTTGTTCGCAGCCCGGGTTTAATTTGCAGCTTATCCGTCGGGTTAAGGTCTATTTCAGCATAGCCCCCGCCGGTTATTGCCGTACGCTGCTGATTTATTAATACGCTGGTATCATTCTGGCTATAATTGTAATCCACAGCCTGGCGCGAAGCAAAGGCGCCAAACAATAATTTAGTATTATTTGTCACCTGCAATTCCCAGTCCGATTTAAAGCTCACATCTTTCACATTGTTTGATTCGAATGTACCGGTACTAACCGTATGCGCAACGGCCGAGCTATCCGTTGTAGTTAATTGCGAACTGTTAACGGTTTTACTATGATAATTAGAGTAACTAACCAGGGTGTTTGAATACAGTTTTGAGTTCCATTGCCTTGACCATTTTAAGCTCGACCCTAAATTACCATAGGTGGTTTTATCGACATTGCTCGCGCTGCCGTTAGTTAAAAATAAAGAGGGGAAATTAAAGCTCCTGCTATTATCCAGGTCATCATCACCCTGGTACAAACTCCATGAAAAAAGGTCTTTTTTATCAGCCGCATAGGTGTATTTGGCATTCAGGTCATAAAAGTAGGACGTGGGTACGCTAACAGTACCAAATCTGCCGCCGCCGCCACGGAAACCACCACCTCTTGGCGGGCCGCCTGTGCCGCCGCCACCATTGCCGGATATTTGCGAACTGGTAAATTTTTTGAATATTTTATCATATAACGGGCCCTGGTACGACCGGCGTAAAGCCAATAACAGGGTAGATTTATCGCCAATTGGCAATTCGGCAAATGCGTTCGTGCTCAATAAACTCAGGTCGACGCCAAAATCGGCCTCTTTTTTATTACCCTCTTTACCCACCATATCCGTAACGCTCGAGAGGCGGCCGCCATATTTAGCCGGGAAACCGCCTTTATATAAAGTAACGTCCTTTACAGCGTTACTGTTAAAAGCACTGAAAAACCCATACAGGTGGTCGACCTGGTAAACTGTAAAACCATCAAAAAGCACCAGGTTTTGGTCGGGCGTACCGCCGCGTACATAAACCCCCGATGACGACTCATTACTGGCACTTATTCCCGGCATTAGCTGGAATGAGCGTAAAATATCCTTTTCGCCAATATTGGGCAACTCATCCAGTTTTATAGGCGAAATTTGGAGCACACTTACCAGGCGCTTATCGGTGCTCATCAGCGACTCTGTTCTTTTATCGTTAATAATAACTTCGTCCAGGTCCTTGTTGGTAGCAAACAGGCCGATAATTATTGGCGCTTTAATATTATCGGGCGTAAGGACAAAGGTATCTTCCTTATAACCCATATAGGTAACGGTTAATTGACAAGTATCAGCCGGGACATTTAAAATGGTGAAATAACCATCCACATTGGCCGTAGTGCTTATATTGGTATTACGCACCGAAATGATCGATGCCGGCAGCGATTCGCCCGTACCCTGGTCTATCACTCTTCCTGATATGGTAAAGTTTGTAGCCTGTGGCTTTGGTTTCACGGTTTTCACGGCCTTTTCAACTTTTTTGGTAACCGTTGGTGTTACTTCATTCGTCGTACTTTTTTTATCATCTGATGCTTCCGGGACGTTTGCGCGTTCTCTTTTTAAAACGGCCACATCTTGCGGGTCTTTAACAATATAGATGCTTTGATCCTCATCAACGTAATAATGGAGGTCGTTATCCTTGCATAATTGGATTATTACATTTTTCAGGGGTTCGTTAGAAAACCGTTCCACCACATCAAACCGGCCTATAAAGTCGCGGTTAAAAATAAAGCGTACGTGATATTGATGAGCCAGGCTATCTAAGGTAATATCAAGCGTTGTGGTATATAAGCCACTTACGCGCGCCTTTGTTTTAAGCGCCCGTTGGGCACTTGCGGTAAAGGCAATTGTACATAAAAAAAGAAAGATAGGGATAAGTTTTTTCATAGAATTATGCAGCTAAGTTGAAAAAGATTAGTGTTAACAAATGTTAAATGAGACGTATGCTTGATTTTTTATTATCAACATGCGGTTTTTTGCGACGAAACGGGCTTAAATCATAAAATTATTTACCGAAAGATTAAACCATTTACATGGGAAATCATCTAACGTCATTATGCCCCTAAACCTCACGAAAAATGAACTGTTTAATTGTAGATGACGAGCCCCTTGCGCTTGATCTGCTGGAAGACAATATCAGGCAAGTCCCGATCTTAAACCTGGTGGCTGCCTGCCGCAGCGCTGCCGAAGCGATGGTAGTGCTTAGTGAGCGTACTATCGACCTGATTTTTTTAGATATACAAATGCCGGGTGTGAACGGCCTCGAATTTCTGCGCTTAATTAAACCTCTTCCGCTTGTCATACTGGTTACGGCTTACGAAGAACATGCTATTGATGGCTTTAACCTGGATGTGGTAGATTACGTGTTAAAACCTGTCGCTTTCTCCCGGTTTTTAAAAGCGGTACAAAAGGCGCATACTATGTTCAGGATGATAACACTGGCCGGCAAAGCTCCCGTTATCGAAACTGACCATGTATTTGTTAATGCCAATTACTCGCTGGTTAAAATAATGCTGCACGAGATAGCCTATATTGAGGGGTTAAAAGATTACGCGCGTATTAATATGACCAACGGAAATATGGTAGTTACCCGCCTGGGCCTGAAAGTTATTGAAGATAAACTGGATGCCGGAAAATTTATGAGGGTACATAAATCTTATATTATAGCCTTAAATAAGATCGATTCTGTTCAAAAAACGCAGCTAACTATTCAGGGCCACGAAATACCTATCGGCGATAGGTATCGCCAATCTTTGCAAAGTTATATCAGCAGCAAGAATTTGTAAAAATTTTGCGTTTCTACATGTAAATCCCCGATAAACCCATGTCAAAAAGATAAGAGTTTATAAAAAAGTGATAAAGATCATTTTTTGGAGTGATTTAGCACCATAAAGCGTGCAGCGTTTGGTAATAAATTTGCAGATGCTCAAAGTATACCCTTATTCAAATTTCCCTCCGGATGCTGATTCCATTCGCTACAACCGGTTACTATCTCCTATAAAACAAAAAGATACAGGCGCTGCTTTATTTTATAACGATGCCGCCTTCGACTGGGTTTACCCGGAACACTTTCAATTAATGTCGCTCAAGCAATTTACACCCCTGGCCGTTGCACGTAAAGCCGCTGAGTTTTTGGCCGGACCCGATGCCAGGGTACTGGATATAGGCAGCGGCGTAGGCAAGTTTTGCCTGGCAGCCGCCCATTATTATCCGGAAACGTTTTTTTATGGCATTGAACAACGACAGGAATTGGTTTATTTTGCAGAGGAGGCCAGGAAATATACCGGGCTTAATAACGCCTGGTTTTCACATGGCAACGTCACCCGTGTAAACTTAAAAGAGTTTGACCATTTTTATTTTTATAATTCATTTTATGAAAATCTTGACCCCGATAATCGTATTGACGATACTATAGAAACTTCTTTTAGCTTATACACTTATTATACACAATACTTGTTTGCCGCGCTTGATGAGAAACCTTCGGGCACCCGCCTTGTTACCTTCCACAGCACAGAAGATGAAATACCGCCAGGCTATTGCCTGGTTGATGTTTCTTATGACACCCTGTTAAAAATGTGGATTAAAAGATAAAGAGATGAACCTTTTCAGGCCCAAAATTATCGACACGCTAAAGAATTATACGAGAGCGCAATTTTATAAGGACGCGGTTGCCGGTATAATTGTAGGCATAGTGGCTTTACCTTTGGCTATAGCCTTTGCTATCGCTTCGGGCGTATCGCCCGAAAAAGGGATTTTTACAGCCATTATTGCAGGGTTTATCATATCTGCATTAGGGGGAAGCCGTGTCCAGATCGGCGGCCCAACGGGCGCCTTTATAGTTGTGGTGTATGGAATTGTACAGCAGTTTGGGGTAAACGGCTTAGTGGTAGCCACATTTATGGCGGGCATATTCCTAATCATTATGGGCATTGCCAAATTGGGTAATGTAATTAAATTTATCCCTTATCCGCTCATAGTTGGTTTTACCACGGGCATAGCGGTAATTATATTTTCCTCACAAGTCAAGGATTTTTTGGGATTAAAAATGGGAAGTGTCCCGGCTGATTTTATCAGTAAATGGGGGAGTTATGGCCATCATGTATCTTCCGTAAATGTATACGCGGCAGGTATAGGTTTGTTCACGCTGATTGTAACCCTGTTTTGGTCAAAAATCACCCACAAAGTACCCGGATCATTAATAGCTATTATAGTCACCACGTTGGCTGTCCGTTATTTTAATCTCCCCGTAGAAACTATAGGCAGCCGCTTTGGGCCCATAGCTTCGTCGTTACCGCGCCCTGTTATACCGGCAGTAAGCTTCGCCGCTTTTCAACAGCTGATCAGGCCAGCGTTTACTATTGCTTTGCTGGGAAGTATTGAATCGCTGCTATCGGCTGTGGTGGCTGATGGAATGACTGGAGGGAACCATCGCTCAAATACAGAATTGATAGCGCAGGGCGTTGCCAATATCTGCTCTTCTGTTTTTGGGGGTATCCCTGCAACCGGGGCCATTGCCCGTACCGCCACAAATGTAAAAAATGGAGGAAGAACGCCTGTTGCAGGCATCATTCACGCGTTTACGCTGTTGATAATTATGCTATTTGTGGGTAAATGGGCGGCGCTGATACCTATGGCTGCATTAGGCGGCATATTAGTTGTTGTGGCCTGGAATATGAGCGAGGCGGAAAATTTCATAGCGATACTTAAAGGATCAAGAAGTGATGCTGTCGTTTTACTCATGACTTTTCTATTGACCGTTTTAGTAGACCTTACCGTCGCTATTGAAATAGGGATGATCCTGGCCGCGTTTATGTTTATGCGAAAAATGATGCAAACAAGTTCGGTACAGCAATCTGTTTTCCAGGCAGACGATTCGTCTGAAGATACACTCCAATCATACGAATTGCCTGAAGGTGTGGATGTTTTTGAAATAAACGGCCCGTTGTTCTTTGGAGCGGCCTACAAATTCAGGGATACCATGAAAATAATTGAAGAGCCGGCCGCCATACTCATTATCAGGATGAAGAACGTACCGGTGATTGATGCTACAGGTATCAGGATACTGAAAGAAGTAAACAACGAAATAAAAAGAAAGGGCAGTAAACTGATCCTCGCCGAAGTAGTAAACGAACAGGTGAGGAACGAACTAAAAAAATCGCGCTTATTATTTCAAATAGGCAAGGCGAACGTTACCCTCACTTTTGAAAACGCCCTGAAAAGAACAAAGGAAATTCTCTCGCTGCAATCCGTGAAAAGAAAATAGGGAATTTGTCTCTTTCGCCCCGTTATCCTGTTTGAATGAACCTGTTTATTCTGCTACCTTTAGCCGTTCGTTCATCAAAACCTTAATTATGAAAAAGATCAACCTGCTTATTTTAACTATAGTTTTATTGATCACAGGTGCCGCCCAGGCACAATTTAAAGGATATGCCTGGAAAATACTCAATACAAACGGCGCATTTATACCCAGGGAAGAATGTGATTTTGTTAACGTAAAAGGAAAGTTTTACCTGGTAGGCGGGCGGGGGTTAAAAAACGTAAATGTATTTGACCCTGCAACATCTGCCTGGACAAGTGCCACAAAGCCGCCCATTGAACTGAACCATTTTCAAGCCATTGTATATAAAGATGAAATTTACATTTGCGGCGCCATGACCGGTGGCTTTCCGCACGAAAAACCTGTGGCCAATATTTATATCTATAATCCTGCGGCAGATAGCTGGCGAATAGGGGCAGAGATACCTAAAGAGCGGCAGCGTGGTTCGGGTGGGGTAGTGGTTTATAAAAATAAATTTTACCTGGTTTGCGGTATTCTGGATGGCCACTGGACCGGAAACGTTTCCTGGTTTGATGAATACGACCCGAAAACCGGCCAATGGAAACAATTGCCCGACGCGCCAATTGCGCGCGACCATTTCAGGGCAGCGGTTGTTGGCCATAAGTTATACTGCATAGCAGGCGTACAATCAAACGCGATGGAAAAAAAGCTGTTGAATAATACAATTGCCGAAGTTGATGTCTATGATTTTAAAACCGGCCAATGGGGTACAGCCAATGCCAAACTGCCTACACTACGGGCGGGAAACGCCCTGGTAGTTGTAAAAAACGAAATATTGGTTATTGCCGGAGAAAGTACGGCGCAAAAAATATCACATAATGAAGTGGAAGCGTACAACGTTAAAACCGACGAATTTACCAGGCTGCCCCCGCTTGTTGCAGGCAGACATGCCACAGGGGCCATTTATTTTGATAAAAAAATATATATCACTGCAGGTGTAGGCAACAGCGGAGGCTCGCCGTTATTAAATTCCATTGAATATTTTAGCAATAAATAATTGACAAACAGGGGATTAATTATACCCACCCGGGGTGCTCCTCGCTGGATAGTGTTCAGAAAAACATCCATTTTGTTAAAAGTTGTTTATCAAATTGAAAAAAACCACTCATTTTGATAGTATAGATCGAACAGTAAAATAATAAAAATGTCATTTACCAGTGGTAAAACACGGTTCAGGTTTACCGGCATGTTTTCGGCACTCTTTTTGGATAAACATCTGTATAAATTAAAAAATTATTAAGATGTTATATATTACTATAAAGGCTGTGTTATTATTAGGAGGAATTATAATTCCGTTGGGCGCCCAAAAAACCCAGGCAACTGATGGTCCAAAATTCAAAGAAAATATAAAATTCAGGATAGATACCGATACCACAAATGCGAGATATGCAATTAATGAAAACGGAACGCTCGAAAGAATTAACCGTACCAGTTTATCCGATCATTGATCTTTAAGCCCGGCGGGTTGGGTAGAAAATAAACCTGATTGTACATTGTTAAACGTCTAAAGGCAACTTATGAAAAAGATCATATTTGCATTGTTCTGTATAGTAGCTTCCGGGGCAAATGCACAAATGGCGGATAGTGTAAAAAAAGACCTTACAACCGCGCCCGATACCGTAAAGAGGTTATACAATAAACCGGGATCCTACCTTCCACCTGTGATATTGGTAGGGTATGGGGTTTTGTCATTTGTGGTAAAACCAGTGCGCAACATTGATTATTATGTTAAAGGGCGCATAGAACGAAGTTCACCTACTTTTAATACAACTGTTGATGATTATCTCCAGTTGTCTCCCATTGTGTTGGTATATGGCTTAAACCTTGCCGGTGTTGAAGGTAAAAACAGGTTTGTTGACCGCACCGCGTTGGCCATTTTATCAGGAGGGATACTAACCATTACCGATGGCTTAAAATACGTAGCGCACCGCCAGCGTCCCTACAGTACCGATCCGCTTTCTTTTCCCTCAGGCCACTCCGGCGCCGCCTTCCTTGCGGCCGAATACTTGGCGCAGGAGTATAGTGAGAAATCTCCCTTATATGGTGTGCTGGGCTACAGCATTGCCACAACTACCGCTGTTTTGAGGTTATATGACCGTGCGCATTGGTTTAGCGATGTAGTTGCGGGTGCCGGTTTTGGTATACTTTCTACCAAAGCGGCCTACCTGGTTTACCCTTCTATACGTAATTTGCTAACTCATAAAGATAAACAGGGAAGAAGTTCTATGCTTATGCCCACTTACCAGGATGGCGCACCCGGTTTAGCATTTGCCATGCAATTGTGAAAATACTGAAGGCACATCCCGAATATTTTTATTTGCCAACATCTAGGCCCAATAGCTTTGCAGGGTTTTTACGGGCAACCAAATCGATCTCATGTTCGCTTAATCCATCAGCTTTAAGCGCCGATATAAATGCCCGCAATCCATCAGGGTGCAGCGGATTACCTTTTTGGCCGAGGTCAGAATCAATAATGAAATGTTCGGCGCCTATAGCTTTAATAGCCCGCGCGCAGGCAGATACCGATACCGGGCTGTTAACCGGCGCGCCGGGCAAGCCACCGGGTTGAAAGCAGCACTCCATAACAGCGCCCATAGCGGCCATTTGTTTCATTTGATCAATGTTCGCGCCTTGTAACAGAACATGTGTTACCACAATATTTTTTACGCCGGCTTGTTTTGCTGCCGCTATTAGGGTCAGCGATTCTTCAGGCGATGAATGGCCCGTTTCCAGCACCAGGTTGTTTTGTGCCGCTAATAGAAATACTTCGGCGAGTTCAGGTACCGGCTTACCGTCTTTCACCACCGAAACATACGGCTGGTGCCCCGGCGCGTGACCGACGGCGTTTTCCGCGTCAATGGTGGGCAGCCATATAACTTTGCCGCGATGTCCCTCAAACTGCACCATACGGCGCACGGCTTCGGCATTAATGCCGCCTGCGGATCGGTTCAAAACAATACCACCAAAAACCTCTATACCACCCACCTCTTCCATAGCCAATTCAGCCCTGTCGGCAGTCATGAAATAATGATTTTTGAGGACAAGCCCCCTCATGCCCGCCTGTTTGGCAAGGCGAACTAACTGCAGGTCGTTTATTGAGCGCGGTGTAGCATCAGGCCCCGTATGCGCATGGAAATCAATTACCCCATGTAATGAATTGGTATCTGCGGGTATTTGTGACCATGCCAGGCTGGTAAACAAGATTAAAATACCTGTAAAAAACAAGGCCATTCTATTTAAGGTCATGATATTTGGTTTATAAATTTCAAGGTATAAAAAATAGGGTAGATGGTAAAATTAATATGGCTGTTTTTTGTTTTTTGAACAGTTGACCCTGCAAAAAAAACAAAGCCCTCCGGATTTATCCGAAAGGCTTTTTACCCAGGGCGGGAATCGAACCCGCATTCCTTTGACGGGAACCCCGATTTAAATCGGGGCGTGTCTACCAGTTAGTTATTTTTAAAATTCTTAATTAAATTTTCAATGAAAGCCCGGTTTTTCATAGATTTAATATAAAGTTCCCTTGAATTAGCTTCGCCTTTTGTTTCATATACTTCATAACACATAACTATCCAAGGGCCTTTATTTTTAGTGGCAGTTACTTTTCCTGTATTATGTCTTCCTAATCTTTCTTCAATGTTTGAAGTGTGGCCGACATAATAACGGCCACTTTTCGTGGATTGTAATATGTAAGTATAAAACATAAATAAATATAAAATAACAAAAGCCACCCATCGCCAGATGAGCGGCTTTTGTTGTACTCGGGGCGGGAATCGAACCCGCACGCCTTTGACGGGCACAGGATTTTAAGTCCTGCGTGTCTACCAGTTCCACCACCCGAGCAGGTGATAATTTTTAACCTAACCAATCCCGCACTCCTTTGACGGGAACCCCGATTTAAATCGGGGCGTGTCTACCATCCCGATGCATCGGGACTGGGCAGGCGTTAACCTTTTAAAAATAAAACCCCTCTGCTGGTCAGAAGGGATTTTGAGCGAAAGACGAGATTCGAACTCGCGACCCCGACCTTGGCAAGGTCGTGCTCTACCAACTGAGCTACTTTCGCATTGGGAGTGCAAATATAGATAGAAATGCATATTCTACAAGTAAAACCTTTAATTTTTTTGAAAAACTATAAACCATTGTCTTTCAAAACATCCATTACCAGGTCGGTTTCAAAGCCACGCCCACGGGCATATTGTTGCAGTTTATACCGGCGTTTGTAGGGATCTTTTTCGGCGATCAAAGCACTTTTCTTTTGTATCACCTTTTCCAGGGTTTGCAGATAGGCATCGGGGTTAAGGGTTTCCAATGCTTTTTTTATCAAAACATCAGACACCTTTTTTAATTTTAAACCCTGTTTTATTTTTAGGCGTCCCCATGCTTTCTGGTTAAACTTGCCCGCAGTATAAGCTTTTGCAAAGCGTTCCTCGTTCAGAAAGCCACTTGTAATTAACTGCGAAATAATACCCTCGGCAACCTGCGGCCGCAAACCCCATTCAAATAGTTTATCCCTCACTTCCTGCTGCGAGCGTTCCTGGTAGGCACAATAATGTTCGGCTTTAGTTAAGGCGCTCTTCTCGTCCGTTATTTTTTGCTTTTGGGGGATATCCATTAAAACCAAAGTTGTTAAAAATTCTTCTATTCACAGAAATATAAGCAAATTAGTGGCATCATGCTAAGCAACCAGTATTCCATAAAAGAAGTTAAGCAAATTATTAATGCCGGGGGCGATTTGGTGAACGATGATACCATTAGTGTATTACTTACCGATAGTCGCCGAATTAATACTGCTGCCGAAGGTTTATTTTTTGCCCTGAGCGGCAGGCGCAACGGCCATGAGTTTATTGCCGGGGCTTATGCTGCCGGTGTACGCAACTTTGTGGTAAAGGAGGGCCCTGAACTCAAACTGCCCGATGCCAATTTTTTAATTGTAATTGATGTACTTGCAGCCCTGCAAATGCTGGCTGCATACCATCGGGCCCGGTTTAACCTCGAAGTTATAGGTATAACAGGCAGCAACGGTAAAACTATTGTTAAAGAATGGCTGTACCAGTTAATGGCAATAGATAAAAATATTGTGCGTAACCCCAAAAGTTATAATTCGCAAATTGGCGTACCGCTTTCTGTATGGCAGATCAATGATAATAACAACCTGGGAATATTTGAAGCGGGTATCTCCCTGCCGGGCGAAATGGATAAGTTGGAAGCCATTATAAAACCCTCCATCGGTGTGTTAACCCACCTGGGTACAGCCCATGACGAGGGTTTTGAAAATACCCGCGAAAAAGTGCTTGAAAAATTAAAGCTGTTTAAAAACTGCAGTTTGCTTATTCACAATTACGACCAGTTGCTCGATTATAAAAAGGATATGCCCGAGGGGAAATGTTTTACCTGGAGCAGGAATTTCAAACAGGCTGATCTGTATGTTTTTAGCGAAACTGTAATAAAGAAAAATTATTACCTGCGCGCCAGGTTTAAAGAAAACGAGATTGAGTGCCTTATTCCGTTTCTTGACCAGGCATCAATAGAAAATGCTATAGTTTGCTGGGCAACACTGTTAGCTTTAGATTATTCGCCCGCTGAAACAGATAAACGCATGGAGCGCCTTAACCCGGTAAGTATGCGCCTGGAGCTTAAAATGGGGATAAATGATTGCTCGGTTATTGATGATTCTTATAATTCGGATATACAATCGTTAGAAATCGCGCTTAATTTTTTGAACCAGCAAAATCAGCATCAAAAAAAGACGGTGATACTATCGGATATATTTCAATCGGGCTTGCAGGAAGATGTTTTGTATAAACAGGTTGCCGAACTGATAAAATCAAAAAACATTAACAAATTTATTGGGGTAGGCGCTGCGCTGGAAAAATATGAAGCATATTTTGATATGCCCGAAAAGCATTTTTATGCAGATACTGCCACATTGCTTAACCAATTATTTGCGCTTAATTTTAAAGAAGAAGCCATATTGATTAAAGGCTCCCGCAGTTTTGAATTTGAGCGGGTGAGCCGGGCTTTAAGCCAAAAAACGCACGAAACGGTAATGGAGATCAACCTGAACGCTTTGCTGGGCAATTTGAACTATTACAAATCAAAACTAAAGCCGGGCGTAAAGGTAATGGCTATGGTCAAGGCTTTCAGCTATGGCAGCGGGACGTTTGAATTAGCAAATATGCTGCAATACAATAAAGTTGATTATTTGGCGGTTGCCTACACCGACGAAGGTGTCTCTTTGCGGCAGGCCGGCATTAACCTGCCTATTATGGTGCTTAATGCCGAGCAATCGGCATTTGATAAACTAACAGAATATAAACTGGAGCCCGTGATTTTTAGTTTCGGGTTGTTTGATGATTTTATAAAATATGTGCGGCAAAACGACTTGGTAAACTACCCTGCACACTTAAAAATTGATACGGGTATGCATCGCCTGGGTTTTGAGCCTTTTGATGTAGAAGTATTATGCGATATGCTGGAAGTAAATAAGTACGTGCGTATTTGTTCTGTTTTCTCACACCTGGCTGCCAGTGAGGCTGCGGAACATGATGAGTTTACCGCTAAACAGATCAGCAGGTTTGAAAAAGCAGCCAAAAAAATAGAGAAGTGTTTGGGTTATAAAATAATGAAACACCTGTCTAATACATCGGCTATTACCCGTTGGCCCTCGGCCCAGTTTGATATGGTGCGGCTGGGTATTGGCCTATACGGTATAGACGCCGCGGTGGCGGCTTCTGATAATGCCTTGCAGCCCATTACCAGTTTGAAAACCAGTATATCACAAGTAAAAAAAGTGCCTGCAGGCGATACGGTAGGCTATGGGCGGAATGGTGTAATGATAAAAGATGGCCGCATAGCCACCGTGCGCATAGGCTATGCCGACGGTTACCTGCGTGCGTTTGGTAACGGCGTAGGCAAAATGCTGGTAAATGGCGTCCTGGTACCAACCATCGGTAATGTTTCTATGGATCTGTGTATGATAGATGTAAGCAACGTGGAGGTTAAAGAAGGTGACGAAGTGATCATTTTTAATGAACAGCATAGGATAGAAGAACTTGCAACCCAAATAGGTACTATTCCGTATGAGATTTTAACTAATATTTCGCAAAGGGTAAAAAGAGTGTATTTTTATGAGTAGAAAATAAAGGGGAATGAAAAACATAGCTAAAGCTTTATTGAACTATTTTTTTAAGGGGCTTATAGTGGTTGTGCCGCTCGGCGCTGCCGCGTTTCTAATATTCTGGGCTGTTTCAAGTATTGACAGCGCCTTAAATTTGAGCGACTTTTTATGGACAGACAGTAAGGGTAAACCTATGTACATACCTGGTTTGGGTATATTAAATGTTTTTGTGATCATCATGATAGCAGGGATATTGGTGACCAGCGTAATAACCGATCCTATTAAACGCTGGTTTAATAGGTGGATAAACCGTTTGCCGTTTTTTAATTTCCTGTACTCATCAATAAAGGACCTTACCGAAGCATTTGTTGGAGATGAGAAGAAGTTTAATGAAGCGGTTATTGTGGAAGTTAATGAGTTCGGTTTAAAAAAAATAGGCTTCCTTGTACAAAAGGACCTCGCCAAGCTAAATTTGCCGGGCGAAGTAGCGGTTTACTTTCCCTATTCGTATTCATTTGCCGGTCAGGTAATTATTATATCGGCCGATAAGGTAAAACCGATCAATAAAAATGCGGCCGATATGATGAAGTTTGTCATATCAGGCGGTGTGAGCGGGCTGGATTAAGCAATTAGCTATTAACCCTAACTTTTTTAACCGGTTTTTTAAAACTTTTTATAGCAAGAAACACACTGATGAGCATTAAAACAGCCGCCAGTACATAAGGCGCCCCCGGAAAATAATCAGCCGAGCCCTTTTTCGTAAAGAAGAAAAATACGTAGCTAAACACAAGCGGCCCGATAATAAGACTGAAGCTGTTCAGGATAGAAAATGCGCCCTGCAGCTCCCCCTGCTCATTTTTGGCCACTTCTTCACTTGCCATGCTTTGTAATGTTGGTCCTGATAATCCACCGAGGCAATAGGGTATCATACATAAATAAAGCATCCATCCTTTGCCGGCAATTGCAATGAGCGCTAAACCAACGGCGTAAAATATCAACCCGGCTATTATATTTTTTTTCTGGCCGAATTTGGGTACCGTATAACGTATCAAGCCTGCCTGTATTCCGAATAAAACCAAACCGACAAACAGACCGAGCGTACCTACACTCGCAGGCGTCCAGTCAAATTTTTCGTAAATAAAAGTTGATAATAAATACTCCACAGCTTTTTGAGCAATATAAATTATGGCGGTTGCAGTTAGTAAACTGGCAAGCGCGGGTTGTTTTTTATAAATTCGTTGTAATGACAACAACGGATTTGCCCGACTCCATTCAAACTTTCTCCGGTGCTCTTTTGCCAATGATTCGGGCAGTACAAACAACCCATACAAGGCATTTCCGAGTGCAAAGGCGGCGGCGGCTATAAAAGGCAATCTTATATTGATAGCGAAAAGGTACGCGCCCAAAGCAATCCCAAATATTAAGCCGATAGCTGATGCCGCGCCAATCAGGCCGAAATTAGCCGATCTTTTATTGCCGGTACTTACATCGGCAATGTAGGCTGTTGCAGTAGATGTGCTTGCACCGCAAATGCCCGCTATCGTACGGCCTACAAACAGCCACGCTATTGTTGGCGCAAAGGCCATAACAGCGTAATCGAGGCCGAAACCAAATAAAGAGATCAGCAAAATAGGCCGCCGGCCATACCTGTCGCTAAGATTGCCCATTATACTGGCAAAAATTAACTGCATGGAAGCATAAACAAAAGTAAGCCAGCCTATATACTCAGAAGCCCTGTTTACATTAATATGACCCAGCGTTTGGAGCAGTTTAGGCAATACCGGGATAATAATACCCAACCCTAATACATCAATAAAAATGGTGATGAAAATAAAACCGAGCGCGGCAGATGTTTTAGTTTTGTCTTTTATATTCATAAAGGATAATACACAACACCCGAAATAGCAGGATGTTTAAAGCACCTGTTTATTTTTCTTAAATGATAATATTGCCAATATAGCACTTAAAAGCATTAAAATTGAGCCAATGGCAAAAGGGGCGCCGGGAAATTGAAAAGGGGCGGCCTTACTTGTAAAATAATGAAACGCCAATGTCATCAACCAGGGACCGAAAACAGCGCTCAAACTCATTAATCCCGTTAATCCGCCTTGCAGGTTGCCTTGCTCATTGGCGGGTACGCTGTTGCTCATATATCCCTGTAAAGCGGGGCCAGCTATTCCGCCCAAACAATAGGGTACCAGGAAAGCGAACATCATCCATCCCTCTGAAGCAAACGCAAATAACAGTAAGCCAATACTATAAAGCACCAAGCCTACCCATATACTTCGTTCGTTGCCCAATTTTGGGTTGATAAACCTGATCAGGCCACCCTGCACCAGCGCCACTAAAAATCCAACCACACCCAACGAAATACCCACCATAGTCTCGCTCCAGTTAAATTTATACATGGTATAATAGGTCCATACGCTTTGCACAGCCTGTACGGCAAAGTAAATAAGGAATAAAGATACAGCCAGGCCGATAACTGATTTATATTTTTTCAATTGAATTAATGAGGTAAACGGGTTGATCTTTTTTAACTCAAGCGGCCTCCGGTTTTCGGGAGCCAATGATTCCGGCAAAATAAAGTAGCCGTAGATAGCATTGAGAAAAGCCAAACCGGCTGCTGCCAGGAAAGGGTAGTGTACGTTGTATTTACCTAATATACCACCAATAACCGGCCCTATAATAAACCCCAGGCCAAAGGCTACGCCCACCAGGCCAAAGTTGGCCGCCCTCTTTTCGGGTGTGCTTATATCAGCAATATAAGCGTTGGCCGTAGTAAAACTTGCCCCGGTAAAACCCGCAATGATCCGTCCAATAAACAATAAGCCAATAGTAGGTGCGAAGGCTAAAAATAAATAGTCGATGCCAAAACCTACCAATGAGCATAGCAACACCGGCCTGCGGCCATATTTATCGCTCAAGTTGCCTATCAGGGGTGAGCAAAGAAATTGCATAATGGCGTATGCCGCGGTTAACCATCCGCCATAGATCGAAACATCGCTTACACTACCATGTATCAGGTGCATCAATAATTTGGGAAAGACGGGAATGATGATCGCCAGGCCCATAACGTCGATAAGGAGTGTTGCGAAAATAAAGCCTAAGGCAGCCTGTTTTTTAGGTCGGTGCATGAGCGCAAAATAAATAAAGAAATTTGGAAAAATTAATTAAATATTTCTTACCTTGACTAATAATTTAGTTTAAACTCTAAAACCACACTTTTAAAAATGAAAAACCTAAATTACTTATTGGTATTACCGGCAATGCTGGTATGTCAAACTTTATTCGCGCAAAACAGTCATTTAACCATTTCGGAACAATATCCGTCGCAGGGGCAACCCATCAGTGTCACGTATGACCCTGTGGGAACAAAACTCGATGGTAAGCAGGATATTAAGGCCACGGTTTATTATGTAGATGGCAAAAAAAACCCCGCTGCAGATATCGAACTAAAACTTGAGGGTAAATTATTAAAAGGATATTTAACTATTTCGGTGGCGGCAAAAGGCTTCTTTTTTAAAATCCATAAAGATACTATGGTAGATAATAACAATGGCAAAGGTTATTTCTATATGGTGTATAATGAAAAACAACCAATACAGGGTGCGTACGCGTCGGAAGCGTTATTTTACATGGGTATGGGTAACGCGTTTGCCAAAGTACCGGCCGACAAAGCACAGGTTCTTAAACTTTATAAACAGGAAATAGCCACATTCCCCGAAAGCGAAAAAGAATATGGTATGGGTTATTACAGGGCTTTATCAATGTCAACAGATCAGGAGGATATGGCTTTGCTAAAGGATAAAGTGGGGGAACTTAAAAATAGCAATAACGAAAAAGATATGACCATGGCGGTTTCCATATTAACCATGCAAAAGAAGAAACCGGAAGCCGACTCATTGCTGGCAATGATAAAGCGGAGATACCCTGATGGAAACGTAACAAAGAACGAAATAATAAATAATATTCTTAGAGAAAAAGATGTAAAGAAACAGGATTCATTATACCAGGCATTCTTGCATAAATTCCCTGAAAATGCTTTGGATCAACCAGGTAGTATATATGAATTGATAAGAAGACAACTTGTATTAGGGTACCTTAAAATTAATGATATTGCATCGTGTGAAAAATATATAGCTTTAATTAATGACAAGACAATGTTATTTCAAACACTGAATAGTGTTGCCTGGCAAGAGGCGGAAAAAGGCGAGAATTTAGAGATGGCAGAAAGATTGTCTAAACAATCAGTGGATATCGTTAATGCACTGGTAAGTAATCCGGTAGTTGGCTCATATATGACACCAGAGCAGGCAAAGAGCAATATACAGGGTTTTACTTATATGGTTGGCGACACTTATGCCTATATATTGTACAAAGAGGGCAAATACGACGAAGCATTAAAAGTACAGAAACCGCTGTATGATAAGCAAATTACCAAAGGCGGTGGCCCCGTAACGCTTCATTATGCACAAATAGTGATGGCCGGTAAGGACTATGCTCAAGCTAAAGAAGTGGCTGAAACGGCTATGAAGTCTCCCGGGGCATCAGACGAATGGGAAGCAATGTTAAAAGAATGCTACATTAAAATTAACGGGAGCGATAAAGGATATGACCAGTACATTGCTTCATTACAAAAACTAAATGATGAGAGAATACAAAAACAACGACAAAAACTACAGGAAGAATTTAATAAAGAAGAAGAAAATGTAAAAAAAGAGGCTGCAAATACAGTTGTTGATTTTTCAAAAGATATGATAAACACACCAGCGCCTGCTTTTACTTTAAAGGGCATGGATGGAAAGGTTGTATCATTAAATGACCTGAAAGGAAAAACAGTAGTTGTTGATTTTTGGGCTACCTGGTGCGGCCCCTGCAAGATGTCTTTTCCGGGTATGCAAATGGCTGTGAATAAATATAAGGATGATCCTAATGTGGTGTTTTTGTTTGTTGATACCTGGGAAACGGGCAATGATTACGTTAGCCAGGTTAAAAAGTTTATCACTAACAATATATATACTTTCCATGTGCTAATGGACGAAAAAAATGCCGACGGAAAACAGGGAAAAGTGGTTAGCGCTTTTGATGTGAGCGGCATACCTACAAAATTTATTATTGACAAAAATGGAAATATACGTTTTAAATATACTGGCTATTCCGGCTCTTCAGTGAAAGTATATAGTGAGGTAATTAACATGATCGAATTGGCAAGCAATCCGTATGTTGCAACTGTAAAGTAAACGGGAGACTTTATTTATATACAAAAGCGATGGGTTAATCTTATCGCTTTTTTTATTGCTATTTTATTACTGTTGAAATTATTTCGTCTTCTTTTACAAATCCAATATAGCGCGAATCCATTGCATCATGCCTGCTGTCCCCTAAAACAAAATAACAGTTTTTTGGAACTTTTACAGGACCCAGGTTATCTTCATTGTATCCTAATTTTTTAAACTCCGGAAAAATACTTGGATTTATACTGTCTTTTGATGCAGTATAAAGCTTTAAATTAAGATTGTATTCCTTTAATTCGGCACTTGTTAAAGCAATTGAAAATAAACTGTCATTTATGGGTTTTACCGTATTTTTGTTTTTGTCCACATATCCCATTATCCTTTGCAACTGGTCTTTTGTAATGTAATACTCATTCCATGCAAATGGCTCGTTCAACAATTTGCCATTTAAATAAACTGTGGCATTCCTAATTTCTATTACATCACCCTCTTTTCCGATACATCTGAATACCCAGGTACTGTTATCAGGTCTTTTAAAAAGAATAAGCGAGTTATTATTTGGCTTTTTTAACGCCGATGCTATTATAATATCGCCCGGGTTATAGGTAGGCTGGTTTGACGTAGTTGGGAGATGGTAAATACTCAGGATATGAGTGGCCCCGGCTATTACCCAGGCAAAGAATAAAAAGCATCCTACAATTAGCAATATAATAATTGGTCTTTTCATGAGAAAATAAGTTATAATCACGAAATTACATATCGTAATACTGTTTTCTTTTTAAAAATTCGGTTTCAGCACATATTTATCGTAGAAACGGAAGATATGCTCAACAGCTTCCTGTGCAGTATCAACTACACGGTATAAGTTCAAGTCATCCGGGTGGATGTTGTGTTCCTGGTCGAGCATTTTTTCTTTTATCCAGTTAAATAAGCCACCCCAGTATTCAACGCCAACAAATACAATGGGGAAACGGGCAATTTTACCTGTTTGTATCAAGGTTATCGCCTCGAACGATTCATCCAGGGTACCAAACCCGCCCGGCAGTATAATAAACCCCTGCGAGTATTTCATGAACATTACCTTGCGGATAAAGAAATAATCGAACTCCAGTATCTTATCCCGGTCAATATATTTGTTGTGAAATTGCTCAAAGGGTAGTTCAATATTCAATCCTACCGATTTACCTCCTGCCTCGTAAGCTCCTTTATTGGCAGCTTCCATTACGCCGGGGCCGCCGCCTGATATTACACCATAGCCGCGCTCTGTAAGCAGGCGGGCGGTGTCTTCAGCCAGTTTGTAGTAGGGGTTATCGTTATGCGTGCGCGCCGAGCCAAATATGGATACGCAAGGGCCTATTTTAGCTAATTTTTCAAAGCCGTCAACAAACTCGGCCATTATTTTAAATATCTGCCAGGAATCAGTTACCTTAATTTCTTGCCAGTTCTTGTTTTCGAATGCTTGTCTTATTTTTTCTTCTCCGGTCATATTTATGTTAAATGTAGTATAATTACACCACCGCCGCTTTTGTTTTCGCCGATGAACTCAACAGCAACCCTGCAAATGTAATAAATCCGTTGACGAGGATAAGCTCATTATCAAAAGTATAGCCAAATAGTTTTGCCGAGTGTGTGCTTAGGTAATAACATATAGCGGGCGATAATAAACATATAAATGGCACCAGCTTATCCTTAACCTGTCTGCCGCCAACAAACAAGCCAAAGGCATATAAACCCAGCAGCGGGCCGTAAGTATATGACGCTACCGAAAAAATTGCCGTTACAACCGCCTTATTATTAATGGCATTAAAAATTATAATGGTTAAAAAAATCAATCCCGAAAAGACAATATGCACATAATGGCGGGTATTAATCCTTTTCTTACTATTGTTGTCGCCGCTCTTATTAAAACCTAAAAAATCAACACAAAACGAAGTGGTTAGGGCGGTAAGGGCCGAATCGGTTGTGGCAAATGTGGCGGCGGTAAGTCCCAGCATAAATACAGTTGCAGGTATTCCCCGTAAATATTGCAATGCGATAGTAGGGAAGAGGTAATCGGTTTTTTCAACTTTTATTCCGTATCGAGCGGCATATAAGTACAGCAAAGCGCCAACGCTTAAAAAGAAAATATTAATAACCACAAATACAGCCGTAAAGCTAAACATGTTTTTTTGCGCTTCGTGGATGTTTTTAAGGCTCAGGTTTTTTTGCATCAGGTCCTGGTCGAGCCCGGTCATGCCAACGGTAATAAACAAGCCGCCAATAAACTGCTTGCTGAAGTGAAAGTGGCTGCTTAAAAAGTTATTAAAGAAGAATATTTTTGAGTAACTGCTGTTCTTAATCGCATCAGCAGCTTCAAAAATATTTAAATTCATGGCCCTGCAAATAAAGAATATCGACAGGAAGACCGATGATACTAAAAATAGCGTTTGCAGGCTATCGGTAATAATAATGGTTTTTAAGCCGCCTCGGAAAGTATATGCCCATATCAGCAATAAACATATCAGCACAGTTATCGCAAAGGGGATATGATAACTATCAAAAATAAATTTCTGCAAAACTATAACCACCAGGTACAACCTGAATGATGAGCCGATTATTCGGCTTATTAAAAATATACCTGCGGCGGTTTTATAGCTCCATATACCTAAAGCGCCTTCAATATAGCTGTATATAGAGGTTAGCTTTAAACGATAATATAGCGGCAATAAAACCGTAGCGATAATAATAAACCCTGCCGCGTTGCCCAATACAAACTGGAAATATTCAAACTGATCGCCCGTAACCGCGCCAACTTTACCGGGTACGGATATAAAGGTTACGCCGCTTAACGCGGTACCGATCATTCCAAATGCAACCAAATACCATTTTGAGTTTCGGTTGGCTACAAAAAAGGTATCATTATCGGATGATTTTCTTGATGTAAGCCAGGATATTACTAATAACACCAGAAAGTAGCCTATAATAAATGAGAGTAAGATTGCTGGTGACATAGCGTGTTATTAAGAAGGCAATTTATACATACTAGTTTGTATATACAAAAAAAGCAATTTTGAGATAATAACCTCTATAGCGATGGGTTTTAAACCCATCGCTATGAAAAGACCTTTCGGACTTCCCGACTTTCGGACTATTCACTATCTTCGCAACATGAACTTTTCATCGAAGTTACTTGAGAATGCTGTCGCCGAATTTGCCAAATTGCCCGGGGTAGGGCAAAAAACAGCTTTACGCCTCGTATTGCACTTGCTTAACCGGGATAAGGATGATGTGGAAAAATTTAGCGCTGCTATAAGTAAGCTCCGTAACGAGATTCAATTTTGTAAGGTTTGCCATAATATATCCGATCAGCCGGTTTGCGAAATATGCGCCGCTCCCAAACGCGACCGCAGCATGATCTGTGTGGTTGAGGATACCCGCGATGTAATGGCCATTGAAAACACCAGCCAGTATAATGGCGTGTACCATGTATTAGGCGGGTTAATTTCGCCGATGGATGGTATTGGCCCTACCGACCTCGAAGTAGATACGCTTGTTGAGCGGCTGAATAACGATGAAGTAAAAGAGGTTATTTTCGCGTTAAGCGCTACCATGGAAGGGGATACTACCCTGTTTTATTTACATAAACGTTTAAAACATTTTAATATCAGTATCTCAACAATTGCCCGTGGCATAGCATTTGGAGGAGAATTGGAGTACGTAGACGAGATCACTTTAGGTCGCTCTATCGCTACACGTGTTCCGTATGAAAATTCTTTATCCAGGTAAGTATGAAACTATCGGTTATTATTGTTAATCACAATCGTTGTGATTTAATAAAACTCGCCCTAAACTCTTTAATTAAGGCCGGTAATGCTATTGATTATGAGTTGATTATAGTTGACAATGCGTCAACAGATAATTCAGTTGAAATGCTTTCAACGGAATACCCCGAAATCCGCTTAGTTGCAAATTCAATTAACGAAGGTGTTGCCCGGGCAAGTAACCAGGCTATCGAAGCGTCCAAAGGAGAGTATATTTTATTGGTCAGTGCGGATACTATTTGCGGCAATGAGACATTGGGTAAAGTTATTGATTTTATGGATGATCATCGTGATGCAAGTGGTTTGAGTGTACGTATGCTGGGCCCGCAAGGCAGTTTTTTGCCCGAATCAAACCGGGGATTAACCAAACAATGGGTAGCGTTTGTTAAAATGATAGGTTTTGGTAAAAATCTTCCAAAATCACGCTTAACCAACCGTAATCATAAAGCCTGGGTTGAGGAGTTTCAAACATCAGAAATTGACATATTGAATGATGGTTTTATGCTGGTGCGGAAATCTGTTTTAAATGAAACCGGCTTATTCGACGAACGTTTTTTCATGTACGGCCATAATATCGACCTTTCATATCGCATGAGATTGGCCGGGTTTAAAAATTATTACTTCCCCAAAACCTATATTATCAACTTTAAAAGCAATAGCCTGCAAAAATTTAGCTGGCAATACCTAAAGAATTTTTATGGAGCTATGCTTATATTCGCTGCCAAGTACCTGTTTAAATTGCCCGAAGTAAGAATGGGAAGTATACAGTTGTACCCGGCAAATTATGAAGTTGAACGATAAAACTGTAATTATAACCGGCGGCTCATCAGGCATCGGTAAATCATTAGCGGCAGAATTTGCCCGCCGGGGCGCTAACCTGGTTTTAGGTGCACGGCAATACGTTACTTTATGCGAAATAGCGCAATCACTTAGTCAGCAATACAACATTAAAGCAATAGCTGTTGAATGCGATGTAACCAAAGCAGAAGATTGCGAAAATTTAATAAAACAAGCCACCCTAACATTTGGTAAAATTGATATATTAATAAATAACGCGGGTATATCCATGCGGGCTCTGTTTAAAGATACCGATGTAAAGGTTTTAAAAACAGTGATGGAGGTAAACTTTTGGGGTACGGTATACTGCACTAAATACGCCTTGCCCGAGATACTGAAAACAAAAGGCTCCATAGTTGGCATATCATCCATAGCCGGCTATAAAGGCTTGCCCGGGCGGACCGGTTATTCGGCCTCCAAATTTGCCATGAACGGTTTCCTTGATGCTTTACGGGTAGAGAATTTAAAAACAGGTGTACATGTTATGACTGCCTGTCCGGGTTTTACAGCGTCAAACATCCGTAATACGGCTTTAAATAAGGATGGTGGTCAACAAGGAGAAAGCACCTTGGAAGAACAAAAAATGATGACGTCAGATGAGGTGGCCAAGATCATTGCCGACGGCGTGGAAAATCGCGAACGCATGCTCATCATGACCGGGCAGGGAAAGCTTACCGTATTTTTAAGCAAGTTTTTACCGGGCTGGCTTGATAAACTGGTTTATAATGTGTTTGCTAAAGAGAAGGATTCGTTGTTGAAATAAACAGATCATGGTTAATAGTTGATAGTTCATGGAAATTATTCCTAATAAAAACAAACAAGCCATGAACTATGAACCATCAACTATTAACAACCTCATGGTCATCAATCTTACTCAAATTTAAAACGAAGCGTCCCTCTTCATCTCTGTCGAAAGCAGGTTTAAATTTCGCCCCCCATACTATTTCGTTATATTGGTAAGAGGTGCGTGAATGCACCGTTTGTGAAAAAGTATCGTCAAATGCTTTCAATAATACAGCAAAGCCGGCTTCTGTGCTTGCCATTTCTTCGGGTGTTATATCTTTTAACGGGCTATCATCGTCAAGCGGATGTACAACAGTCCAGCTTAGTGTGAGTATGCTTACCCGCTTTCTTTCCAGTTCGAGCGATATAAACCTTCTTATCTTTTTTCCGTCAACATCCTCATTATACGAGAATATTACTTCCATTTGCAGGTCAATAAGCGTGTTTCTGCGCACGTTGGCCAGCCGGAACATAATGCCCCTGCTATTTTCCCTGTAAGGGGCAACAATAAGGTGTTTACTGTATTTAATTTTTGCCGATGGCCTTGAAAAACGTCCATATAGCAAGCCCGTAGCTAAAGCGAAGGCCAAAAGGCCCGTCATCGACTCTAACGCCGCCACGCTATTAGCCAGCATTCCTTTGGGGCTGATATGGCCGTAACCCACCGTTGATATGGTTTGAGCCGAAAAAAAGAAAGCATCCATAAAATGATGGAAAAAATCAGCACCCGTGGTAGCGCCATACATCGAATCGTTTCCGATAAATACATAAATAAAAGCAAAAATTATATTAGCGGTTAAGTAACAGGTAAACACCAGCAGCCAGAATTTGCTCCAACCCATTGTAATTAGTGTGTGATAACTGTTTGAAGTGTTAAAAAAAGACAGCCCTTTGCGCTTTACATTTACAGATCCGTCCTGGTTTATTAAACGCTGGCTTTTAATAACCGGCTGTGTACCGAACCCCAGGTCATCTTCGGGATTAAATTTTCGTTTATGTATGGCCATGGGGGGTTATTGAGTTATTGAATTATTGAGTTATTGAGTTATTGAGTTATTGAGTTATTGAGTTATTGAGTTATTGAGTTATTGAGTTATTGAGTTATTGAGTTATTGAGTATATAGTTGATCAAGTTAATTATTAAGTTTATAAGTCGTACTGGGCCAAGTAACTAATAACTTAATAACCCAATAACTAATCCAACATCACCGTAAATTTATCATTATACTTGCTTTTAGAAAAAACTATTTCCATATTTGTGCATAAATGATAATTAAAAGTTTAAACAATAATTGGTGGTGGCTTAACGGGAAATCGTAAGGCAAACCTATGTTATTTAAATTATAGTTAAAGGGTTGCCGTTGGGTAGCCTTTTTTTGTTTAAACGTTTAATGATCTTTTTAACTGAACCCCTATATGAAACCTATTTTAAACCATCTTTTTGAAAATAAAACACTTACCCGCGAACAGGCGCGTGATATTTTAACATTGATATCGCAGGGGTTATATAATAACTCACAAATGGCCGCGTTTATGACGGCTTATTGTATGCGCAATATTACCGTTAACGAATTAGAGGGTTTCAGGGATGCCATGCTGGAGCTTTGCCTTGCTATTGACCTGGAGTCGGGCGACCTTATCGATCTTTGCGGAACCGGTGGTGATGGAAAGGACACGTTTAATATATCTACCCTTGCTTCGTTCGTGGTTGCGGGTGCAGGCTATAAAGTAGCCAAACATGGCAATTATGGGGTTTCTTCCGGCTGCGGCTCCTCGAATGTGATGGAATACCTGGGCTACCAATTCACCAATAATGCCGATGCACTCAGGCGCAGCATTGATACTGCTAATATTTGTTTTTTGCACGCTCCTTTATTTCACCCGGCAATGAAAACGGTGGCGCCTATACGAAAAGAACTGGGTGTTAAAACATTTTTTAATATGCTCGGCCCAATGGTTAACCCGGCTATGCCAAAAAATCAACTGGTGGGGGTGTATAATTTAGAACTGGCGCGGATGTATGCTTATCTTTATCAGCGGTCTGACAGAAAATATACCATATTGAACGCGCTTGACGGTTATGATGAAATTTCGTTAACCTGCGATTTTAAAACTTTTTCGGTTGATGGAGAAAAGATAAATACCTTAAAAAGCATTGGATTTGAAAGGATCGATCCCTCGGCAATTACAGGCGGAAACACCGTTAGCGAATCGGCAGCTATTTTTATGCAGGTGTTAATGGGAGATTGCACTACCGCGCAAAGCAATGTGGTTTTAGCGAACGCGGCATTGGCCATTAAAACAATAAATCCGCAAAACAGCTTTGGCGATTGTTTTTATGAAGCAGAAAACTCCTTGTTAAGTAAAAAGGCATTAGCAAGTTTTAAAAACCTGTTGGATAACTAAAATGAAAATAAAGGTTTGCGGATTAATAGATCCTGAAAATATTAAAGCAGTGGCAGGTTTGGGCCCCGATTACATGGGCTTTATCAGTTATGAACATTCGCCCAGGTTTATTGGCGATATGTCTGCCGAAGTATTAAATGATATCCCGGCACCTGTTTACAAAACCGCTGTTTTGGTTGATGAAATAAAGGAAAATATTAACACGCTTATTGATAATTATGGCTTTAATGCCATACAATTGCATGGTAAGGAAAGTCCTGAATTTGCCGACTCATTCAGAAATAAGGTTACTGTTATAAAAGCGTTTGGCTTGGATAATGATTTTGATTTCAACCAACTGAACGCTTATGCCGATAAAGTTGATTACATACTGTTTGATACAAAGACAGCTATACACGGCGGCTCGGGCCAAACATTTAACTGGAACATTTTAGATAAATATAAGTTAAACTTGCCGTTTTTTTTAAGTGGTGGGGTAAGTTTGGATAATTTAGAAGAAATAAAAAAAATTACACATCCCCAATTTTATGGCGTTGACCTAAACAGCCGTTTTGAAACAGCGCCGGGTATGAAAGATATAGAAAAATTAAAACAGGCATTTAACCTGTTAAAACAATATACCGCGCATGAAATACGGAGTTAACGATCAAGGATATTACGGCGATTTTGGAGGCGCGTATGTGCCGGAAATGCTGTACCCCAATGTGGAAGAATTGCGGCAAAAATATTTAAGTATTATAAATGATGCTGATTTTAAGGCTGAATTTGACCTGCTTTTAAAAGATTATGTGGGCAGGCCCTCTCCGCTGTATTATGCTAAAAGGTATTCAGAAAAATACGGGGCCAACATATTTTTAAAACGAGAGGACCTTAACCATACCGGATCGCATAAAATTAATAATGCTATCGGCCAGATATTGCTTGCCCAACGCCTGGGTAAAAAACGTATCATAGCCGAAACAGGCGCGGGTCAGCATGGCGTTGCAACGGCGACCGTTTGCGCGTTAAAAGGTATTGAATGCGTGGTTTATATGGGCGAGGTTGATATGGCGAGGCAGGCCCCTAACGTGTCGCGTATGAAGATGCTGGGCGCAAAGGTAGTTCCGGCAAGGTCGGGCAGTAAAACATTGAAGGACGCCACCAATGAGGCCCTGCGCGACTGGATAGCCAACCCGGTTGATACGCATTATATAATCGGATCAGTTGTTGGGCCATATCCTTACCCTGATATGGTGGCGCGGTTCCAGTCTATTATATCCCTCGAAGCTAAAAAGCAATTATTGGAACATACCGGTAAAGAGTTGCCCGAATATGTGATGGCCTGCGTTGGGGGCGGCAGCAACGCTATGGGTATGTTTTATCATTTTTTAGATGATGAAAGCGTTAAACTCATCGCGGTTGAGGCGGCCGGAAAAGGTGTAAACAGCGGTCATTCGGCAGCGACTACCTTTTTGGGCAGGGAAGGGGTTTTGCATGGTAGCCGTACCATACTCATGCAAACCGACGACGGGCAGGTGGTTGAGCCCTATTCTATATCAGCGGGATTAGATTATCCCGGTATAGGCCCGCAGCACGCGCACCTGTACAAAATAAACCGAGCTCAATATGCGAGTGTTACCGATGATGAAGCCCTGCAGGCAGGCTTATTATGCTGCCAGTTGGAAGGCATCATCCCGGCTATTGAATCGGCGCACGCGCTGGCGCAGTTAGAGAAAATGAAATTTAAGAAAGATGATAACGTGATTATCTGTCTTTCGGGTAGGGGCGATAAAGACCTGGATACATATATAAAATACTTTGGCTTTTAAATAGTTCATGGATCATGGTTGATAGTTCATAGTAACAATCACCATGAACTATGAACCATCAACTAAAAACTGCAAATGAACCGTCTGAATAAGCTTTTTGCTACTAAGAATAACAATCTATTATCCATTTACTACACAGCCGGTTATCCGGAACTGGATACTACAGTTGATATTGCCCTAGCGCTGGAAAAAGCCGGAGCCGATTTTTTGGAGATAGGCTTTCCTTATTCTGATCCTGTAGCCGACGGGCCAACCATTCAGCATAGCTCGCAACAAGCGCTGGATAACGGGATGACCCTTAATTTACTGTTTGAGCAATTAAAAGACCTGCGTAAACGGGTAACCATCCCTATATTGTTAATGGGTTATGTTAACCCTATAGTACAATTTGGTGTGGAGCGATTCTGCAAAAAAGCAGCCGAAGCAGGTATAGACGGCGTTATTGTACCCGATTTGCCTATGTACGAGTATGAAACCCTGTACGCCGGTTTTTTTAAGGATAATAACCTGAGCAATATTTTTTTAGTAACCCCGCAAACATCGGCTGATCGCATCCGCAAAATTGATGAGTTAAGCAATAGTTTTATCTACCTGCTTTCATCTTCATCTATAACCGGGGGAAATTTAGATGTATCAGACAGTATTGAGGATTATTACAAGCGTATTAAAGCCATGCAATTGAAGAACCCGACCATTATCGGGTTTGGCATAGCTGATAACGCTACATTTAAAAAAGCCTGCGAATATGCCAACGGCGCAATAGTAGGCAGTAAATTTGTGAAACTTTTGGAACAGGAAAATTATTTAAATAAGATACCGGCGTTTATTAGTTCAATTAAGCCGTCATTATAAATACAACTCTAATTCCCCTTTACCTTCTCGTATAATATCAAAGTTGCCCGATGTGCAGTCAACCACAGTGGACGCAATATTATCACCATAGCCGCCATCTATCACCATATCAACCAGGTCCTGGTATTTTTCATGGATCAGTTCAGGATCGGTAGAGTACTCAATGATCTCGTCATCATCTTTAATAGAGGTTGAAAGAATAGGATTCCCCAGCTCTTTCACTATACAGCGCGCTATATCATTATCAGGAACCCTTATGCCTACTGTTTTTTTATTGGAGCTTAATAGTTTGGGTACATTGTGGTTGGCATTAAAAATAAAGGTAAATGGCCCGGGTAAGGCCTTTTTTAACACCCTGAACGTGGTATTGTCTATAGGCTTAATATAATCTGATATATGGCTCAGATCATAGCATATAAACGAGAAGTTGGCCTTATCGGGCAGTATGTTCCTTATCCTGCAAATAGCTTCAATAGCCTTGTGATTCGTAATGTCACATCCCAAACCATAAACCGTATCAGTAGGATAGATGATTAGCCCCCCTTTGCGTAATACATCAACTATCTGTTCAATAGATTTTGGATTTGGATTTTCGGGATATATCTTGATTAGCATGTCTTAATTTCAGATTTCATCCCATTACTACCGGACGTTTCGCATTTTAGCTTTACAATATTTATGCCTTATTACTAATTTAATATGGACAGTGATTTTCGTAATATTCTTTGGGTGATATTATTTGAGTTTTTTTGTAATTTGTAATTTTAAAATCGTTTGTATTGCCTGTTATCAGAAAATTAGCCTCGCATTCTTCTGCAAGTTCTAAAAGCCGGTTATCTGCTGAATCATCAATTATATTAAGAATTGTAGTGGGTTTGAATAGTATCGCCTTTTTTTCAATATCAACAAGTAATGCTTCAGCTTTGATAAGAAAATCGGGATATTTTGAAAACTTTTTACGATTTAATACTTCATAATATTCAAACATTAGTATATCTGAAATACAAAGCTCAATTTGATTACTATTAAAAACCTCGTAGATAATTAGGTAAGGATAGTTTTTTTGAATTAAGCCTGAGACTAAGACATTAGTATCGAGTATTATTTTTTGCATTTTTTCTTACAGCTTTTACTTCTTTGCTAATATCGTCCATTGTCAATTTCGACAATCCATATTTTTCTGCAAGTTCAATGCACCTGTTAAGGTTTTGACGCGATAACTCATTACTAATCAGGTCAACGAAATCTGTAAAAGTAAGCCGATCGTTCTGTAAACCAAATTTTTTATACTCAATATCTGATATAGAAATGTTTAATGTTTTCATTGCCAATTAATGTTACATCAAAATTAACATATTTACTTTGAATTGTGAAGTTAAAATCCTTATATACCATAAATGCAATCCAATATCGGATTGCATTTATAATATACCAGTAAATCATATAATTTCGAAATTGAACATCCGATCCCGATTGCTATCGGGACGAAATCAATTACGCTTGTTTTGCAAATTGAGCGTTTATAGTGATCTTAATATCTTCACCAACTACAATTGCGCCTGCTTCGGTAACGCCATCCCAGGTTAAGCCAAAGTCTTTACGGTTTATTTTACCGCTAACTTCAAAACCGGCTTTTATGTTTCCGTAAAAATCAGCTGCCGAGCCGCCGTATTCAACATCAAGCGTAACCGGTTTGGTTACATCTTTAATGGTAAGGTCGCCGGCTAATTTATAATTATCATCATCAGTTTTTGTAAATGAAGAGGATTTGAATTTAATATGCGGATATTTTGCCGCGTCAAAAAACTCAGCTGATTTTAAATGCTCATCGCGCTGGGTTTGATTAGTGTCGATGCTGTTAATATCTAATGTAAATTCAATTGCTGCGCCTTCAAAGTCGTCATTGTCATTTGTTAATGATCCTTCAAAACTTTTAAAAAAGCCGCTTACAGTTGATATAACCAGGTGTTTTACCTTAAACTGTACTTCTGAGTGCATTGGGTCAAGTACCCATTTTGTTGCTGTTGCCATGATTTGATTGTTTTATTTAGAACAAATGTAATACAAATAGATGTTTAAACATCTATTCAACGCTAAAATTTACATTACAACAACATTGCTGCAAAGGCATAACCCGACAACAGTGGTTTTGTTCTGTTCATGTTTGAAATACATGGGTTAGTTAATAAAATAGAAGGGGGTTACTCGCTTAATATTTTAACTTCAGTTCGCCGGTTTAATTGGTGCTCCGCTTCGGTACAGTGTACGCCCTTAACGCATTGATTAAGCAAACGGGTCTCGCCATAGCCTTTGGGCACCAACCTGCCTGCCGAAATACCTTGCTTTACTAAATAAGCGACTGCCGATGCTGCCCTGCGGTTTGATAGGGCCATGTTATAAGCAGCAGGCGCCCTCGAATCGGTATGAGAGGATAGTTCCAAACGTATAGTAGGGTGATCTTTTAATATTGCTGCCAGCTTATCCAGTTCAACCGCAGCATCCGGGCGTATGTCTGATTTGTTAAGATCATAGTAAATATTCTTTAAAACTAAACTTTCACCCTTTTTTAAATTCAATATTGGGTTTTTTATTACCGGTTGTTGTATGGGTTGTATTGGTTGCACAACTATTTTCGGTGCTGCTACAATCACGACAGGAGGTTTGTAACTAAAACTATAAATATCATCGCTTCCCTGCCCGCTTTCACGGTTCGAGGAAAAGAACCCGCTTAAGTTATCCTGTTTCACGTAATAAAAATCATCACTGGTGCTGTTTATAGGATATTTTAAATTTTCGGGTTTGTCCCAGTTGTCTTTGGCGCCTTTGGCCCTGAAAATATCAAGGCCGCCCATTCCGGGCAAACCATTTGATGAAAAATATAAAGCGCCATCACTATTGATGACAGGGAAAGACTCATCTTGTTTGGTGTTAATGATTTTACCGCAATTAACCGGTTTGTCCCAACTACCATTGCTTTGTTTAACGCAGTACCATATATCAGTTTTTCCTTCGCCCCCCGGCATATCCGATGTAAAATAGATCACATCCCCGGCTTTTGACAGCGTTGCATTACCAACCGAATACTTATTTATATTATTATACGGAAAGCCCACAAAATTACCCCATTGCCCATTAGTTTTTGTTGCCATTATCAATTGCAGGCGGCGGGTATATAAAATTTGTGTGCTGCCTTTCTCCTTTTTGTCAGTGGGCAACGAGTGCTTAGGAACGGTGGTGGTAATAGTAATATAGGCCGTATCCTGGGCGGTGTTAACAACCATTGGCCCGATGTTGTATTGGCCATCAAAAAATGCCTTATTTTTTGTATTCAACAGAAATGGAATAATTGTATCGCCATCCGATTGGTATAATTTGAAATAGCCGTTACCGTTACGCTCATAAACTGCAGTTTTCTTGTCGGTTACTTTACGGTCGGATGTAAAAATAAACCCTGTTTTTCCAAAATAGTTCAGGCCCCAGTCGGAGTATTTGGAATTAAACCGCTGTTCGTTTTTTATGGTATAATGGCTGGTTAATTTTACCCATGCAGCAGCCGAATCACATGCCGCTAATTTAAATTGAAGCTGATCGGCGTTTTCTGCTTTATCATAATATTCCTTATACTGTTCCTTAGCTTCTTTAAATTTTTTGTTACGTAATAAAATCTCGGCATAATAATAATAATCTATAATTGCCGCGTCAGGATAGGCTGTTGCTTTTTGGTACCATGTTTCAGCGTTGTCATAATCTTCCATCAGGCGGTAACAATCTGCAATGCGCTCAACAGCATGTATTTTGGGGTTATTTTGGGCGGCCAGTTCTAAATAAATAACTACCGCCTTAGCGTACTCGTACCGTTCAAAAAAATTATCGGCAATATTTTTTTTAGTGGGCTGTTCCTGCGCGTTGGCCAGTGCTATAACATTAATTATTAATAGAATAAGTACAGCTATTTTTTTCATATTATTTTAAAAATAACGTGGGCTTAATATTCTTCCATTTCTTCTTCCGAAGCCAATGCTAATAGAAACTTCATGCGACCCGTTCTGAAAACCCGGCAACTGGCTTGTTACAATATCATAAGCATATCCTACACGTATCCGCGAGTTTACACTGATGTCTATCATTCCGGTAAACGCGTCGTTTTTATTTAAGTCACTTTGCAGGTTGGGTTTGTTCCATAACGTTACGCTTGAACTATACGCTGCGCCCAGCCATAATACCTTACCAATTAAAAAAAAGCTGGACACATCCATGTTGGTAGGCCCCTTAAAATCTTCTTTAAACATTACCGCAGGTTTCCAGCTTATGGCCGGCGATATGGGAACCATGAAACCTGTGGTTACATATAAAGTCCTTACCTGCGGTACAATTGCCGAATTAGGGTTTAAATTAGTTTGAGGGAGAAGATTAAGTACCGAGGCTCCCATATAAAAAAAAGGTGAATAATAATAAGCTCCTGCCCTAAAATCGGGTGTAAAATTACTTTGTGCGCCCGACTGTATACTGCCGTCGGTAATATCGGCCGCGTTAAAAAGTGAACCATTAATGGTGTACTCTATGCCCCCGGCGGCAATACCAAAACATAAACGTTTGGTGTCGGCCGCGTCCAAACGTATCCGGTAAGCATAATTAATATAGGCCGCCGAATTATTTTCAGGTCCCAGGCGGTCATTGGTAACTAAAAAGCCAATACCAACATTTTTTTTATAGCCGTCTGTTACGCCATCAACAGATAAGGTACTGGTTTTGGGCGCACCGTCAACACCTGTCCATTGAAGGCGGCCGCTTAAATTTAACGTCCAATCCTCTTTATACCCGGCGTATGCGGGGTTAACTGACATCCCGTTAAACATATACTCGCTAAATTGCATGGTTTGCTGGGCATAGCCTTTGGTAAAACCAAAAACCATAATAACAGGCAGGATATATTTTATCAAAAACTTCATCTTATCGCTTTAAATAGATCCAGCCCTTAAATGTGATAATTTTGCCCTTTTTATCCTTCCTGTTCAGTATGTAATAATAAGTGCCCCCTGCCAGGCCGCTGCCGTTCCATGAATTGGCATAACTTTCTGAACGGTAAACTTCATTGCCCCAGCGGTTAAATATCAGCAATTCACTGCTCGGGTAAAATAATAATCCCGGAACTTCGAAAGTGTCATTTTTCCCATCACCGTTTGGTGTAATAATATTAGGAATACTTAAATCAGAAGGTGCAACCACAATAGCAACTGTATCCGCACAGCCATTCGCATTGGTGAACGAAAAATTGTATTGGCCTAAAGTTGTTAAACCGGTTATAGTAGTGGTGGCGGTTACAGGTGAATTGATATTAGCAATAGAAGGCGTATTGCCTATTTGCGCCCATGTTCCGCTCATATTGGCCATAAGTGTAGCTACTGTGTTTTGCATAACCAGGGTATCGGCCCCGGCATTTGGAGCCATCGTAAATATTGTGCTATTGGTTTTAATATTGTTGCAACCAGGCCCTGACGGTGCGGCGTTACATTCATCCAGCGGGTCGCTGGGAGGGGCACTATCGGGGTCAGTAGCATCAGGATCAGTAACATCCGCAGGACGTAAAATTCCTGCAGATATATCAATGGTGCCGCTTGAAGGTACACCGGTAACTGTCCCTGTTAAGGTAAAGGTACTTGCCGCGCCATTGGTCATATTAAGCGTGGCCTTGTATAGATTATTAGCTTTTGTTTCAGCCGTTACTGTAGCTGTAGCCGTGGTTTGCACATTTGTAACCGCAAGACCCGATATCTCATTCGGATAACTGAACGAAAATATGCTGCCGGTAACATCGCTGGGCCCGTTATTTCTTACAACTACGGTATAATTTACCTTTTGGCCCACGCAACCGGAATTTGACGCCACACTTACCACTTCCAGATCAGCCTCACGTATCTGGAAAGTAAGAGACGCGTTTATGGGGGGACTGATCACATACGCCCAGCTATCCAGGCTTGTATTGTTCCCGAAATCATTTTCATTAAAAGGATCGGTAGTCGGGCTTCCCCATTTATGGCCATTAACCAGGCTATTAATGCCGGTTAAGTTTTTTATTGGATTGGAAGGGGTTCCCACTACCGTAATAGGGCTGTCGTCCCAATACATGGTATAATCGGGTGAGTTAGTGCCGTTAACCCGGGTTAATAAAATGCCGTTAACATTACGTTCCACATCAAAAAACGGAAAGTGCACCTCCGCACTATACAATACTAAAGTAACATTTACCGCATAGCTGGTTGTACTTGCCGGTACTTTATTGCCTAATCCGTCTAAGCCATCCCAGCTTATCTGGTTGCCTCCTGTTTTAACCGATCCTGTTAATATACGGTCAATAGGGTCGTTAAAAACACCATTATTATTAACATCAATAGCTATAGTATAGCTTCCGTTTGCTGTTGCAGTAAAGCTTATGGAGCCGCCTAAAGGTGAGGTGCCTGCTTTTCCTATTGTACCCTCAGTTCCGATAAAGATCATCCCGTTCATACTGGGTACAAACGGTGGGTTCACCAGCCAGGTAGTACCGCCGCCCGGCACATTAGCGGTTGCCGGAAGATCAGCGGCGGGCGTATTAAAAAATATTTTATGAGTGATATCTGATTGCGTATCGGGCAGCCTGGGATCCTGCACATTTGGGTTACTGGTACTGTTAACGCTCTGGTAACTGGCAGCTGCGCCGGCCCTGAAACCTTTATTATTAACAAAAAATGTAAAACCATTGCCAGCCTGCCCGTTGTTATCAAGTATATATTGGTAACCGTCCTTGGTTAGTATATGCATAATTCCATTAAAGCCCGCATTAAAAGCGCTTATTATACCTGAGAAAACATTGGTATACACCCTTCCGGTTAAAAAAAACGAATTACTCACATCTCTTACCGATACATCAAATGCCGCAATATATTGGCCTACAGGCTGTATCCAGCTGCTATTAGCAGCGGTAGGGGAAGGGGTCGATTCCTGGTCAATTCCATTGCTTGGTGAAATAAAATCAATTTCCCAAACGCCCTGCTGGTTGGCCGAAGCTGTACGTGTATAAGGGGTATATCCACCTGCATTAGGTTGCGGACCCGCAAGTTCCTGGCTGCGGTTAGCGATAAGCCCCACGGTTGCAGATGTACCGCTGGTATAAGTACTGCCATCAGGGGCCCTTAAATTAATAGTTCCTGCGCCCATGCCCTGGGCGCTTGAACCCACATAAATGGTTTCGCCTGCCTTTACATAAACCTTCATGGTACCAAGTGTTGGGAACGGGAACGAAAGGTTACTTGTAGTGCTTGATAAAAGAAAGGCCCTGTTGCCGCCGTTTGACGATAACTCTTTACTTCCTTCGGCAAAAATGGTTATTGGAACGCTTAATAAAAATAATACGGTGTAGTAGTTCAACAGCCATTTAACGTATTTACCCCGAAATAGAAGTTGTAGCATAGGTTTAACGGCTTGCAATTAATGTTTGAATATAATTAAAAAACACAGAAGGTTAATTTACACTTGCCTGTATTTATTAAATTATCTTCAATTATAATTAATTACCTGTTAATATTTATAATATGGTTTTACAATATTGTCTAATCAATTAAGTCTCAATTATGTTAAAATCATGAATTCAACATAATTTATACATAGAAGAAAGGTTGCCGACACGCCAGCTATTAGCTTTGATATTTTCCTTATACGAAACCGAAACAGATAAGGTTGAATATATTGATAACAACGTTAGCATATTATTTCTAAGTTTGTTTGCTGCATTCTGCAAATCAGAACATAATACCTATAATTAAAATGAAAAAACATATTTATCGCTTATCCAATTCGCTTTTATTCCTGTTCATCATATCAAATGTTCAGGCGCAATCTGAATTTAAACTTACAGAAAAGTTTGACACGCAAACTTCGAAATATGATAAAGTGGGGCGGGGGATAAGTAAGATTGAAAACTCGGTTTTAACCACAAAGGATGCCTACCTGTGTTTTGGTGAAAATAACTGGGCCGACTACGAAGTGAAATTCAGGGCCAGGGTACCTGATGCAGCAAACCAGGTGCAGATATGTGCGGGATTTCGGGCCGCCAACCGTGACGACCGTTACCTGTTAATGCTAAAGGGGGGGATGCAAAAATTTTTATACCTGGCAAGACTTGGTTATATGGGCGGAGATGATTTTCTGGCTTTGCGGGAGTTGGATTTTCAGCCGACTCCCGGCAAATGGTATAATTTCAGGATACAGCTTGCCGGTAGCCGGATACGTGTTTTTATGAATAATGAAAGCCTGCCCCGTATTGATGTTGTTGATAAATCATCAAACCTGGCACCTGCCGGCAAAGTTACATTAGGCGGCAGCTGGATAACCAATGAGTTTGGTAACATGTCAATACAATCGCTCAATAAAAATGAAATATTATCCTTACCCGTAAAGGAATATGCCGTACCCCCGTTGGATAAAGAGACCTTGCGTAAACAGCAACGGGCAACCTATAAACCCATAACTATCCCAACTGTTAATAGTAAGCGCACAACAATATCGTTGGATGGCAAATGGCTTTTTTCGCCCGACTATGAAACAGAAGATGATGCGCAGGCCGTATCACCCGGCCATGCCGACAATAACTGGCACGTAATGCATGTGCCTGATTTTTGGAACCCGATAAGGGTTTGGCTGCATGGCGAACGATATAATTCGGGCAGCAAGGGTGTGGCAGACAACTATTATCAAAAGGAAACAGATCGCTGCGAAGCCTATACTTTTGATTATAAAAAAACAAATTCGGGCTGGTACCGGCAATGGGTACAATTACCCGAAAATATAAAAGGTAAACACCTGCAATTAACTTTTGATGCCATATCAAAAGTAGCCGAAGTGTGGGTAAATGGCATAAAAGCGGGTACACATATAGGCATGTTCGGTGATATTAAGCTGGATGTTACCGGGCTGTTAAAGCCGGGCAAGAACCTTGTCGCTGTAAAAGTTGGCAAAAACTATATTAAAAATATAAAGGATGCCAATAAAATAGTTGACGTTGCTGTGAGTGTAGAAGTAACAGAAAAAATGCTGAAAGACCTGGCCCACGGTATGTTTGGTGACGACCCGGGAGGAATATGGCAGCCGGTATCATTAATAATTACCGATCCGGTTAGAATTGAGGATGTGTTTATTAAACCTAACCTTAACGGCGCTGATATTGATGTTACCATAAAAAATTACAACAAAACAAGGCAGGCATTTTCACTTTCAACTGCTATCAACGGCGCTAAATTAAAAGAGGCTTTATATAAAGACATATCATTTAAACAATTAGAACTGCAGCCGGGCGAAGAAAAAACATTTACTTATACCATAACCGGGTTAAAGCCAAAACTATGGTCGCCCGAGCACCCCAATTTATATAATTTCAAATTTTCTCTGCTTGCAAAAGATAGTAAAGCGATAGATAAAAAAAATATACGTTCGGGCTTCCGAACCTTTAAAGCAATTGGCGATTACTTTTATTTAAATGGTAAAAAATACTGGTTGCGGGGCGCTAATCAAACCGCCATGCCGCTGGCGCCCAATGATTCGGCGCTCGCTGATAAATTTTGCAAGCTGATGAAAGCCGGTAATGTTATGGTGACACGAAGCCATACTGTACCTTATAATGAGACCTGGTTAAATGCTTCGGACGAGAATGGCATTGGCGTAAGCTATGAGGGTACCTGGACCTGGCTGTTTTTGCAAAGCAGTATGCCCGATCAAAAGCTTGTCGATCTCTGGAAAGATGAATTTTTTGGCCTGCTGAAAAAGTACCGAAATCACCCGTCGTTACTACTGTGGACGGTAAATAACGAAATGAAATTTTATGATAATGATCCGGATATAGCGCGTGCAAAAGTAAAAATGAAGATCATATCAGACGTAGTAAAACAAATGCGGGTTATTGATCCTACACGATCTATCGTTTTCGACTCTAACTACAGGCGTAATACTAAAAGATTCGGTGCAGATTTTTATACCGACATTGATGATGGTGATATTGATGATATACACTCTTACATCAACTGGTATGATAATTCATTGTTCGAATATTTTAACGGCGAATGGCAAAAAAGGTTCAAAAATCCGGGGCGACCATTAATAAGCCAGGAACTTTCAACAGGTTATACAGACGAAACCGGGCACCCTACCCGTTTTTATAATTATGTTCATCAAACCTCTTCAGCGTTGGTTGGTAAATATGGTTATGAATATAATGATCCTTATTATTTTTCAAAGATAGAAGCCTTTAATACTAAAGAGCTTGCCGAAGCGCTTCGCAGAAGTAATGACAAAGCTGCCGGAGAACTTCATTTTTCATTGGTAACCTGGTTCACTAATTCTTATCTCACCAATAAAATAAAGTCATTTCCGGTATATTATGCGATGAAAAATGCTTTGCAACCGGTGCTGATCTCAGCTGAATTATGGGGAAGGCATTTTTATGCGGGCGCTCCGCTATCAACCCGTATATGTATTATAAATGATAAAGAGGATGGTTCAGTTTTGCAGGCTTCCACTTTACAATGGCAATTGGTAAATAATACCGGTAATAAAATAACCCAGGGTAGTTTAGCTATACCGGCTGTTGAACATTATACCCGGTACTGGGTTGATCCTCAAATTATAGTCCCACAAAATTTACCCACCTCAAGAATAGAAGGCAAATTGATATTAAAATTAGTTGAAAATGGCAAAACAGTTTCAGAAAATAGTTATGATGTTTTGTTGGTGAAGAAAGACTTTGAAAATGCCAATAAATTATCCGGAAAAAAGATTGCAGTACTTGACCTTAATAAAATGGTTTCCCCATCACTTGATTTCCTGGGTATCAAATACACATCTTCGGCGTCATTGGCTGATCTGCTTAAACAAAAAGCTGATGTATATATTTTGTCGGGTTTAGATTCTGTAAACACGAATGCCACAGAAACCAGGCAGATCAGGGAATTAATAGGGCGGGGGGCAAAGATATTATTAACCCGGTGTGGCAACTACGCGCACCAGCTTTACCCTGAATATGTACGCGGAATTATAAAAAGCGCCGGCGAGGTTATGAGTATGGATATTCCCGAATCAGCAATATTTAACGGTATAGAACCTTTAGATACCCGTTTATTTACCAATAATAAAAGGGAGATGCCTTCAGTAATTGCTGACGCTTTCCGTATTACCCGCGATCCCAAAGTTGAGGCACCGGCATCGTTCACTAAGGTACATGGCTATTTGCAGGGGCAAATTGAGGAAAGAATGGCTCATTTAGACGGCATAAGGGGATACCCGATAATAAAAATAAAAGATAACGGGACGATCATATTATCGGAAGTATTAACAGAAAAAAGCCGAACTGACCCCATTGCTGCAAAGCTATTGGTCAATATGTTGATTGATCTGACCCGGTAAGCTAAAAAAGGTCGGCTTATAAAACAATAGGCCGACCTTTTTATAGGTGCTATTTCCAATAACCTCTATGCCATGCATAGCCGCGAGAGCCCTGCTGCCAGCTGCCCCTGATCCATACGCGGCCGGGGTGCGGTTTTTCCCAGTGGCCGCCTATATAGGCATACCTTCCGTTTTGCCAGTCCCATTCGCCGTCAATCCAAACTGCTCCGTAATAAGGAGATGCGGGCCTTACATAATAAGGTTCAGCCGGTCGGGCGGAGACATAATAATAACCCCCATAACACGAGGAAAATAAAGTGATGGCTAAGGTTAATAATATTCCAATTTTTGCTATTCTTTTCATGGGTCAATGTTTTATTTATTGACAAATAATAACAAAGAAAGTTTAAAACTAAGTCCTTTTAAATCTATCAGCCACTACCAATTCTTTGTTTCCGACTGTGTATGTATAAAACCCACTCCCTGATTTTATACCCAGGTTTCCTGCCGAAACCAAATCAACAAGCAACGGACAAGGGGTATATTTTTTATTATTAAAACCGGTATATAATACATTTATTATGGCCAGGCATACATCAAGGCCTATAAAATCGGCCAGTTGCAAAGGGCCCATCGGGTGCGACATACCTAATTTCATTACCGTATCTATTTCTTCAACACCCGCAATACCTTCATACAGGGTATATATGGCTTCATTTATCATCGGCATTAAAATACGGTTAGCCACAAAGCCGGGTGCGTCATTTACTTCTACCGGGATTTTATCCAGTTGTTTCGACAGCTTCATTATAGTGCGGGTAACTTCATCACTTGTATATTTTCCTCTTATTACCTCAACCAGTTTCATTAATGGTACCGGGTTCATAAAATGCATACCAATTACCTTACCGGGGTTTTTTGTTACCGATGCTATTTTTGTAATGGATATAGAAGAGGTGTTGGAAGCCAGTATGGTATTTTCGGAGCAAATTTCGCTTAGCTGTTTAAATAAATTTAATTTAATACCCATGTCTTCAGTAGCAGCTTCAACAACAAGGCCGGCATTTGCAGCGCCCATTTTTATATCAGTAAAAGTCTTGATGTTAGCTAAAGTATCCAGCTTTGCCTGCTCATCAATCAGGCCCTTGTTTACCTGTTTGTCCAGGTTACCGTTTATAGTTTGCATGGCACGTTGCAAGGCACCGGTACTTACATCAACCAACGATACTTCAAAACCATGCTGTGCAAAAGTATGCGCGATGCCGTTGCCCATTGTTCCTGAACCTATTACCGTAATATTCTTCATACAAACTAACTTTTATGTACTAAAGTATTCATTTTTTCGTTAACTATATTTTAAGTTAATAATTAAATGACGTATATTTACAAGTCTCAACTTATAACCTTTACATACTAATAATAATCTACGCATCAAAAATAATCTTATGAAATTCAATTTAAAAACAATTATCGCGGTAGTGGCATTTAGTGTCTCAGCTACTATAGTAAAATCACAAACGATCAGCCCAACAAATGGAGGTCTAAATTCAGGGAGCGGAGTTATGTCCTTACAAGGGGGCACGACTGTAGGATTTTCGGAATATACCGGCTTGGTGGGCAACCCTTTTTTTAACCCAGATTGGGTAAAGGGAGATGTTACATTTGCAGATGGCAATGTTGTAAAAGACAAATTAATAAAATATGATGAATTTAAAGATAAATTATTTACCCAAATAGCGGGGAATACGAAATCCGGTGAATTTGATCAGCCTGCAACAGCATTTACAATTATTACACCTGAGGGTACATTGGCGAGTTTTAGTATTTTCCCGGGCAATGGCAAAACTTCGGACAATGCTTTTTTCCAGGTATTAAGCGACGGGAAAGTTAAATTACTCAGAAAAAATGCAAAGACCATAACAGAATACAAAGCCAATATGGGCAGCGCCATTACTACCCGTGAAGTAGTTGATAATATTGATTACTACCTTTTAATTGATGGCAAAGCTGTTCGTATTAAAAAAGATAAAAAAGCGGTAGAGGCTGCGTTAGGAAACAAGCAAGCTGAATTGGAGAGTTATATAAAGGCAAATAACCTTAATTTAAAAAACGATGCCGACCTGGCTAAACTGATCACTCAATACAACACTTTATAGTTCTATTTCCAGCCGGGCTATATTTTCTTTATTTAGGATATCAATTACAGGAATTGATATTACTGTACCTGCTTTAAAATAATTAACGATCAGTTGTTCGGAATACTCATCGCTGTTGCCATTAAAAATAAGGGCTTTAACAGGTATATCCCTGCTATATAATGCTGCCAACGAAAGGAGTGTATGATTTATACTGCCTAAATAATGCTTTACCACCAAAACCACCTCAGCGTTTAACTGCTGTATAAGGTCTATCATTAAAAAATTATTGTTTAAAGGCACCATCAGCCCGCCTGCCCCTTCAATAATTAATTGATTATCTGTAACAGGAAGCATGATATTTTTTTCATCTATCGTAATACCATCCATATCGGCTGCTTTATGGGGCGAATAGGGTTCTGTTAACCGGTACGCTTCCGGGTGAATTTTAGAAACGGTGTTGGTTATTAAACTTTCAACTTTTAACGTATCACTATTATCCAGGTCGCCTGCTTGTATGGGTTTCCAGTAATCCGCTTTTAATTTTTCTGTTAAAATAGCCGATACTATAGTTTTACCAATACCGGTACCAATACCGGTAACAAATAGTGGTTTATTGGGCATATTAAGTTATTAAATTATTGGTTATTAGGTTATTGATTGTATTGGTCAATAAGGTAATTTCATTGGCTGTATTGAATGAGTGCAGGCATATTCTTATCCTCTCACTTCCCTGAGCTACTGTGGGGCTAAGTATAGCGCGAACATCGAGGCCGTTATTTTGCAAATGTCCGGCTGTTTTTACCGCGGCCCCGTTGCTTTTTAAAAGGAGACATTGAATAGCGCTTTCACTATTAATTAAACTGTAGGCTGTTGATAAATGCAATTTTTCTTTAAATAAACTAACATTGTTTTGAAGCGCCGCGATCTCTGTACCTGCTACCTGCAATAACCTGCAGGCCATTTTTATAGAAGCCAGCTGATGAAATGGGGCTGCTGTAGTATAAATAAACGGCCGCGCAAAGTTAACCAGGTATTCACGCAATAAGTTACTGCCCAAAATAATCGCGCCATGACACCCTAATGCCTTACCGAAAGTTACTACACGGGCAAATATTCTTTTTTCGAGCTTAAGCTCTGTAACGAGCCCTGTTTTATGCAGGCCAACAGCATGGGCCTCATCAACAATTAAATGCGCGTCGTATTTTTCTGTTAGTGTTAACAATTCAATTATGGGCGGGGTATCGCCATCCATGGAGTATATGCTTTCAATAACTACATAGCAATTGCCTTTGGCGTGCTGTAATTTGGCCTCCAGGCTTGTTAGATCATTATGCTTAAAAGTATAGCGGTTAGCATGACTTAGGCGGGCCCCGTCAATAACCGAGGCATGTATCAGTTCATCTGTTATTATAGTATCACCGCGTTGGGGTAGGGAAGAGAGTAAACCGAGGTTGGCATCATAACCAGAATTGAACAGTAAAGCGGCTTCGCTTTTAAACATATCCGCGATCTCCTGTTCTAAATTTTCTGTATAAGCCAAATTTCCCGATATTAACCTTGACCCGGTTGAACCATTTAAAATATGGCCGCTATTAGTTATTTCCTCATTAATTTTTTCTTTAAGTATAGCCGATCGGGAGAATCCCAGGTAATCGTTCGAGCAAAAATCAATGAGAGTGCTTCCAGGTTTTAAAGTTCTGTATGCGCCGTTTGCCCGCCGTTCGGCAAGCCTGCCTTCAATATATTGCTCTGCTGATCCCAAACTGTAATTTTCGATAAAAATAAAAAAAGCCCCGGTTTATCGGAGCTTTTCTTTTTGATGTGATTTTTTACGGTTAATTACCGCCATTCATTCTTGCTTTCATTGCTGCAGCGCGATCATCAAGTATCTTTTTGTAGGCAGTAGCTTGATCTGGCGTTAAAACAGCCATAATTTTAGCATTGGTTGCATCATTCATTTTTGTAAAGGCAGGCCTCATAGCAGCCATATCGCCGCCATTTTGCATTACAGTTCTTAAGCTATCCATAACTTTAGCCTGGCCGGCATAAATAACTTTAACTTTAGCTGCCTGGTCATCATTAAGGGATAATGACGTTTTTAAAGAGGCAACCATCTCGTCAGGAGTTTGTCTTTGCCTGCCCTGGGCGAAGCTAACCGCGCTTATTCCTATTAGGAAAGCGCATACTAATAATAATTTTTTCATTTTTTCTCGGTTTTAAATAATTGAAATTTGTTAAGCTAATATAACTGTCTCATTATATTAATTATCATAAAAAAGCGCCAACTAATTTTAGTGGCGCTTTTTTTAAATACTGGTAAAATCTTAATTACCACCAGCCCTTGCAGCTTGTGCGGCAGCCTGATCAGCCAATTGTTTTTTGTAAATTGTAACCTGGTCAGGAGTTAAAATAGCCATAACCTTAGCGTTGGTAGCCGCGGTTATTGCAGCCCGTGCGGGCCTCATTGCAGCCCTGTCGCCACCAGCCATTGCAGTTCTTAAGCTATCATTGGATTTAGTCTCAGCCGTAAAAATAACTGTAGCTTTAGCTACCTGGTCATCAGTCAGGGATAATGATGTTTTTAATGTAGCAACCCGTTGTTCAGGAGTTTGCCTTTGTCCTCTGCCCTGCGCGAAGCTAACCGCGCTTATACCTATTAGGAAAGCACATACTAAAAATAATTTTTTCATTTTTCTCGTTTTTTAATAATTTAAATTTTGTTGGGTTAAATGTATAAATATATCGTACCAATTAAAATAAAATGCGACCAAAAGCCATATTCTATAGACCAATTAATATTAATCGCGAAGGTACCTGCGCCAGTTCTTACCATTAAAAATAAAAAGAGCGCCTGCCAAAATTAGACATACGCTCTTTTTATTTAAATAAGAATGTGGTTAATTACCGCCACCCTGCATTTGGGCGCGCCTTGCATCCTGTGCTTTTTTCAAAGCAGCAGACTGTTCCAGCGTTAAAATAGCGTTAACTTTAGCAGCAGTTGCTGTCTGTATTGAAGTTTGTACCGGCTGGCGGGTAGCCCTGTCGGGCACAGCAGCTCTTAAACTATCCATGCTTTTAGAAGAAGCTGTATAAACAACTGTAAGTTTAGCAGCCTGGTCGTCTGTAAGCGTTAAAGGGGCTATCATTGTTTTAACCTGGGCTAACTGTTGTTCAGGAGTTCTTTGGCCACCTCTGCCCTGGGCAAAGCTCACCGCGCTAACTCCCATTACAAAAGCGCACATTAAAAATAATTTTTTCATCTTTTCGGTTTTTACTTGTTTCAGTATGATAAAGATATTGGGTTAAGGTTTAATATTCGCTATGTAACTTAATTGTTGCCTTGTAATTTAGCTATAGAGCGCTGCATCTGCGCCATCATGCCGGTTAAGCTTTCCATAGTTGGTTCGGGCGCAGGTAACGGAAAATGGGTTGATATATAGGCCTTCGCTTTCCATACCTCTAATATATCTTCCCCGTTTATCTCGTAAGGGTCGTATACCGGGTTGTCTGATACCAGCTTCAGTTTTTTGTTATCCTTAAATTTACCGCCTATACGTTTATATACAACCCCGTCGCTTTTTGATATAATAACATAGGTTTCGGCAGGCTTTATATCGGCCCAGTTTTCTACATATTCACCTATAATAGTTGTGCCCGATACCAGCGGAAGCATAGAGTCGCCCTTTATTTCAAATCCCCGGTAGGTGCCCTGCTTAAACATGGGTAAATATAATTTGGGCAGCTGCGCTACATATTCCGGATCGGCATAGCCATTCATATACCCCGCACTGGCTTTTAAAGGTACCATTTCAATATTTTCGTTATCTTCCTTGTCAACCGATATACTTAGTATCCGCAGATTGCCCTGGGTGGCTTTTGGTTTGGCCATCCATTTATCATCAATGGTTTCTTTAATAAAGTCATCAACCGTGATTTCAAAAAACGATGCTATTTTTTTTAGCAATTCGTATTTAGGCTCGGCTCTTTCTTCTTCGTATGCGCCTACTAATGATCTTTTTATACCTACCTGGTCAGCAAACTGCTGCTGGGTGAGGCCTTTCTTTTTCCTTAGAAATTTAATATTTGATGAAATTTTTGCCATAAAATTTGGATTTGCTAAAATAATTAGTATTTTTATGCTCATAAAATTAGTAATTATTTTTTAACCAAAGAAATTTTATTTAAAATGAAACGCTTTATTTACATTATTACAGACAGAAACCGGAATAACCTGCATGTGGGCCTATGTTCAGATCTTTTAAAAACCCTTAAATTTTACGGCGAAATGCCCACTTTGTTTTTTGATGGCGCGCAGCAATTGAACAGGCTGGTTTATTTTGAAGAGATAAATACAGAAGAGCAGGCCATGCAACGTTTTAAAACAGTTAGCACTTATACCAGGCCCCAAAAAGAAAAAATGATCAGGCCCGTAAACCCTGACTGGGTAGACCTGACCATTGGATTAAACTTTGAAAGCGGCTTACGTTCCAGGCCGCAGCTGCGCCCTTCTATTAATTTAAATGCCGGCCGCGTACCGGCTATTTTTTAATGAATTTAAGCGCGCCCGAATTCATGCAATATCTTTTTCCGCCCCTGTCGGCAGGGCCGTCGTCAAAAACATGGCCCAGGTGAAGGCCCGTGCTTCGTTCTATAACTTCATCGCGGGTCATGCCATCGCTATTGTCGGTAACTACTTTTATCTTTTTTGGGTCAACCGGTTTAACAAAGCTTGGCCACCCTGTGCCGCTATCGTACTTATCGTCCGAACTGAATAATACCTCGCCGGTGGCGGCACTCACATAAACCCCTTTTTCGTGGTTGTTATAGTAGGCATTGTGAAAAGGCGGCTCGGTCCCGCTTTCAACCATTATATAATATTGGTTCGGGGTAAGCTGCTTTTTCCATTCGGCGGCGGGTTTGCTTAATCTTTTTGAATTATCCTGCCCATTACTATTCTGGCAGCCAAATGCTGTAACCATACCTATGGTAACCATTGCTAAAACTAATTTTTTCATTTTCATATCTATTATTGCTTTTAAACTAAATACGTAAATGTATTTAACGCGGTTTGTTTACAGGTTTTTAAATTTAGGAACCAACACCGACGCAATAATATCTATCAAACCATTGTTCTGACTAATATCAAACCGGCTGATAACACTTTGGCCGCCATTTTCATCAATTAAAATAATATTCCGGTCAGCGTTAAGTTTAGCGGTTAGTTTACTGCCCGTAAGTGTAATAAAAGTTGCTTGTCCCTTATTTGAATTAATTTGTCTGCCAATCTCCTTTGCTGTAATTTTTCCGGGAAGAACATGATAGGTAATTAATGCGATCAGGTCATATTTATGTTCCGTTTTTAACAAAGTGTCTAATTTGCCCGGTGGAAGGTTTGCAAATGCCTGGTCGTTGGGTACAAAAACGGTAATAGGCCCTTTACTGTTAAACGTTTCATTCAGCCCTGCAGCCTCTACGATCCGATAAAATGTACTCAGTTCTTTTGAGCGGGAAAGGTTGGTAACAATATCATTTGCTGCCAGCATATTTGTGCCTGCTATTATTTTCAAGGATGATTTTGATGGTTTGGCTGGCTGTGCTACGGCAACTGTCGGATCGGGTGTTTTTAGAGCAGGGGTTTGGGCAAATAATAGGCAGGGGTTTAAAATAATGCAAACAATAAAGACAGTTTTTCTCATGATTAAATAATTACATAACCCCAAAACGGTTATTATGTTTAAGCGCTTTAACTACCATCCGGGTGTAAACCCTAAGCCAAATACCGGTTTATCAACGTCGTTACGGTTAAATGGTACAGCCAGGTAAGGCTCTAATACAAAATAACCAAAAACATTTACCCGTAATGATATACCGCTGCTCAACGCCGGAACACGCTCATTGGTATTATAAACAGCGTTGCCGGCTGCATCCGTGCCTATCTTGTCGGGCGTCATCTGGAATTTTACCTGGTTACCGGCATTCCATGCTAAACCTGCATCAAAAAAGAAATTAAGCTCTGAGAAAAAGAATTTTGATTTAATCTCCGAAAGCCTTTCAGGGCCCGTAAATGGTAAACGTACTTCAAAATTAGCTACTGCAGTACGGGTACCGGATAGTTGATCAATAGTAAACCCATTGCTTGGTTTGCCATTGCCATTATAAAATGTTTGTGCTTCATACCCCCGTATTAAAAAAGGATACCCAACATATAAAGGATATAACCCGTTTGAATTACCGAAACGGCCATAACCATATAGCCGGGCGGCAAAGGTTACCGGCGCAACGCGCACATATTTGCGCAGATCGATAGTAGGTGCAAAAAACTTGTAGGTACCAAAATCGTACTCAGCTTCCAGCCGGTAGCGGAACCCGTTAAGGGGGGAAGCTACACCGAAAAATGAGTTATCACCAACCAATGCCGTATTTACCTGGAAAACAGTAAACGGATTTAAAAGCGCGCCGCCGTTTAATGGGTCGGCATTATAAGCTGAATTTGATATATGATTTTTTTGATAATCTATTATATTACCCGTTGTATCGTAAAAAGTGCTGTAACGGTCAACCCTGTAATAGTATTGCGAAGCGCCGCCGCCAAATTCAACCCGGCTTGTTTTTGCAATAGGATAGGAGGTAAACAAAGATACCTGGTCCTGGAAAATACGGATAATATCATATCGTTCTTCGGTGGCCGGTATATTTTTCCCGTTTACCGGATAAGTGGTATTTACCACATTATAATTAGCAAACTGGTAGGGGATATGTGATATGCCGCCGCCAATGTTCCAGCGGCCTTCCTGGTTAATATATATAGCCTGGGCGCCAAAATCATATATCTCCCCATTTATGGCAGCGCCCACGTAAATTTGATTTCGCCCCAAAATATCGCTAAAAACACCCTGAACGCCGCTTGCCAACCCGGTACCAAATGAACTTACCGACGCACCAATACCGCTGCTGGCCAAATAATCCAGTTTAAATTTTGGTTTATATGGCTGATCTTTTATAGAATCAACAGCCATTTTTTGATAAGCCAGGTAATTGTTAAGGTTTGAGTTGATCAGATCGACACCCACAGCGCGGGCGGGCGGAAGCATGGCAGCGTCAAAATTAATATCATTTCCATCAACGGGTTTAGCTGCAAAGTCTGATGCTTTGGCATTGTAAATGGAATATTTTTGCGAGCGGTAATAGGAGTAAACAATGTCATTATTTGCCGACAGGCTTAATGCCGGAGAAAACTCTGTTATTCCGCAAATGCCGGTGAACAGATCGGTCATTTGTTCTACCTTACCGGTACTTATGGTGTAGCGGTACATATTGCGGAAACCGTCGCGGTTTGATAAAAAGTATATCTGTGTATCGTCCGACGAATATTGCGGGTTTAAATTATTTGCGCCGTTAAATAATTTAATATCCCTGACCTTCCCTGTAGCAAGGTCATATTCCGCCAAATTGAAAGTTATATCCTGCGAAAGAGACTGATCATAAGTAGTCCGGTCACTGGCGAAAACAATTTTTTTGCCATCTCTTGAAAAACTTGGCTGATTATCTGAATACTTATCATTGGTTAGTTGTGTGATCTTTTTTGATTTAAAATTATACAGATACAGATCACTCTGCCCTTCAGCTAATCCCTGGAAAACCATCTCATCTCCTTTAGGCGACCATGACAGGTTACTAAACTGTTCGGCCTTGCCCATTGAAATATCTTCCAATACGCGCCCGCTTGGCACCTCAACAACCAGCATACGATTTCTCCCCTTGTTAAATACGCTAAAGGCAAACTTTTTACCATCAGGCGACCAGGTACCGGCTGATTCTATAAAATTGAACTCATCAATGTGTGTATTTGATACCTTGCTGGTGAGTTTTTTTATGATCGCCCCGGTTTTTGCATCAGCGAGGAAAAGATCAATAGTAAACAGGTTTTTTTCCGATAAAAATGCAAGGTACTTGCCATCAGGGCTTATAGCGGGGGCAATGTTCATCTTGCCCGAGTTTTTATCACTTATAATTAACTGGCCTACAGGTTTTTGTACAGTATCTTTTAAATAAGGTTTATAGGTGGCTTCTATAGCGTTTTTCCAAAGTTTGGATAGTGTTTTATCATCATATCCAAAGGTTCGCCTGATGCCATAATTCAAACCAAAACGAGCCGTGTTTTTAAAAAAGGGCGTAATTATTGTATCTCCATACGTCGACCCAATGAAACTCCAGAACGCTTCGCCGTAGCGGTAAGGGAAATACTTGGTGCTTTCGGTAAGGTCCCTTACTGTTGGTATGTCGTGGTTTAAATAGGCATCCCGTATCCACATTGCCGTGTACGAATCTCTTTTACCCAGGGAAAGGTACTCGGCCATGCCCTCTATCATCCACAAGGGCAAATTATTTATGTTTTCATAATTTACATCTTCCTTACCCAACAGCAAATGATACTGAAAAGCATGTACCAGCTCGTGGCCGATAACGTGCCTCGTCATTTCGTTGTTTTCCATAACAGGCATAACCACCCTGTTTTTTAAACCTTCGGTAACACCGCCTGTGCCCACATCTATCTCCCCGTCAATAGCCGTAGTTTGTTGAAAATCGGGATGGTTAGCATACAGAATAATAGGATTAGGCGTTCTGAACGTATCCCTGAAAACCTGTTGGTGCAGCGTGTACCATAATTCACTTTCCTGCGCAAAACGTTTGATCATACTATCATTTTTTAAATAATAGTATATCTCGAAGTGGGGGGTACGGTAAACCTGGAACTTTAAATTTTTATAACGAACCTTATTTTGCCCGAAGTATTGAGCCTGTGCTGCAGGGCTTGAAAATACCAGGCCCGCAAAACAAATTAAGATCAATAAATACTTTTTCGTTTTATTTATAAGGGGGTAGTTTTTATCCATAAATTAAAATATGTCACCGCTAATTTAAATAAATGCATCAGTATAAAAAGTTTAATATTTGCTATTGGTTAATACCGGCTTGTTTTAATTCAGGGAGCGGCTCTCCCCGGGAAGTATCTGCCGGCATATCCAGGCTATCTGTCGCAGTCGTATCAACCTTGAGCCTTGGCGAAGGGCAATCGTAGTTTTTCGTTATGGTTGTCCACGGTTTCGGGAAAAGTCCATAAGTATAGCCTGATTCCGGATCGGCATAAACCCTTTGCATAAAACTGCCAAAAATAGGCAGGGCGGTATGCGAACCCTCGCCGCTTTCGGATGTTGTGAAATGTACGCTGCGGTCATCGGCGCCTACCCATATACCGGTTACCAGGTCCTTGGTAATACCCATGTACCACCCATCAACATAATCAGATGATGTACCTGTTTTACCGCCTATCTGGTTCTCTTTTTTCCACAGGCCGGGGTATTCCCATAAAGCCAGCGATGTACCGTCCGGTTCTTCCATTCCACCCCTGAACATGTACAACATTAGCCATGCTACCTCTTCGCTTATTACCCTTTCGGTTTTTAAGGCAAACTCCTGTAATATATTGCCGTTCTGGTCGGTTATTTTTGTTACCAGCAACGGGTCCACCCGTTCACCTTTGTTCAGAAAGGTGCTGTAGGCGCGTACCATTTCATACACCGACACATCATTAGAACCCAATGAAACCGATGGAACTGATTTTAACGGACTCTCAATACCGCACTTATGCGCGTAATCAACAATTTTATCCCACCCAACTTTCTCGGTTACCTGCGCGGTGATAGAATTTACCGATTTCCCCATAGCCCACCGTAATGACATTTTCTGGTACGTGAACTTAAAATCGGCATTGTTTGGCGCCCAAACCTGGTCTTTACCGCCATCATTATATTTGATAGATACCGGCTTGTCAATAAAAGTATCGCAGGGAGAATACCCGTTATCCAGCGCGGTTAAATAGGCAAAGGGTTTAAAAGTTGAACCGGCTTGTCGTTTTGATTGATTTACGTGGTCGTAATTAAAATATTTATGATTAATGCCACCTACCCAAACCTTTATTTTCCCGGTGGATGGTTCAATGGTCATCATGCCGGTATTTAAAATGCGGGTATAATATTTTATAGAATCCGCGCTCGAAAATGTTGTATCCTTTTCGCCGTTCCAGGTAAACACCGTCATGCGTTTAGGTTTTTCAAAGTATTGGTTTATTTGGTTAATGTCGCCATGATATTTGGCTACCAGTAACTTATAGATGGGCAAATGCTGTTCGGCTTTGGGTAAAAAATCCTTTATCTCCTTGCCTTTCGAGTCGCGCCAGGGGTTTGTTTTGCCCCAAATACCGTCAAAACGTTTTTGAAGCATCTTCATTTTTTCAGCCACGGCCTCTTCGGCATATTGCTGCAGGCGCGAATCAATGGTGGTATATATTTTCAAACCGTCTTCATACAGGTTATAATCATTTTCATGGCACCATTTTTTCAGCCAGCGTTCAACAGCCTCGCGGATATACGAGTCGCCATGCGAATCGTCCTCTACATAACTTAAATTGAGGCCGATGGGCATTTTAGTATAGGTATTATAATCGGCCGCACTTAAATAGTTGTATTTTTCCATTTGGCTCAATACCGTGTTCCGGCGGTCTAAAGACTTATCGGGATTATTAATAGGATTATAAGTTGAAGTAGCTTTAAGCATACCTATTAATGTGGCCGCTTCGGCAGGATTAACCGCATCGGGCGTTTTATTAAAAAACTTTAAAGTAGCGGTTTTTATACCGAACGAATTATTCCCAAACGGAACCGTATTCAGGTATAAGGTAAGTATTTCCTGCTTGTTGTAAACATGTTCCAGTTTATAGGCGGTTAGCCATTCTTTACATTTAAAAACCAATGTGCGGATTACCGGGACATGCTTTAATAAGCCCTGCGAAGTTCGTTTACGGGTTTCATACAGGTTTTTCGCCAGTTGCTGGGTAATGGTACTGCCGCCCCGCTTGTCGCCTTTGGCGGTTGAAAGAATGCTGGTAAAGAAAGAGAAAAAATCAACCGCGCCATGTTTATAAAAACGAACATCCTCGGTAGCAACCAACGCGTTTACGAGGCTGGGGGAGATCTCTTTATAAGATACCGGGGAGCGGTTCTCCCGGTAATATTCGCCAATTAATTTACCATCGGCCGTATACACTTGTGAGCCCACCGATAATTTTGGGTTTTTTATATCCTGCATATCGGGCGTATAGCCAAACAGCCATAAAAAATTTAATTCAATACAGCAAAAAAAGATAATTACGGCGTAAATAAAGATGAGGAGGTACCGAAGGTATTTGTTTTTTATACGTCTGAACATGCGGCAAAGATGTAAAATTATGGCTCAAAATCATAGCCGTTTAACAATTATGTAACAACGCAATTTTAGCGGTTAAATTTTAGGGGAACAACTATAAGGGGAAGAAGTTTTTTGCGGTGAGTCATCGCCCTTGTTGGTGTTGTCACCAACAAGCACCAATATTTCTGCCCGCCCTTGTTGGTGTTGTCACCAACAAGCAGCAATATTTTATAAATTAGCACAATGCCAATAATTAATTTCGACTATCATCCACAATTCTTCACCGCTACTATTTTAGAGTGGAAGCATTTGCTAAAAGACGATGTATTTAAAGATATTATTATTAAAAGCCTGCAATTTCTTAAAAAAGAAAAAAGTATTGTGGTATACGCCTTTGTAATAATGCCCAACCACATCCATTTAATTTGGCAGATACAGGACGGGTTTAAGCGGGAAAACATACAAATGCGATTTTTAAAATTCACGGCACAACAAATGAAATTCAGGCTTGCAGATACTGCTGACATCAGGCTAAATAACTTTTTGGTAAATGATAAAGACAGGCAATACCAGTTTTGGGAGCGAAATTCATTAAGTATTGACTTATGGACATCTGCGGTTTTTGATCAAAAGTTGGATTATATACACAATAACCCATTGCAGGATAAATGGAAGTTAGCAGATTTATCCGAAAACTATAAATACTCCTCCGCAAATTTTTATGCAACCGGGTATGATGAATTTGAATTATTAACTCATCTTAATGATTAATTTATTCTCCAGGAATCTTTGTTGGTGACAACACCAACAAAGGCGAGAAGTATGCGGATGCTGCTATAGTGGGGGCCGCTGATTTTATTGTTAGTAATGATCAACATTTTAAAATTCTAAAGTCGATCGACTTCCCCAAAGTCAATGTAATTGACATAGAAGAATTTCTGAGCCTCGTACTTAAAAAATAACATACTGTCCCCGCAGATTCTGTGATAGCATCCAAATTATTTTTTGGTTGCCTTTGCAAATTTATTGAACGCGAGGGCTTGTGCTATCCAATTATCAAATTCCGTTTTTGTTTTCATAGCTTCATCGCTTACAAATACAAAATCTTTTAAAGCCTTTCCATTGCGGATCATACCACGGACACCAGGTTTTTCGAGCGCGTCTTTATAAGCAGGGCCTATACGGCAAAGCATTTCATCGCCACTGGCGCAAACACACATTTTGCCATTTACCATAAAGCATATTCCGCGAAACATTTTCTTTTCTTCTACGTCGGGTAAGTCACGGTCAGCTAATGCTTCTCTTATTTTATCGGCAAGTTGTTCGTTATAGGCCATATTTAATTATTACAGGTCAAATATAATCACGAGTTAGTTGGATTTGCAATATTATAAATCCTACCACCACCGCTGGCGCAAGTATGCAGCGGCGGCAAGTGGGCAAGCGTACTTGTGCCAATATTATTACCTGTTTGTTGGTATAGGCACAAGTACACCGCGCTTTTGGCTTGCGCTGCATACTTGCGCCAGCGGGGAGGGACAGAAAAATTATTGATTTATAAATAGATATTCAAATCTCGATTTGATGTTTATATTAGCGTTACTAAACTTAAACCATATCTACAAATGAAGAAAATTTTAATTTCGACAACTGAATCATTACAAGGATGGGATATAGAAACCTATTTAAAGCCGATCTTTTCAAATGTGGTAATAGGCGCCGGATTCTTAAGCGATATTAGTGCGGGACTTACTGATATATTCGGTGGACGTTCTAACAGTTATGAAAAGAAACTTCAAATTGTGAATGATAGCGCACTCCAAATTTTGCAATCTAAAGCATCTGAAATAGGCGCTAACTGCATTATCGGGTTAAAAGTCAACGTGCATCAAATTAGTGGCAAGAATGTACAAATGTTTATGGTTTCAGCCTATGGAACGGCGGTAGTAGCGAAAAGTACTACTATTATTAAAACTACAACATCATTAAAAGAAATAGACAAAAGTACAGTCATAGATAAGTCACTCTTGATTAAGTTATTAAATAGCTTTAAGG
>Ga0206969_1002_pt1 | contig 78677 bp, 83 predicted proteins | sample Alteio_BWOrgHeat_87_FD_153256 | JGI IMG/M metagenome (GOLD analysis project Ga0206969, IMG submission 153256) | Enriched cells from forest soil in Barre Woods Harvard Forest LTER site, Petersham, Massachusetts, United States -... | ecosystem: Environmental > Terrestrial > Soil > Temperate forest >... | reverse complement strand
CATGAGTATTTTCATAGCTGGAATGTAAAGCGCATACGCCCAAAATCATTAGAGCCGTTTAATTTTGAACATGCCGATATGAGCAGCGAGTTATGGTTTGCCGAGGGCTTTACGCAATACTATGGCGAAATGTTATTGGTGCGCGCGGGATTTAACACACCCGATGATTATACACGCACCATAGCGGGCCTGGTAAATGCTGTTCTGAACACACCCGGCGCTGCAAAATACCCGGCCACAGAAATGAGCCGTAAATCAGTTTATACCGACGCGGGGGTATCTATTGATCCGGCAAATTACCCTAATAATTTTTTAAGCTATTATTACTATGGCGGCGCTATCGCCCTGGCGCTCGACCTCCGTTTACGGAGTGATTTTAACTTAACCCTTGATGATTATATGCGTACGGTTTGGCTGGCGCGCGGTAAGGTGATGAAACCTTATGTGATACAGGATTTGCAAAATGACCTGGCCGCGCTAACCAAAAACCCCAAATTCGCTGCCGATTTTTTTAGCAAATACATTTACGGCCTGGATAAAAATGATTATGCCACACTGCTGGCCAAAGCCGGCTTATTGCTGCGTAAAGCGCAGCCCGGCAAAGCATGGGTGGGTATATCTTCAACAGCTATACGCGGGCGTTCGGGGCAGGTGCGTAGCGTAGGTGGCGCCGGGTATACTATTCCCTCAAATACTGTAATTGGTACGCCCATATATAAAGCGGGTATTGATGCCGGCGATGTACTATTAAAAGCCGACGGAAAAGACATAACCGATGCTGCTTCGCTGGGCCAAATAACTGCTGATAAAAAACCGGGTGATAAAATAACCGTAAGCTATAAAAACCGCACCGGCGAACATACTACCGTTATTACTTTGGAGGAACTGCCCAGCCTGGAAGTGGTAACCTTTGAAAAAGCAGGGCAAACACCAACCGCAGAACAAACAGCATTTCGTAACAATTGGTTATCATCAAAAGTAAAATAAACATGAAAAAATTTATAGCAGTAATTGCCTTAGTAACCGCGTCGTTTTACGGTTTCGCACAGGATGTAGATAAACTTATCCAACAAAGCGATGTTGAACGCATTATAAAAACCCTGTCGGCAGATGATATGCAGGGCCGCGCCACTTTTACACCGGGCATTGAAAAAGCTGCGCAGTTTATTGAGAGTGAGTATAAAAAGACCGGGCTCCTCCCTATGGCGGGAAATACAGGCTACCGGCAAAATTTTAGTATGATAAGGACATCTCCTGTCAGATCATCTGTTACTATAAATGGCATTAAAATTCCTGTGGACAGTGTAGCCATAGTATCATCAACTTCATTTAACTGGACCAATCTAAGCGATGTCGAAGTTGTAATTTTTCCACCCGATGGCGACCTGCAAAGAGACTACAGGAAGTATGCGGCTAGCGGTAAAAAGCAGATAGTTATTGTTGACCCTAAATTCGGGCCGGTTTTTAAACGGTTGCAAACATTCTCCCGTGGCGGGAGGCCCGCTTTTAAAGATTCGCCCGCACCTGTACAGGTACCGGTAGTTTTCATTATCGGCAAGTTTGATGCTATAAAGTCTTTCAGCATCAACCATGAGGTAAAAAAAGAGGAGTTGCCGCTATTTAACGTAGCCGGCATAATTCCGGGTAAAACAAAGCCTGATGAGTATGTTGTATTTTCGGGCCATTATGACCATTTAGGCATTATAAGGCCAATGGAGGGCGACAGCATAGCGAACGGCGCCGACGATGATGCATCGGGCACTACAGCGGTTTTAACCCTTGCTAAATACTTTAAGAAATTAGATAACAATGCCCGCACTTTAATATTTGTAGCCTTTACTGCCGAAGAGATAGGCGAATTCGGTTCTCAATATTTCGCTACAACAGTAAACCCCGATAAGGTAGTGGCCATGTTTAATATCGAGATGATCGGCAAGGCCTCCAAATGGGGGCAGAACGCGGCTTTAATTACCGGGTTTGAACGGTCGAGTTTTGGCCCGATCCTGCAAAAGAACCTGGAAGGCACGGCCTTTAAATTTTATCCTGACCCATATACCGATCAAAACCTGTTTTACCGCAGCGATAATGCCTCGCTGGCAAGGGTGGGCGTACCGGCACATACCATATCAACCGACCAGATAGATATTGATAAGCTCTATCATACGGTAAAGGATGAATTTAGCACGCTGGATGTGGGCAATATTACTTCAACCATAAAAGCTATCGCCTTAAGTTCGCGCACCATAGTTTCCGGGCAGGATACACCTACGCGCGTAGCTAAATTGGAAAGATAACTTAGTAGCGGTTGTTGCCACAACTGGTGCAACATAAAAATATATGAACAACGAAAAGCACCTGATACCCCGCATCGCTATACAAAGCATAGCAACCGGCCTGTTAATGATGGCATTTTTTACTACGTTATGGGCCATAATAGCACGTGCGGGGCTTGATGGCCGCGATCATGATATCGAGATCATAGTGTTCGGTATTTTGGCTGCCGCTTTTGTTGTTAAGGCGATATACTTTTTCTCCGTAGCAAAGCGCTTTCCCAAAAACACATCAGAGGCTGACAACGAACGCGGAAAAAAAGAAGGCATGTGGTTCGGTATTATTTTTGGTGGCGAGGGCCTGGGTATTTTTATAGCTATAAATGTAGTCAATAATATTGGGCACCCCGATTTGGTAATACCGGCAATTGCGCTCGTTGTGGCCCTGCATTTTTACCCTATAGGTTGGATATTTAAACGCACCATTGATTATTACCTGGCCACATGGGCCACCATTGTTGCTGTTTTAGGCATTGTTTTTACCCTGCATCATAGTTTTTCGCAAAACAATATTCTTGCCTTTGTAGGCATGGGTTTGGCCGCTGCCACATCATCATACGGTATTTACATGGTGTTTACCGGCAGGCGGATGATTGATAAATTGCCGATAGAGGTGGGGCGGTTATGAAACCAACCCGGAAACTCTATTTAGTGGAATATTTCACCACCGCTTTCAGGAAGCTCTCAATTGCATAGGTAGATAACTGTCCGCCAGGGCCATTCAAATTATAATCAAACCCGTGTGTTGCCCAGGGTAGTTGCAGCCAGTAATGTTTAATGCTGTTTTGCTGCAGTTTTTGGTTCAGGCGGCGGCTATGTTCGTACGCCACCAGCACATCATTACGGCCATGAATAATAAGGGTGGGTACGGTTTGTTGGTTAACAAATTCAATAGGCGAGCTTGCCGCGTAATTTTGAGGCACCTGCTGATAGGTGCCGCCTAAATATTGTTCCATAACACCGCGCGAATCCATCACCAATGGGTTGGCGGGAACGGAGTAACCCCAAACCATATCGGCAGGGCCGTATAGGTCAATTACGCCTTTTATGCTTTTATCGCGCAAAGTATAAGCGGCCAGCAAGGCTATCTGCGCCCCGGCCGATCGCCCCAATAAAACAAAATTGTTGGTGTCAATATTTAATTCGCCGCTATGCTGATGCAGGTATGTCAATGTACCCTTTACATCTTCAACCGGTGCCGGATTTTGATATTTGGGCGCCAACCGATAATTAATGGATGCTACATTATAGCCCGTCTTTGCCAGGTAACCGTTCAGTTCGGGTAGCTGCCTGCTATCGCCGCTGCTCCATGACCCACCGTGAACTATAATAACGCAGGGCTGTTTTCCCGGAATTTGCGACGCGTAATAATCAAGCGTTAATGTAGTATCAGGATAAGTAATGTAAGTTATCACACGAGGAGCGACCGTGTTTTCATAGGTTGAAAACAATTTGGAAAAACTGAAAGGCTGTTTATTGCTAACCGATCCGAAGGCGGAGGATAATTCGTGCTTTAAAGTTTTAGCTACTATACCCGCCCGTGCAATGGGCGAAAGATAAAGCAACAATGCAGCTACGCCGATAATGGTTCCTGCAAGTTGGTGCTTCTGCACCCAAAACCCTGAGATTAAAAGTATTGATACTATTCCGGCGAAAATTAACGGGAACTCGGTAACAACAATAGCTAATAGCCATAGATAATAGGCAGGGGCTTTAAATACGGTCAATAAGGAGATAAGGAAGAACAAGCAAATAAGGGTTAAGCGTACCATAATTGCTGCATTAATCGTCAATTAACTCCACCTCCGCCACCGGACTAAACAAATAAACCCGTTTAGAATGCACCTCCACACATTTATACCGCTTGCGCAATTTTTCTTCCTTGCGGAAAATGCGCCCGTCCTTTAGTTTGAATAACGATTTCGCAGGCAGCTTCTCAACAGTATGTATGGCTTCCTTAGGCGCGTCGTATTTTTTAAGTGAACGGTACAACGTCAGGTCGGAGCAGCTCGAGGCGGCAGGATTATTCAGATAACTGATTATGGCATGTTTAACATCAGGCGGGAAAACCTCTTTCTCAAAAAAAAGGCTGCATCATTTTTTTAAAGTTATTTTTCCATTCGGTACCATGAGGTTTGGCTTTTTGTTTATGCTCGTTCCAGGTATGCAGGTGCGCGAACTCGTGTACGGTGGTCACCAAAAAAGCGTAAGGGTTAAGGTCGTAATTTACCGAGATGCGATGCCCCTTGCCCAGATGCGGCGCACGGTAATCGCCAAACTTGCTGCCGCGGTTACGTGAAATTTTAAACTCGCACTTAAAGTAATCTATCCAGCGGCCAATGAGCGGGGCCGCATCAGGGGGAAGATACTTCTCTAAAACTTTTACTTTATCCAATTTTACCTCTGACTCAAAGATAACGTTTTGATAGGGAAAGGTAAAGGATAAAAACGAAGGGTGAAACTTTATTTTTTGTTGCTGAATAATGTTATATTGGTTGAACACTATGCAAAAAATAACATAAAAAAAATTATGAAAGTAATATTAACTTTAGCTTTAATTGCTGGTTTTGAGGTTTTTAATATTAACACGAATTTCTCGGGAACATGGAACAAATCAAAACCCGGCAGTGCTTTTACTTTACATTTACATCAATCCGGTTCAAATATTACAGGCTCACATGTTTCGGTTCAAAAAAACGGAGATAGGATAGATTCCGGATTTGATTCAGCTGATGTCACCATAACCGGTACAATAAATAGTTCATCTAAAATTGCAACAGTTACTTTTAAAAGCGGCTATTGTAATAAAAAGGGCATAGCCACAATACGGAGAATAAATGCAAACCAAATAGTGTGGAAGATAAAAAACCCTCCTCCCGGAGAATATTATATTCCAAATATTGACACATTGACCAAACAATAATTAATACCGAATAAAAGGAATATAAACGTCTTTACTTCAATAGATGATAAGCCACAAAACTCGCCACATAAGCCAACACCGTCATATAAGCAAATTGTATAGCCGGCCAGCGCCAGCTTTTGGTTTCGCGGTAAACTACGGCTACTGTACTGGCGCATTGCATGGCGAAGGCATAAAACATCATTAACGAAAAAGCTACCGCCAGGGTAAACACCGGCTGCCCGGTTTGCGGATTCTTGGCATCGTGCATTTTTTTCTGTACCGATTCCATTTTTTCGGCGCTGCCGTTTACGCTGTATATGGTAGCCATGGTACCCACAAAAACCTCGCGTGCGGCAAAGGAAGTAATGAGCGCGATACCTATCTTCCAGTCAAAACCCAACGGGCGGATAACCGGTTCAATAACATGCCCCAATACCCCGGCATACGAGTTTTCCAGTTTTTCGGAAGCGATGGCCCGGCCCAATTCATCAGGTTTTAATGTTTGGGTATATTGTGGTTGCAGATATTTCTGGTCTATATTTTTAAAGCGGTCGCCCGGCCCGTAGGAGGCCAGCACCCATAATATTACCGATACGGCAATAATTACCTTTCCTGCCTGCAAAACAAATGATTTTGCGCGGTCGTACATAGAATAGGCCACGTTGTTCCACCGGGGCATACGGTAAACGGGCAGTTCCATAATAAAATAACCGCGCTCGCGGCTTTTAAGTATAAATTTAAATACCCAGGCCACTACTACTGCCGATACCAGGCTGAATACATACATGCCCGTTAATGCCAATCCCTGTAAATTGAACAGCCACCATACATTACGGTTAGGCACAACCAGGGCAATAAGCAAGGTATAAACCGGCAAGCGCGCCGAGCAGGTTACCAGCGGAGTAACCATAATGGTGATCATGCGGTCCTTCCAGTTCTCGATATTGCGGGTACTCATAATGGAGGGCACCGCGCAGGCAAAGCCGCCAATGAGGGGCACAACCGATTTACCGTTCAAGCCAACCTTGCGCATCAGCTTATCCATCATAAAGGTTACGCGCGACATGTAGCCGGTATCTTCCAGAATCGAAATAAACGCGAACAGAATAGCAATTTGCGGTATAAATACCATTACGCCGCTTAAACCCGCTATAATGCCATCAACCAGTAAACTGGTTAAGGGGCCGGTGGGTAAAACCTGGTGCAGCGAATTTTGCAGCCATACAAAGCCGTCGGCTATTAATTGCATGGGGTAGGTAGCCCATGAAAATATAGACTGGAACATAAACAGCAGGATGGCAAAAAACAGCACAAAGCCAAATACTTTATGGGTGAGTACCTTATCTATTTTATTACTTAGTGTTTCATCCTGCGCGGTATCGGGTTTTTTAACGGTATCATATAGCAGGTCGTTAATGAAAGCATAGCGGGCAATCGTTTCGGTACCCTGCGCTTTTTGCGAGTGAAAGAAAAACTCTTTTTCCAGGGTCTCAATACGGCTTGACTGTTCAGTCGACAAAAATTTTAGCGTTTCGTGTTGGTGTGCCAGCTGCAAAGCGAAGTAAGGGTTATCAATATTCAGCTCCTTACTTATACTTTCAATGAGTTGGGGCGCTATGGCATTTACATCAATACTATCTTCCTGTAAGGCTATTTTATTGGCATAGGATACGGCAGCTTTCAATTGGTCTATCCCTTCAATTTTCCTTGCCGATATGGGTACAACAGGAATACCAAGGTTTTTCGAGAATAGGCCGATATCAATATTAATGCCTGATTTTTTGGCTAGATCCATCATGTTCAAAGCGATGATGACCGGGATCTTGAGATCGGCGACCTGGCTGTAAAGCAATAAATTTCTTTTCAGATTGGAGGCATCCAATATAACAATAACAAGGTCGGGGCTTAACGGGTTTGCCTTATCGGCTAATACAGAAAATACAATGGATTCGTCCTGGCTTTTTGGGTAAAGGCTGTAGGTGCCGGGCAGGTCAACAATTTCGGCTTTGCGGCCATCAGGCAACTGGCAGTACCCAACTTTTTTTTCAACGGTAACCCCCGGAAAATTTCCTATTTTTTGATTTAACCCGGTTAAGACATTAAAGAGAGTTGATTTACCGGTGTTTGGATTTCCTACAAGCGCAACTCTTATATCGGCTTTCAATTATTTAAAACTATTGTAATATAATAGTCGATGCTTCACGTTTACGTAAACTTAACTGGTAGCCCGATACATTTACAGCAATAGGGTCGCCAAGGGGGGCAATACGGTCAACTCTTATCTCTTCGCCGGGCAAACAACCCATTTCCATTAGTTTAACTGACATTTCGAGGTCAGTAAACTCTTTTACGATACCTTTTTCTCCGACTTCAAGTTGTGAAAGCTTCATATTTTATTTGTTAACAAAGCAAATGTATGGCTTATTTATATTAAATCCAAATAAGAATGAGCGATTTTTCAGGATATAAATCGGGTGTAGTTATACTGTCATTATTTAATAAAAATTTACTAAGGCGCACAACTAAACGGCAAAAAATACCGTTATTATATATGTAGGCGCAAGCTTACATATGTGATAAGGTTTAGGTTGAAAGCCCCCAAGCAGCGAGTGTACGGGGGCTTTTATTTTTCTGCAACCTTAAAAAAACTATCTATCTTCGTCAAAAAAACAGTTTATATTTAGTAGCCCGCCAATTTTAATGCTTTATAAATTTTCTCTCTCCATTTTACTCATCTCTGTTTGCAGTTTTGCTGCAAAAGCAAATTTCAATTTTGATATTCGCTGTACGGAAGCTTATAAGGATATATTTCACCTTAAATTAAATGACGCGAGATCAATTATAAGGGAAGAAAAAAAGCAAGGCCCGCAAAATGGGATCCCTGGTTTACTGGATAATTACATCGACTACATCACCCTGTTAATGTCTGACAATAAAGCGGATTATGACAGGCTAAAAGATAATCAATCCGGCCGGATTGATGAGTTGGAAAAAAACGATAAAAACTCACCCTATTACCTCTACGCCCAGGCCGAGGTTTATTTACAATGGGGAATAATAAAGGGAAAGTTTGGTGATTATTATCCTTCATTCTGGGATTTAAAAAAAGCCCGGAGCCTGCTTAATGAAAATATGGCGAAGTATCCGGATTTTCTGCCCGCTCAAAAAGATGCGGCAATGATAGATGTTATTTTAGGCGTGCTGCCATCAAATTTAAAAACCTTAACAAAACTACTTGGGATGAGCGGAAATGCCCAATCGGGCATTTCCCGGCTTGAAAAGCTAAGAGCAGAGATCGGCACTACTAAATACACCCTTTATACCGATGAATTAACCTTTTCTTTATGTTATTTGCATTTGGATGTTTTGCATACAGCGCATAGTTACGACCGCCTCATGTTGTATGTGAAGGATATGGACAACAGCGCGTTGAAGGACTATTTAAATGGTTATGTGGCTGCAAAAAACGGTTATAATGATGAAGCAATAGAATACTTTACGCGTAGTCAAACTCAGCAACAATTTGTTATACCTACTGCAACTTATATGTTAGGGTACGCTAAACTATGCCGAAGAGACAGCGATGCCAATTTTTATTTACTCCGTTACATAAAGGAGTACAAGGGCCCTAAATTTATTAAGGACACTTACCTTAAATTGGCCTACTATTATCTGTTAAACAACGACTTGCCGAAATATAATTACTATTTAAATATGGTGCGAACCGCCGGATATTTAACCGATGAAAAAGACAAACAAGCCTTGAGGGAGGCAAATGATTCGCCGCCGAATATCGATCTGTTAAAAGCCCGGTTAGATTATGATGGCGGTTATTATAACAAAGCCTTAATACAATTAAAGGACAAGCAATTAACTGATTTTAAACTATTACGCGACCAGGTTGAATATATCTACCGGCTTGGCAGGGTATATGAAAAAACGGGGAAGTTTAATGAAGCTATTGCCAGTTATCAAAAAGCCATAAACCTGGGCAAAACAACACATTATTACTATGCCGCGAATGCCGCATTGGGTGCCGGGAGTATTTTTGAAGAAAAAAAGGATTACAATAAAGCCGCGTATTATTATCACCTGGCACTTGATATGAAAAACCATGAATATCAAACCAGTATTGAATATGAAGCAAAATCGGGTTTAGAGCGCATTCGCCAATAATACTATTGATCGGGTTCTTTCGTATAACGAAAATGGCTTTCTATAGCGGCCCGGTGATGTTGGTTTACTGTTTTTTGTAAATTATCAAAATCAAAATCATGATTAGTTCCGCAATCTTTCATGTGAAAATAAACAGATGGCCGTGAACTTTCAAAATACTCTATTAAATTACTGCTCCATATTAATTGTGTGTTCCCTTTAATTTTAGGAACGATATGGGCAATGCCTTCTTCAAATTTGATGTGCCGTATATGGCTGCTTTCTAATTTTCCCTGCGGAAAAAAAAGTAACAGGTTGCCCGGTTCGCCTAATATTTCTGCGGCATAATTCAAACTTTCTTCTATAGAAAGTTTACCCGGGTCAATTGAAAAACTACCCATATAACGCAGCCACGGATTTTTTTCCATCTGCTTTTTTACTGACATAATATACAGCTTTTTCATTCCACGCCCCTTCATCAGTACTTTATTGCATAGGTAAAAACCCAAAAAGCCATCCAAAAAGCTAAAATGATTACACATTAACAGGTAAGAATGGCCGGGCTTTACAGGCGTTTCACGAATGACCATTTTATTATAGAATACCTTAAAATATACGCCCAGTAACCCTGCGGCAAATTTTAATAAAAAGAATGGTAGTGGTTTCGACTTAATAATCATAGCAACAAACCGGCTAATGCTGAAACAAAGCTTTGATTGATCATTTCATGATTTTCTTCTAAAATTACAATTTCGGCTTGTTTAAATTGCTTAAAAAATTTATTGCCTATTTTGGGCGGATACATTTTATCGCGTTTGCCAAATATAAAAATGCACTTTATAGGATACTCTTCCAGCATTTTTATCAACTTGGGTTCGTCGGTGCCTAAAAAACGCAGATAGGTAAAGCAGGCGTACAAATTAAATCTCAATTCGGGTGTATTGATCTCCTTTAATAAAATGTCACGGCCAACATCATCTACCAATCTTAGCCTTTTAACTAAGCGGAGCACATTGATCAGCGTACTTTCATTTAAAGCCACCTTCTCCAATATTTTATTCCCGATTTTATTTTTACTGAAATATTTTACAAGCCTGCCCGGATTGATGGACGATGGCGCGGCAACAATATATTCATTGATCCTGGGCGCCAGCTCTTCAACTATCGCTGTTGCATAATGAGAACCCATAGAATATGAAATGACCGAGAAACGATCAATATGTTCCTGTTCACAAAACGCAGTTACCAGGCTGGCCAACTCTTTTTTGCCCAGGCCTTTTTTTATAGTTTGCAGGCTTTGGTCCTTTAGCCGCGTTAATTGATGAAAGAACAGATCGAAGCCATAAAAGGTGTATTTTGATCCTAGGTCATGTTCCAGGGCCTTAAATTGTTTACCGTGCATACCAAAGCCATGAAAACATAACATTTTATGTTCACCCGCGCCAAATTGATAATAGTGAAGCTTAACCGTTTCGTTTTCGAAGAAATGCTGGGTCATCTTTCAATGATTGCTATAGCCCAAACATAATCTCCGTCATGCGATATGGTTAAACTAATTTTATATTTATCGGGATGCTGGTAAAGAGTAACAGTTGGGCGGCCGGCAGTTTTTTCCCTGGTTATTTCAATTTTATTCCAGCCTAATACTTTACTATTTAATTGTTTTACAGCTTTATAAACCGCCTCTTTGGCCGCCCAGGTAGAAGCGTACCGTAAAAGGCTATCGTTAAACTGTTCGCAGTAAGCTATTTCGGCAGCAGTATAAACTTTCTTTTTGAACAGGTCGGTTAAGGAATTGCGAAAAACAGGCATAAAAACCAAGTCGTTGCCCACTGCAAATTTATTATCGATGCCGCATTCGGTAAGCGTTGTTAAAATTTCATTCTCCATCTATTGCTATACCCATAATATTAAACCCGCCATCCACAAAATGAATATTGCCGGTTACTTTTTTTGAAAGATCAGAAAAATAATATAGGGCCGTATTACCCACATCGCCGGCATCAATATTTCCGAGGGGCGCTGTAAATTTACCCATTTTTCTAAGTTTGCGCACACCATGTATAGCTCCTGCAGAGGTTGTCATGACCAAGCCCGCTGATATGGCATTTACCCTAACTTGTTTCTCCCTGAAATAGCTGGCCAGGTACAGCACAATATTTTCGAGCGCGGCTTTGTTAATTGCCATGCCCGCGTAAGGAGGAAATACCCGCTGGGAGGCGTTATAAGTTAATGTTAATATGGATGCATTTTTAGCAAGTAAAGGCTCGGCTATCCGGGCTATCCTTAAAAGCGAAAAAGCGCTGATATTAAATGAATCCATAAAATCGTCGAACGGAATATCGATGTACGAAGGTGGGGCTTCATTGCTGCCCGGCAGGCTGTAACACATTACCTGCTGGCTGCCAAAAGCAACGCCATGTAAAATATAATCAATAGGGCCCAGCCCTTCATAAACGGTTTTCAGGAATAAATTTATATCAGTATCATTCCTTACGTCAACTTCGACGGCAAAGCGGGTATCCATACCCAGTTTCTCCATCAGATGCAATACTTCACCCTTTGTATCGGCAACATAGCTTAACGCCACTTTACAACCTGATTGATGAAGTTTTAAATCAACATCATAAGCAATTGAGCTGTCATTCCTGACGCCAAAAACAACGGCCACTTTATCTTTATTGTCGATCATTAATTATCTTTTGATATGGCCATAGCACTATTTGTGCCACCAAAACCATAATTTAAACAAACTATTTGGTTTATTTCTTTTGTCACCGTTTCCTGCGGAATTAAATGACGGTATGCTTCAGCCGGTTTCATAGAACCCTTCCAACCCTCTTTCATTTGAAAACCTTCCAATTCCGGGTTCAGCGTATCAGAATTTATACACGGCAATACCTGCTGGTTTTCGAGCATCAACAATGCGGCAATAAATTCTACCGATCCTGCCGCGCCCAGCATATGCCCAAATTGCGATTTAGGCGCCGAAATATGATAACCTTCGTCACCCAACGTATCGGCAACGCTTATTAATTCAATAATATCACCCACCGGAGTAGCGGTGCCATGCACTTTAACCACATCGGGTTTAATTCCGGGAACGCCGTTCACCAACCCCTTCCATAACCTCCTTTGTCCTTCGTATGAAGGGTAGAACATATTGCCATCGCCGTCAGAATTGTTGAAATATTCGTCAATTACGGCGTAAATTTTTGCGCCCCGTGCCTTTGCCATCTCATACTCTTCCAGTGCAACAATACCCGCGCCAAACGAACATACAAAACCATTACGGTGCAGATCAAACGGACGCGAACTTTCAGCAGGACTAAAACCCTTGCTCAATACCTGCATGGCATCAAAACCAATAAAAGTTTCAAGTGCCGTGCCTTCAACCCCCCCGGCTATTACACGGTCTTGCAGGCCAAATTTTATCAGGCGGTAGGCGTAGCCAATATTCCCCAGACCCGTTGCACAGGCGGAAATTATTGATTCGCAAACACCTTTATTTTTTATCAGGCAGGATATATTAGCGGCCTCGCGGTATGACATTGTCCTGTCTACAGTGTGGGAGCCGGCAATGCGCGATTTTTTCCCCATTTCAAAAAAGGCATGCCATGCATGTCGCGAAATCACATTGCCGCCGCCGCCTGATGCTACCACTACCCCTGTTTGTTCCGATTCGGTTTCTGCATTGGTCCACCCCGCCATTTTAATCGATTCGAGGCTGCCGGTCATGGCCCAGATACTGCCCAGGTCGGCGGTAGATAAATTAATATCTGGTACCCGCCCGCGGTGGTCAATATAAGTTTCAGGGTAATCTGATAAAGATGTAGGGTATATAGCTTCAAGGCCCGATTCTTCTTCGGTAATATAGCCAGACACTACCGACCGGATCTGTTTATGGTAAACCGCAGCCGCTGGCCATTCCCTTATCAGGCTTTTGCCTGTAAACATTTTTTCATTAAAAGCGCCCAAGTTTTCGCAACCAGGGAAAACCCCTCCCATACCCACAACCGCAACTTTTCTTCCAGGTACGCCCATAATCAGGATACTCCTCTTGCTTTTGCTTTTATTATCAGGTCAACAACGTCTTTCACTGTTGAACCAAGTGAATCTATATCATCATCTTCAAATTCAACATCAAATTTCTGCTCAACCTTTGCAGCAATATTGATCAATTCGGTAGACGGCATGTTCATATCTGTTAGAAAATCCGTTTCTTCTGTAACATTTTCTAACCGGGAAGGGTCAACTGTTCTCACTGTTCGAAGAACTTCTATTATCTCGTCAACTATTTCTTGTCTTTCCATTATTTATATCTGTTTAAAAACTTCTTTTTTTATGGCCCGGCCTGTAATGTCAAACAATTCGGCTACCAACTTAAAATCTTTGCTAATATCATAATTTAATAGCCTTTCCTCGGTAAAATCGCTGAAATAAGCATCCAGGTCTAAATCTTTGGGTACTTTATATATCCTGCCATCACAAACCATTTGCCGCCATTTATAAGATTTAATATTGGCTATGCTTATAAACCTGTCGCCAAGTTCTATATAATAATGAAAGTTTACCTGGCCTACACTTATAAAAGCCGGGATAAAATTTTCTTTTAATACATCGGGAAGACAATTTAGTTTGCGGCACTCTAAAAAAGCACAGCACGATACGATGCTTGCCAGAGCGAATGCCTCGATCTGGTCAACTCCCCTGAACACATCAAAATGGTCCTCAACATCCCTTTCAGTCGGCGCGTAGCCTGCCACAATACCCTTGTTGGGCGAATGCCAGTAATAAGCATCAATTAAAAGCTTTGTGGGCCCGTGCAGCATAACCCTGCCGGGGTTAAGCCCAACAAAATTGCCGTTAGTTATACGATTTAACAGTTGCTCGTCTGTTTCTTCTGTCATAGTAAACCGCCGTTGACATGGATGTTAGTTCCGTTAATATAGGAGGCCTTATCCGATAATAAAAATTCAATAATTCCTGCAACTTCATCAGTGCTGCCGAAGCGTTTTGCAGGGATCATTTTTAAATACTTTTCTTTAAACTGCTCCGGTATAGATTGCGTCATATCTGTTTCAATAAAACCCGGCGACACGCTGAATACCCTGATCGAATGTCCTTCATCGCTGGTAGCTGCCGCTTCCTGGGCCAAAGACCTGGATAGCGCCGCCAGCCCCGCCTTTGTAGCAGCATATACTGCTTGAAAAGCGTTCCCTGTTTCGCCAACAATTGAGCTCATGTTAATAATTACACCCGTTTTATTCAAATTAAATATTTTCATGGCGGTTTTACATATCATGATAGGGGCCTTTAAATTAATATTGAGCATCTTATCAATATCATCCTCGGGCTGATAGATCAATGATTTATCGAAGGTTACACCGGCGTTGTTCACTACCGCGTAGAGGGAATCGCCATGTTCTTTTTTTAATTGTTTACAAAAGGCAGTTAGTTGTTCGGGGTCAGCAAAATCTGCACATAAAAGCTGGCTGCCCGGTTCAATATGCGTAAAGCTTTCGGGACTGGAAGCATGAAGAATTAAAGAGTATTCTGCCGATAATTTTTTTGATATTGCCAGCCCCAGCCCCCTGCTTGCCCCGGTTATCAATACCTTTTTCTTATTCATTTACTAATGCGTGCAAAGTTTAAATTAATACCAAACTTACTATTTTTTCTTAAACGTCTGAGCATATTTTTGAACTACAGGTACAGTAGGCAAGACTTATTTATCAAAATAATAACTATGTTAGGCAGTATATTTAGCTATTAATTTAGATATTATTGATGAGTGATATAAAAGCAGAATTGTATACGCGCTGTGCCGACTATATTAAAATGCGAATGGAGGCTGCCGAACAAGGAATTAAGGAAGCGCAGCAGGCATCAACGGAAGATACCAAAAGCAGCGCCGGTGATAAGTATGAAACCGGCAGGGCCATGATGCAGCAGGAAACCGACCGTAATATGCAGCAGTTAAGTGAGGCCAATAAACTCAGGGTTGCCTTAAACTCTATTGGCACCGGCACCCATACAACTGTAGCTGAAGCGGGCAGCGTGGTTTATACCAATAACGGTAATTTTTACCTGGCCATAAGCGCGGGGAGTTTATTGGTTCACGGGGTTATATATTTTGCAGTTTCGCCGGCTTCGCCAATTGGTTTAAAATTAAAAGGGCAAAAAAAGGGCGGCGAATTTACCCTGAACGGAAAAACTTATAAAATAGAACGGATCATTTAAACCTATGCTGATACTTCTTCAACCGGGGCTTCATAAGTGACCTTTGCGGGTTCGCGTTGTGTAACCACTCCCTCAAAATATTCTTCATATTTTGCATGATTGGTTTTCATTGCCTTATCCCAAAAGTTAAAATACAAACCATAATTATACCTTACAAACTTATGGTGCATATTATGATGGGTAGAGGTATTGTGCCATTTAAATATTTTATGTGTGGCAAATCCTTTCGGAAAAAATTCATAACCGATATGGCCCAAAACATTTAAAACTGTTGAATAAAAAAAAAATATAACAATAGCCGATCCATGGCAAGGAATAGTAAAGGCGATCAGTGGAGCAATGCCTACATTAACAAAGGCTTCGACCGGATGAAAAGCATAAGCAGAGAAAGGTGTTGGGTTGTGCGATAAATGGTGTGTTTTATGCGACCATTTGAAAAGTGGTTTCCAGTGCAAAAACCGATGGGTCCAGTAAAAATAGGTATCGTGTATAACAATTGTAAGCAATATACTTAAAAAATACCAGCTATATCCGTATTTACCAATGGGATTATAAACAAGTGTATAGCTATGCTTAATTGCCCATATTAAAAAAATGATAACTGTGCCAAAAATAAGAATTGTAGAAATGGAATACTTTATGTCGCGGATGGTATGCTTGTTTTCCGCATAGCGTTGCTGAATTTTTGCGTGCCAGTATTTTTTTTTATTCCGGGTATAAAAAAAGAGATAAAACGGCCCTGCAAATAATAAATATACGATCCCGGTAAATATTATTATCTCAAAGTTCTTGTTGATCAATAAGATCAGCCACTTTACTGTATTTGCTATTGACGAGATAAGGTGCATATTTAACAGTAAAAGTAAAATTAAAACGCATCGGGAACAAATTTGGGCGTTATTTCTACCTTTTAAATATTTATTTACATTTGTTTACAGTGTAAAACTAAGCACTAACTATTGAAAATTTAACTATGCAAACAAAAAACCGTATCTACGCGCTGGATACGATAAGGGCAACAATGATGTTAATAGTAGTTTTTGCTCACGCCGGACTTACTTACGCAGTTACAAATTTTGGCAGTAACTGGCCAATTAAAGACCCGCATAACACCAATGCATTATTTGATTTTTTGGCAGCTTTTACGCAATCAACTTGTATGTCGGTACTGTTTACTGTATCCGGCTTTTTAGCGGCAATGCTATTTATTGAACGCGGCCCTGAAAAGATGATATTAAACCGGTTAAAACGAATTGTTTTGCCTTTGGCGATAGGGCTCTTGCTAATATACCCGGTAGTGGTTCTTATTTTTTCTTATTTTATTTTAACAACCACTCACCAAGTAAATACATTTTCGGCATTAATTGAAACTTTTAATAACGCCGCGTGGAAAAATTTCAACACCATGCATTTATGGTATTTGTATTTTCTGTCTTTTTTTTGTGTTGGCGGCTGGGGAATTTCCCTGCTTTGTAAAAAAATATCCCCCAAAATATCCGCTACTATCAACGCGGGCTTTGGGGCTATCTTCCGGCTTAAATTGGCCCCGGTTTTATTTGCAGTGGCCACTTATCTATTGTTTTGTGTGCAACGGAAAGGTTTTATTGATACCTATTTAGGTTTTTCAATAATTACCTTGATAATTGTGCAACACGCCGTTTTTTTTGCATTTGGCTGGTTACTATACCATCAAAAAGAACACATTGACAGATTCAAAAAAAATGATCGGCTTTTCGCTATTATAGGAACATTATTATTTATTATACACATTGGCATCTTCGCTGTGAAACCCGGTATAGAAAAGACCTCCGGATTATATATATTCGCTGCTTTAAAGGCCCTTTCTTTATGGTTTTTGGTATTTGGTATAATAGGTTTATTTTTAAGGGGTTTTAATACCTATTCACCGGTTGCCCGCTATATGTCGGATGCCTCATACTGGATATATATAGCGCATTTGCCAGTAGTGATGTTTTTCCAGGTCCTGTTGATCAACTTTGATCTGAATGCATTTATCAAATTCCTAATCGTTATTTCTGCTACTTTTATTGTCGTATTAATTACTTATAACTTTATGGTAAGAAATACCTTTATCGGTAAATTTTTGAATGGGAAAAAATATGCACCCGGTTTATCGAATGCAAACCAGGCAAAAGCAGGCAGTCTAAGTGTTTAGAGGATACTTCCCGGATTCAGTGCTCCTTCAGCAGTTGCACTATTTTTTTGTTGCTAAAATAGTTTATACGTGTTCCTTGATCAAAGATTTTCTCGTAGAGGCATTTATTTTTTCTTCTTTAGATACAGCTGAGTTTTTAGGTATGTCTTTGCCTAGTTTCCTTGCAATAACTTTATCAAAATTATCCTCATAATGAGGATGATTGGTGTGCATGATCTTATCCCAAAAGTTAAAATATAAACCGAAGTTATATTTAACATTGGTATGATGCATATTGTGGTGGGTGGCGGTATTAGACCATTTAAAAAATTTATTGCGTATAGATTTGGGTGCCATTTCGTAGCCCAGGTGCCCAAAAACATTTAAAAACATTTGATGAATTAAAAAAATAGCTATTGCTGATATATGAGCCGGAATTGTAAACGCAATTAATGGCACAATGCCGACTTGAACAAGGGCCTCAATAGGGTGAAAGGCATATGCAGAAAATGGTGTAGGGTTATGCGTTAAATGGTGCGTTTGGTGCGTCCATTTAAAAATCTTCTTCCAATGCAAAAGGCGGTGTGTCCAATAAAAATAGGTATCATGTACAACAATCATTAAAAATATGCTGAAGAAATAATAAACATACCCGTATTTATCAATGGGTGTATAAATTAGGGTTAAACCATGCTTTTTTGCCCAGGCTATAGGAAATACAACAATACCAAAAACAATAAGTGACGAAAAGGAGTATTTTATATCACGAATGGTATGTTTATATGAAGGAAAATTTACCTGAATTTTTGCTTTCCAAAGCTCTTTCCGTTTCCAAAAATAAAAAACGAAGTAAAGTCCACCAGCAATAAAAATGTATGAAAAAAGGCCAAATACTATAATTCCGGTATTATCACTGATAAATGAGCCTATAGATCTTATTGCGTTGGATATTAAAGAAAACATGTGCATATCGGGGCAAAGATATTACTAAAAACCTCTTGCTAAACATTTTTTTGAGTGTTTTGTGTTGTTATTGCTCCTGGTTAATGCTTAACTAAAGCTAGTTAATTGCGGCCATCAACTGCTAATCCTAAGCCCGGTTTATGGTCTAACACGTATTTTCCGTCTTTAAATTCAGGTATTTTATAGGGGTTATTGACAGTTAAAAACGGACCGTCAATATCTGCCCAGTCGCATTGAGGGGCAAGGGCTGCCGCGGCCAGCGAGGCGCAACTGGTTTCGCTCATGCAGCCTATTAACACCTTTAATCCGAGTTCCCCCGCTTTAACTATCATTTGCCGCGCCTCATACATTCCTGCCGATTTCATCAGCTTAACGTTTATGCCATGATATACGCCTTTGGCTTTTTCAACATCGGGTAAACGCTGCACCGCCTCATCGCCAATAATGGGTATGGGGCTATGTTCGGTTAGCCAGGCGTTGCTGTCAATATCAGTTTTCAGCATGGGTTGTTCAATCAAAACAACCCCTTGTTCGTGCAGCCAGTATAATATATCCAGGCTTTTTTTGCGGTCCGTCCAGCCCTGGTTGACATCCGCATAAAGCGGTAAATTAGTTACTGAGCGAATGGTTTTTATCAGTTCTTTATCATCATCCCGGCCCAGCTTTACCTTTATTACTTTAAACCCTGCGGCTTCCTGTACTTTTTTGATAATCATTTCGGGGGTATCAATCCCAATAGTTAAACTCGTTACAGGCATTAATTGCGGGGTGCTGCCTGCGAGTTGCCAGCAGGGTTTATTTAACAGTTTTCCTTCCAGGTCATGCAAGGCAATATCAATGCCCGCTTTAACTGCCGGGTTGCCGGGGGCTATGCTGTCCAGGTAATTAATTATTGCCGCGAAATCAAAGGGATATTTAAATTGAGCGGTATCAACCTTGTTCAAAAAAGCAGCAGCGCTGGCCGGGCTCTCGCCCATATAAGGCACCATGGATGCTTCGCCGTACCCGGTATAACCTTCATGTATGAGTTGAACCAGCATTAGCGGGGTTGAGGTGCGTGAGAATTTAGCTATCGTAAACGGATGCCTGAGTTGCAGTTCAAAGGGTTGATAAGTCAGCTTCATGTTATAAAACCAAAGCTAAATTATTCTTTTTAAAATGATGGCTATCTTTGCCGCCATGCCGCCAAAAATATATTCACCATTTGATGCCTCCAACTTTAGCAATAAAACCTGTTTCCTAACCGGCGAAGTTCTTGATAGTGAAGAAGAAAAAATACAGGTCTTCCCCCAATGGTTAATGAGCCTGTACAACCTGGAAGATCAACCATTCAAGTTGCTGGATGAAAGTATGGCTACTTATAAGGATATGAAACTGCCGTGCTCAGCAGCGGTTAATGAGGCTTACCTGGAGCCTTTAGAAGCCGAAATTTCCGCGGCGTTTAACAGGGGTTATGAGGCGGTTAAAGCCGTTGATGAGCTAAAATTATTCCAATGGGCCGGTAAGCTGTTGTACGGAATAATTTTTAACGAAATACAATCGGGTATAAAACAACAATACACGCAAGGCGAGGAGTTTAATATTTCGCAATCCATCATTCATAAATTCAGCAATCTGCACCTGATGCTGCAAAGCATTAATTTACCCATTGTATTTGAGGATTTTAAACCTTTCAGCCTGTTTTTATTTAAGGTGAATAACAATGAGCAGGAATTTGGCTACCGCGATGAGATCAATACACTCACTTTCGCATTGCGGATAAAGGATTTTGGCCTCATCATCTGCTTCCAGGATAACGGCGCTAATCGCCATTATCACCGGGAAATATTGGAAAAAATTGAAAATCAAACCCTGCATCCTATTCAGTTTGAAGAGTTTAGCGGGCGGGTATTTTATTCGGCCTACCTGTTTAACCGCTTGCCCGAGTATAATATTTTGCCAGTAGGCGATGAAGTATACATTGAGGCTATGCCCTTGCGCGGAATGAGCAGCAAGCCTTTATTTGACCATTGGCAAAATAAAATTTACGGACAGGTATTGGAGAATTTCTGGAAAAACTGGGGTTTCCTGTTGCTCGAGATCATTAAAAACCCCGAACAACCCATGAGTTTTTTATTTAATGCCGATGGCGAATTTAATGCAGGTGCGATTGAATTGCCATTGTAATTTGCTGTACAAATATAGGCACTACTTTAGGGTTAAGAATTATAGTTATAAATACCCCGCACAACGCGCCGAACAGGTGAGCATCATGGTTAATATTATCTCTTGAATACCTGGAAGCATAACTGCAATAAACCAAATACAAAACACCAAATATGATGGCCGGAATAGGGATAGGCAGCGGCATGATCAGCATCATACTCATTGGTGAGTATAGGATATAGCTAAATATTACCGCGCTTATTGCCCCCGATGCGCCCAGGCTATTGTACCAAAAATCGTCCTTATGCTTTACAACAGATGGGAGATCGCTGAGCACTAAACTTGCCATATAAAGCAGGCCAAACTGCCAATGGCCAATAGTTTGTTCGAGTTGAAACGCAAAGAAATAATAAGACAGCATATTGAAAATCAGGTGCATCCAATCTTTATGTATTAACCCGCTGGTAATTAAGGTATAAACATTAGTGCCCCGATATACACTGTAAGGATGAAGCATTAATTTACCATACAAATTCTCGTTCGAGAATGCCAGTAAAGTGGTTATAATAGTAATTATAAATATAAACGTTGCTACAGGTGCTTCCATTATTTCAGATCAAGTTTGGTTGGCGCCACTATTCGGCCAACGGGGTAGCGAAGATATGTTTTTTCGGAATAAGGCGAATTGCGGTAAACAAAATTTAATTGTGCCGATGCACTGCCCGCCAGCCTCGGGTCCTTTGCTTTTTCATCATCCAGTTTTTTGCGCAATTCAGGGTCTTTCGTTAACAGGTCAGTGGCAACATCTTCAAACACATAAGCCGAATAACCTTCCTTCTGCCCCAAAATAGAATCGAAAAAATTCCACGCAAAAAACGAATCAACCCCTTGCGGTTCCAGCGTTTCAACAATATAGCGGTTAAGTGCCTGGTTAGTATAAACCACGTAATCGCCGGCATAAAATTTAACGGCCATATCCGTTGGGTTAACCTGTACATCCGTATGCAGATAGTGGCCCTCATAGGGCCTGGGCGCGGTTTTATAATCGCCTATATAATACATTTGTAAATTCAGCGTGGTATCATGTGCTAATCGGCCCATAACAATATTATTTAGCTTAAACAACTCAATAATTTTACCCCAGGCCTGGGGTATTATGTAGGCCTGCGGCTTATCGGCCGTAATGGTGGCTTTATAGGTATTATAGTTTTTAATTATTTTGGTGTAAGGCTTGCTGCGGTCATAAAACAAACGCGGCAACCCGCTTACCCCGCTTGTTTTATAGCCCGACGCATATCCTTTAAAAGTTATGGTATCGGCCTTTGTGCGGTCAAGTTCCCAGTTAAGGGCAAATGTTTTTTGCCCGCTTACCTGCTCATCGGCCTCTTGCTTTAACCTGCCTATTAATTTCGCGTCGCGCTCATTAATAGCTACCAGGTTTTGCATAAAATCATAAGTGGCATACACCCTTTTATCAAAGGGCTTTAACATATGTGTTTCTGTAATGTAGCTAATAATGTTGTGTTGCGCAGTGTAGCCGGTGGCATAGCGGGGTGTTTCCAAATAACCCACAATACCCGCATCGGGGTCGTCGCCGCGCATACCCTCCACATAAGGTATCATTTCATAGCCATTCAATTTCATCCGCCTATACAATTCAGGCGATAATGTTTTTGAAGTATATTCAGCCAGTATTGGGTTTTGTTTATCCTTTTGGGTTTCTATCAGGGTCATTACATATTGGTAATCGGCTCCGTCGCTGGTATGGTTATCTAAAAATATTTCAGGTTTCCAGGTGTTTATTATTTGCTCTAAAGCATAGGTGTTCCGGCTGTCGCCTTTAATAAAGTCCCGGTTCAGGTCCAAATTGCGATAATTGCCCCTGAAACCATAACTGGCTGGCCCGTTTTGGTTAACACGGCTAAGGCCCCGGTTTAAACAGCCGTCGATATTATATACGGCTACTATACAGATCACCACATTTTTGGGCAATGTGTGTTTTTTAAGCATATCGCGGGCAAACAGCATACTGGCATCAATACCTTCCGGCTCGCCGGGATGAATGCCGTTATTGATGAGCAGTACACACTTGTTTTGCTTTTTGATAATTGCCGGATCAAAAACTTGAGCCCGCGATAAAACAATCAGCGTTAAAGGCAGGCCAACATCGGTAGTGCCGTAATTAAACAGTTTCATTTGCGGGTTTACACGGGCCAGTTTTTTTGTAATACGCAATTATTTCGGGATAGGTAGCCGTATAATTTTTATCCTTACTTAACTCAAAAGGTGTTAGTTGGGCGTTAGCGGCGCTAAAAGCAAAACAGGTTAACAAGGCAAATAAAACAGCTTTCATAAAAATGACTTTAGCAAATATAATTATGCCCTTTTAATATCAAAGGTTTTAATAATTGCCGTCGGCAATTTCGGCCTGTATTTTTTTAGGAAGGCCATTAACTACCATATTGTAGGAATGATCGACCATTTCAAGGAGCTGTTTACGGGTTAGGGGGCCATTCATGAAAACCGTGTTCCACATTTTTTTATTCATGTGGTAGCCTGGTTGCACTTCGGTATAGCGTTCGCGCAACTCGACGGCCAGTTCAGGGTCGCATTTTACATTAAAGCGGTCGCCTTCCTGGAAACTGGTGATCAGGAAAATTTTGCCCGCCACTTTAAACACCAAGGTATCTTCGCCGAAGGGAAACCCTTCGGTAACGGCCGGCTTTAGCAGGCAATGATCGCGCAGTTCCTCTATATTCACTTATAATGTATTTGTTACGCTAATTTATGATATCTAAATTATCTTTACCCAACTATATTTTGCCAATATATGAACTTTTATCCCGCCATAAATTTTACCGTTACCGACCGTTTTTTGCGTTATGTAAAGATAGATACACAATCCGATCCAAATTCAGAAAGTTATCCATCTACCGAAAAGCAAAAAAACCTGGGCAGGATATTGGTTGATGAATTGCAGGAGATAGGCGTAACAGACGCCCATATTGACGAATATGGCTATGTTTATGCAACTATACCTGCCAATACCAGCAAGCAGGACATACCCGTAATTTGTTTCTGCTCGCATATGGATACTTCGCCCGATTGCAGCGGGTTTGGGGTAAAGCCCTTAATTCATAAAAACTATAGCGGAGGAGATATAACGTTGCCGGACGGCCCATCGCAGGTAATACGGATGAGCGAACACCCGGATCTGAAAAACCAGTTAGGCAATGACATTATAACAGCCAGCGGCGCAACCTTACTGGGCGCCGATAATAAAGCAGGCGTAGCCGAAATTATGGATGCCTGTTACCAGCTAATGAACCGTCCCGAAATTAAGCACGGCGCTATACGAATATTATTTACTCCCGATGAAGAAATTGGACGAGGCGTTGATAAAGTGGACATAAAAAAACTAGGCGCATACGCGGGTTATACCATTGATGGTGAAAGCGCCGGGAACATGGAAAACGAAACATTTTCGGCAGATGGCGCGAAACTCATCATACATGGCGTAAGCGCCCACCCGGGTTTTGCAAAAGGCACGATGGAAAGCGCCATAAAAATTGCAGCGGAAATACTTGCCCGGCTGCCATTTGAGTTGTCTCCCGAAGGGACCGAAAATATGCAAGGCTTTGTACACCCGGTTGGTATGGAAGGGCATGTTGAGCAAGCCACCGTAGATTTTATTATCCGCGATTTTGACGAGGATAAACTGGGGGCCCATGCGGATGTTATCCGCAAAATAGCTGGCGAAGTATTGAAAAAATTCCCCAACTCGGGTTATGAGCTGCAAATTAAACAGCAGTACCCTAACATGAAGGCAATGTTAGATAAACACCCGCAAATTGTGGAGTATGGCATGGAAGCTATCAGGCGCGCCGGTTTAGAGGCCAGGTTATGCAGCATACGTGGTGGTACCGATGGCTCCCGGCTATCGTTTATGGGTTTGCCCTGCCCCAATATTTTTGCAGGCGAGCACGCTTTTCATAGCAAGCAGGAATGGGTATCTGTACAGGATATGCAAAAGGCGGTAGAAACCATTTTGCATTTATGTATGATTTGGGAGGAAAGGGAGGTAAAAGGTAAAAGCTGAAAGGTAAAAGGTTATTTGCATCATGCCATTTGATCCAATTGATTATTGGCGGCTATTTATGAAATGCAATTTTTAACCGAACTGTTTTTGATTGCGCGGCCCCGATCCATTTAGGGCCGTTTTTTATTATTTGTATCGCTTTATCTAGCATGGCTCTATTGCTGTTTGTTATCTGTATAGAATGTATCTTTCCATCAGATGTTATATTAACATCTGCTGCAAGTTCGCCGGTTGTCCCGTTGGGCATTATGGCTGTACGGTCAAGATAGGCCTGGTATTGTTTCCAGCCAATTACGGGCATTGGTTTTGTAACAGTACCTTTTACACCCGTTTTTGCCGCCTGGTTGCCATAATCATTCACCGTCTGCGCTTTTTCAATAATATCAGCAGGCAGGTTTTTGGTGGCCTTTGCTACATTGCCCCCAACAAAGTCCTTACCATTTATTCTTACTTTGGTTACCTGCTTGCCCTGGGCGGTTATATTGCCATTACTACCTACATTCAAGCCATCCATTTTTTTCAATAGCTTTTCAACGCTATCCGTTTTTGTTACCGATGACGCCACGTTGTTGCCGGTGATCGCACCCATATCCCCTTTTACCACTCTTTTTTTGCACAATGCCGCTATTAGCGGCCCCCTTCGCAAGCGTCTTGTTATCCGGAACCAATTCAATTTCTAAATTATCCCGGTCCTTAACCTGAACTTGCTGAGGTTCGTAACCTTCCTTGTTCACTTCTATCGTTGCGTGCCTTGCCCGCATTACAGTTGTAAACGATCCGTCAACGTTTGTTTTTATGCCCTGGTCGGTTCCGTTAATGATGATGGGCACGCCGGGTAATAGAACGCCGTTTTTCTTATCTACTACTTTGCCGGTGATCGTATGCGGAACATTGGCATCCGCCACCCCCGCGGCTTTGTTTAATGCTGTGGTATCGGTAAGTTTTTGAGTGCCAATAGTGGGTATGCTCAACTCCTTCAGCATGTTGTCCACGGTTTTGTTCTGCTGTGTTTTATATTCGGCAATTTTATAGTCCACTGTATCGGCCTTAAATACAGTTTCGCGACGGGGCGGCGTTTGTTTGATCGCGGCCAATGCAGACGGTGCAGATGCTTTAACCTCCGGGGCACGGTATCTTGCTATCAAAGCCGGTTTAACTGCCGGGGTAATGGGCACAGCAACCACTGCCCGTTTCGGTTCTTGCGCTTTTTCAACAGTTGCAACGGGATGTACATTTACCGCAACCAAAGGTCTTGACGTTTTGCGCGTTAACCACCAGCCGCCAACAACCAATGCAATTAATAAACAAGCTGCTGCCGGCCAATACCTATAAACAGGGATCACGCGCCGTCTATCCTGTTGCACCCGTTGTTGTATAAGCCGGTCAATAGCATCCAGGTGGGGTTGATGATTTTCATAACCGCTTTCCATTCCCTTTATTGCGTCCATCAAAAACGGGTCGTCTTGCACCTGCCGTTCCAATTCGTACATAGCACGGGCATCCAGTTCCCCGTTTAGGTACTTCCGTATTTGCAATATGTTGGGTTTTTTAGCGCTCACCGTTCTTCTCCATACAAATTTTTAAGTTGCGTTTGCCGTTTTGTATATAACTTTTAACCTCGTTTAAAGTAAAGCCTGTTAGTTCGGTTATTTCTTTATAGCACTTCTCATTCATAAAAAACAGATCGATGCTTTGTTTTTGCGCAGCGGGAAGTTTTTCCATGCACAACTCAAGTGCCGTTAACCGCTGTTCCTTGTTTTCACCTTCAGGATGCAAATCTATGGGCAATTCCATAAATTCATCCAAAGTAATGTGCTGCATTTTTTTTGCTGATCGCAATTTCATTAAGCAATGATTACGACTCAATACATATAACCATGCGCTAAATTGTTTTATATCCTGCTTATTTACTTTATTTATCAGTTCTTCAAAAATCTCCATAACCGCATCCTTGCTTTGTTCGCCATCCTGCAAATACCGGTAACAAACATAATAAACCATGTGGGCATAGTTTTGAAACAGTTCGCCCAGAACAGCCAGGTCGCCGCTTTGACGGTAGCGTTTTAGCAGCGCTCCATCATTATTATTATCCTGTTTTTTTGAGTTGTTTAACCAGGCCATATTAGCGGCTTCAAATTAAAATTTTTTTATGGTTTATGGAAATTGGATAACCGCTGCATCATATCACAAAAAAAAACTATAGTTATGAAAAAGACCTTATTGTTAATGATGGTGTTATTGATCGCCTCGTGCAATAAACCATATACTACCACCCCTTCAAAGACGTTGGTTATTACTGCATCTTCTCAAACCTCTATTTCAAAATTTGTTTTTTTTATTGGAAGAGGCACTACACAGAGAGTGGCTGGTTTTACCTTGTTTAACCTTGCTACCCCGTTTACCTATAACACAACAGTGGCACATGTGGGCGATGGAATTAGCATTACGTTAGTAAATAGCACTAATCAGCCCTTTACTGCTTCCCTTAGCGCCGATGGCGTTGACATACCATCCACGGCGTCGGGTTTAGATAACGACGGTTTATATTACATTGTTTGGAATGCCAGTGTTCCTAATTGACCCCTGCGTTGTAATAGGTTTAAGGTCGTGAAAGATTTCGGCTTGAAAAATAATTTCGGCTTTTCACCCCCGTAACTATCAGAATTTCTGGCTAATAAGTATCTACGGCCCTTAAACTGTACTTTTTGAGTAGTTTAACCAGGCCATATTAGTGGCTTCAAATTAAATTTTTTTATGGTTTATGGAAATTGGATAACCGCTGCATCATATCACAAAAAAAACCATAGTTATGAAAAAGACCTTATTATTAATGATGCTGTTAAGCCTGGCCATGTTCAGGGTAAACGCAAACAGTAACTTACCCGGTGCAGTTATAAAAGTTGTACAAAAAACAATTACAGGTAAAGTAACGGATGAGAAAGGGCTGCCCTTGCCGGGAGCGGTAGTCAAAATAAAAAATAATCTGGCAAGCGCAGTTACTACTGATACACAAGGCAGCTACAAACTGATCTCGCCTGATGATAATGTAATATTAGTTTACTCATTTATAGGCTATGATACACAAGAACAATCAACAAAGGGAAAAACAATTATCAACGTAACTATGGCGCCAACCAATAGCGGATTGCGGGAAGTTGTGGTTGTAGGTTATGGTTCACAACAACGTAAAAGTTTGACAGATGCCATAGGTACTATCAACGCCACTGAGATCAAGAGAAATTCGGTAACTAATTTAACCAACTCCATTGTTGCGCGTACGCCCGGGGTACGTGTTACTGCTCAGGACGCTAATCCCGCCCGTTATCCAACAGGCATAGATATTCGTGGGTTTAGCGGCGCGGCGGGCGGACGGGCGACCCCCGGTAACGAATCTTACAGCCGCATCGTCGAAAATCAATTTGAATCTCCAAAAACCACACCCCTTTCCACCTTCGCGGTTGATGTTGACGCGGCATCATACAGCAATATCCGCCGTTTTATTAACAGCGGGCAGCTGCCGCCAAAAAATGCGGTGCGAATAGAGGAGATGATCAACTATTTTCACTATAACCTGCCTGAGCCTGCTAATGATAAACCTGTTGCTATACAAACAGAACTTTCTGCCGCGCCCTGGAACCCGCAGCACCAACTGGTGCGTATTGGCCTGAAAGCTAAGAACGTAAGCCTTGACAAGCTGCCGCCATCAAACCTGGTGTTTTTACTGGATGTGTCAGGTTCAATGGCCGAGCCTAATAAATTATCCCTTGTAAAACCCGCCATGAAAATGCTGGCCAATCAACTACGGCCTGTTGACCATGTAGCCATTGTGGTATATGCGGGAGACGCGGGTATAAGATTGGAATCGACACCCGGAAATGAGAAAGAAAAAATTAAAGAAGCCATTGACCAGTTATACGCGGCAGGCTCAACTGCAGGGGGCGAGGGGATTAAACTGGCTTACCGGATAGCTAAAGATAAGTTTATAAAAGGGGGCAATAACCGCATTATTTTAGCCACCGACGGCGACTTTAATGTAGGCCCGTCAAGCGATAAAGATATGGAACAATTAATTGAAGATGAACGGGGAAGCGGGGTTAGTATATCTATATTGGGCTTTGGCATGGGTAATTTAAAAGACAGCAAAATGGAGCGTATGGCCGATAAAGGGCATGGCAATTATGCTTACATTGATAATATTACCGAAGCCACAAAATCAATGGTGTCTGAATTTGGTGGCACTTTGTTCACTGTTGCTAAAGATGTGAAACTGCAGGTTGAGTTTAACCCCGCCAAAGTTCAGGCTTACCGCCTGTTGGGATATGAGGATCGCCTACTGCAAAAAGAGGATTTTAACAACGATACCAAAGTGGCCGGTGATATTGGCGTAAACCATACCGTTACTGCTTTGTATGAGCTTATTCCTGTTGGTATAAAGGATAATTTTACCGCAAGCGTCGATCCGCTGAAATATCAGAAACCCGCCGAAGATAAGTTCGTTAATACTTCATCAGAAATAATGACCATTAAGTTCAGGTACAAAGAACCCGATTCGGATGTAAGTAAACTGGAAGCGGTAACGGTGGACGATAAGCCGCTCAATGCTGATAAAACATCTGACGATTTCAGGTTTGCTGCCGCCGTCGCGGAATACGGGATGTTATTACGCGATTCGCAGTTTAAACAAAACTCCAAATTTGATCAACTGATAAATATGGCTAAAAGCGCGAAAGGAAAAGATGACGACGGCTACCGCGCCGAGTTTATACGTTTAGCAGAAAGCACTAAAAATATGATGAAAAGTAGTGAGCTTGCAGCGCGAAATGAATAGTTAAACTATTTCGGATTTCGGATTTTCAATTTCGGATTTATAAAGTTTAACTAAATTCGAAATTCCACGTCCGAAATCCGATATTTCTTTTACCTCAGCTATATTTCTTAGGATAAAATACTTTGCTTAAATTTGAATAATTGAGAGTTTTTGATAAAATATTGCACTAAATAATTATACCATGGATACAATGCTGATACAATTAACCAATCAAAAAGCCGCAGGACTTTTGCGTGAATTGGAAGAACTGCATATAATCAAGGTGCTGAAAGAAAATGCAACTCCTGTAAAGCATAAATTATCTGGCAAATACAAAGGTATTATCAGTAAGGAAGATGGCTTGAAACTCAATGAACACATTAAACAAATGCGTAGCGAATGGAACAGTATCTGATAGATACTAACATCGTGTCTAACTATTTTTCGGCCTCTTTCTCTGTTAAGGGCATGATCTTTATGGACGCGGTTATTGATGCTATACCTAATCTTTCTATTATTACCCATATCGAGCTTCTTTGCTGGAAAACAGATGTAATTACCGAACAAAAAATAAAAAATTTTATTGCTGATAGTCTCGTATTGGATATTGATCCGGATGTAATTGCCCAATGTGTATTATTACGTAAAGGGAAAAAAATAAAAACGCCTGATGCTATAATTGCTGCTACTGCGCTGGCTTATGACTATACGCTTATCACCAATAATGAAAAAGATTTTGCCAACATTAAATCGTTAAGAACGAGTAATCCGATGAATTTGTAAATGACTTGACAAATTGTATTTTACTGTTCCGCTAACAACCCTTCCGTCAATTTCTCAAACTCCGTTTTAAATTGTGTGTAATAAACCCCAGTTCCAGGGCCGCTAAAGCCGGTGCTTATTTTGCGCACATTACCTTTTTTATCAATAATAATAGTTGTTGGAAAGCCTAGGACTTTGGTGAGCATGGGCAAACTTTTGGCAGGGTCGCCGTTTACAGGGGTGTAGCCGGTTAGCAGCAACGGATAAGGTATATTAAAACGGTTCTTTAATTGCAGTATTGTTCTTTGCGATTTCGCAAAATCTTTAGTGCGCTCATAAGCCAGGCCAATTATTTCAACACCTTTTGGGTGATATTTTTTATAGTAGTTAATGAGGTACGCAGTCTCGTCCATACAATTGGGGCACCATGAGCCTAATATCTGTACAATAACCACTTTGTTTTTGAAGCGGCTATCGGTAAGCGAAACTTTATGCCCGCTAATATCCGGGAATGTAAAAGCTATTTTTTTATATCCCGGTTTTAACGCGGTAAGTGAATAGGCATCAGGCAGTTTGGCATTTTCATCACGCACGGCGGTCCAGTGGTCTATGCTGGTAAGGCCCGCGTAATACTTGCCATCGGTTATTTTCCGGCCATTAATTTTACCTGTAAACAAATAATCATGGCCGCCATCAAAGCAGGAAAGGTACAACTCGTTGCCATTTACTACGCCTTCCAGGTAACGGTAATCGCCAGTGGTTGATAAAAAGGTGCCGGTTAATTTTGAGCCTGTTTGTTTAAATTCGCCAACTGTAATATCTTTATTAGCGCCCTCCCCAATCGGCGCCGACCACCTGCCCGTAATATTAAATAAAGGTTTTTGCGTGGTTTTAAAACGCCATATTGTATTGGGCGTAGCTTTAAAGTCCATCGCCACATATTTATCGCCCAGGTTTTTTATCCATTTTCCAACAAGGTTGCCGGCTATAAGCTTTAATTTAAACCCCGAATCAAATAAGGGCATGCGTATAAAAACAGAATCGCCTTTGAGGGTTATATCCGTTACCTTAATTCGCTCAACCCCATTCATCACAGCTATCTGGCTGTGCCCGGCAACATCACTTAATTCAAAATTAAAAGGTATTTCAACCCCCGTAGCAGTTTTTGTTACGCCGCGCCATATACCCGTTTTAAGTACAGACTGTGCGTAAGCAGTAGGAAATAACAGGATAAGTACAAGTATAATTAGCAACGGGCTTGTTTTCATTTTTAGTTAACTCTTGATATATTATCAAAACTAAACAAAATGAGCCGCTTATTTCAGCACATCGCGCGATATGACAATTCGTTGAATTTCTGAAGTGCCTTCATATATCTGGGTTATCTTGGCATCGCGCATTAAACGCTCTACATGATATTCTTTTACAAAGCCATAACCGCCATGTATCTGTACCGCCTCAACGGTGGTTTTCATGGCTGTTTGCGATGCGTATAATTTTGCCATCGAGCTTGCCTGCCCGTAGGGCATATTATTGTCTTTTAACCATGCAGCCTTTAAACATAATAAGCGCGACGCTTCAATTTCTGTTGCCATATCCGCCAGTTTAAACTGGATGGCCTGCAGGTCGGCAATTGTTTTTCCGAAGGCTTTGCGTTCCTGCGCGTAATTTAAAGCCAGCTCATACGCCCCCGAAGCAATACCCAGGGCTTGCGCGGCTATGCCTATGCGACCACCCTCCAGGGTATTCATGGCAAACGTAAATCCAAAACCTTCTTCGCCCAGACGGTTCTCTTTAGGTACTTTAACATCGGTAAAATGCAGCGAATGGGTATCAGAACCGCGTATGCCTAATTTGTTTTCTTTGGCGCCCACGGTAAAGCCTTCCATTCCTTTTTCTACTATCAGTGTGTTAATGCCATGATGGCGTTTGGCGGCATTAGTTTGCGCCATTACCAGGTAGGTTGATGCCGTACCGCCGTTGGTGATCCAGTTTTTAACGCCATTAAGCAAATAATGATCGCCCATATCAATGGCAGTTGTTGTGAGGGCTGTAGCGTCTGACCCTGCTTCCGGTTCCGACAAACAAAACGCGCCTAATTTTTCGCCTTTGGCTAATGGTACCAGGTATTTTTGCTTTTGTTCTTCGCTGCCATATTTCTCCAAGCCATAACATACTAATGAATTATTTACCGAAACAACCACAGAAGCCGAAGCATCAATTTTTGAAAGTTCTTCCATAACCAATACATACGAAACGGTGTCCATGCCGCTGCCGCCATATTGCGGCGAAACCATCATGCCCAAAAAGCCCAGCTCGCCCATCATTTTCACCTGTTCGGCCGGGAATTTTTGATGTTCGTCACGCTCAATTACCCCGGGCTTCAATTCTGTTTGTGCAAAATCGCGTGCGGCCTGGCGTATCATTAATTGTTCCTCTGATAATTCAAAATACATACTGGTCCTAAAAAAGTAAATATATCATTATTATGCGTGCATAGTAAAAATTCGGCCAAAAAAAAGAGAGCTCTTTTGAAGCTCCCTTTCCCCTAATTAATTTAAACTATTGATTAAACCCAAAACAAAGAACAAAAAACCTCAGCCTGGGTGTCTGAGAATTCAAAACATGATATTTTCATAGGTAGATGTTGCACACATGTTTTTCATAGATCACATGCAGGGCAGGTAACCTACAAACAAATGTAGAGCCATATTTTGATAGCGACAATGACTTATACGTCAGAATTTGAAAATAAAAATTACCTGTTTTTATACTATATTAGCATCGTAAACAGTTAGATTTTTATTTTTGGTTATAATAATTAAATGCTATTACCATTATGCTATTAACCGATTTTGAGTATCTGAACAACTCTGATAACGCTTTTAAGCGCAAGGTATCGCTGCAAATCAAAAGGTTACGAAGGCAAAACCAGGTTACCCAGGAAAAATTTTACTCTGATACCAATATAAATATCGCCAGGCTTGAATCGGGTAAAATTGATATCCGCATTGAAACCCTGCGCAAAGTTTGCTATTACTTTGATGTCTCTTTATCAGGATTTTTCAGGGGAATATACTGATCGTCTTTCAATTAAAGCCTATAAAACTGTACAGTATTCTGTTATAGTATACAAAATACTGCATTTTTTTATATACAATACGGTTAGTATTGGCAGGCAAGGCACCCTACAATGGCATAGCCAACAGCAGACGAGCCCTTAACAGGGCATAAAGAGCTTTTAGCAGTTTTTTAAAAAAATAGCTTGTGTAATAAAAAATGTAAGGTATATTTGCCATCCCAAACGGAGTGGTAGTTCAGCTGGTTAGAATACATGCCTGTCACGCATGGGGTCGCGGGTTCGAGTCCCGTCCATTCCGCTGAGCGGGGGAATTGTAAGATTCTCCCGCTTTTTTTCGTATATAAGGAGGTTCCTATCCCTCATTATCAAGTGATTATGGGCTAATTCATCTATCATTGTAGGGGTTCGATACACCCCGTTTTCATAGTAAAGATTGTTATCGAACCCCAACCTTACTATCTCTTGTTTCTCAGTTGTATCAGCGGAAGTATATACATATTTGAGATCAGTCAGATAATCCAGATTCCTGTAAAGCACGTTATACACCTTATCTTGATCTTGGCTAAGCCTACTAATGGATGCCATCAAAAGCATTCGATTATTACTAATAGTGTCATACCATCTTTGGTAAGTGTCGTGATTAATTTGGTTAGTTATCCATTTCTCTTCAATTGATAGCATTTTTTTGTCTTCCTGCGCAAGTTCCCTTTGTTTTTCAGCTATCAAAGTCTTATCATTTTTGAGCCGTAAGTTTAAAGAAGCCTCGCTTTCCTCTTTAATAGATTTTATAGCTTTAGAAGGGAGGCTCATCAAATTAAACACTTCTAACAATTGCTCGTGTGCTTTTTTTGCACTTAAATTCAGGTGTGTGGTTTTATTGCATTTATAATAATAATAGTAGCCGCCATGCCTACCTCTTGATGGTGCGCCGGTTACTGGTTTTCCGCAATGGCATTTTAACACCCCTCGTAATGGCAGTTCATCTTCAACCACCACTTTGGCTTTTTCTGGCTTTTTAAATTTTTGCTGTACGTTCTGCCAAGTAACATAGTCTATAATTGGGGCGTGGAGGGCCTTAAAAAGCCCTCCAGGGTAATCTTTATATGGTTCGACATATTGCAGTCCAGCGTAAACAGGAGACGTTAAAACGCGTTGAATTGCGACATTTCCAAATCGCTTAAATCCTAACTCACGAGCTTTCTCAACTATTTTATAAATAGGTACACCATTTAAAAAAGAATCATAAATATACCTTACAATATCCCCCTCACTTTGATTGATCTCCAAATGGCGCTCTTTTCGTTCTCCTACTTTAAAATACCCGAATGGAGGATTTTTATAAACATACCTGCCCTCTTTGGCTTTTGCAGTATAAATGCCGCCTCTTACTTTTACACTGCGATTTATATTATCTTCTTCAGCAAGAAGTAACTGTAAGCCGGTACGGAAAAAACTACCAGGTGTTGTATAATCATAGGTTATACCTTCAGTTACACTAACAATTTGAATATTAAAATCGACCTGAAGTTTTTTTACCATTTTTATCGCTTCGCCAGCATCACGGCTAAAACGATCCATTTGATCGACTAAAAGAAAATCAACTGATCTATAGTGCTTACGAATAAATTCTTCAAGTTTTTTAAAATCTGGACGATCAAAAGTGCGGGCACTTTTGCCTCTATCAATAAAGGTATCCACTAATTGGATGTTGTTGTTCCTGACCCATTGGTCGGTATAGAGTTCTTGCCGCTCTATTGAACCATTACTTTGATGTTTATCACTAAATCTAAGATACCTTATCGCCTTTTTCATAGCACTCTCTCAATGTCGCGTTGACAATAATCTTCACTATTAAAGATACTAATTTTTTACCGCTTTCCGAAATGGTTTCATCATTATTTGGGCAGTTTTTTTCATTTGGAACTACTTTTTCCTCAACACTATTTTCCATGACGCTATGTAGTTTTATTATGAAAATTATGGTTTGTCATCCCATTATTGGGCAACCTAAATAGCAGAAAAGATAAACTCAACTCTGCTTTTTTTTCTGTGGTTATAACAAGGCTGATACCTAATATACCCATAAGAATGTAAGTCCCGGATGCATTTATGATAAGTTGCCAAGCCTGATATTTTGGCAACTTTCATCAATTCATTTTTAGTTATTGATATAACTAAACTATGACCTGGCTCACTACAGGATTGCAACAACGCACAATACAGACTGATATGGCTAACTCCGATTCTTGGGTCGTTAGCTATCGCTGAAAAAAAGTCCGATAAAGGCTTTAATTGCTCCATCACGTATCTTTTGCACCAAGCGGCTTTATGCCGATAAACCTTTCTTTTTTGCTTTTCGATGCACATGCCTTAATTCTATTATTTTGGGTGCCTGCTGGTTATTTTCTTTTATTTGTTTGCCCTTCAGGGAACTGAGACTGATCTTCTTTCCCTGTTCGTTGTAAATATTCAATGACTTAAACTGCGGATTCGCTTCGATAAATATCTTTTGCTGCGATCCTTCCTTATCGACTGTTAGTTCCGGCCTGTTCCCGTTTTTCAGGGCTTGGACCAATTGTTCTGGTGTAACGGGGTATAAGGATCCATCCAGGGACATATCTCTGATAACCTTCTCCACGTCAAATCCATAGTTAGCCGGAAATTCCTTCCAACGATGATCTCCCGAAGCGTCTTTGTCATTAAGATCCAATTGGGTCCAACGCCCTTCTTTGCCGGGAGATCCAAAATAAACCGCCCTGCCATTAAGAAGATTGTACGCCTGCTCTGCGGTAGGCATCTCGCCCTTGCTGAGATAAAAGTTCTGTTTCCGGTTCCCATCCGGTGCCTGCTCACGATTCAATGCAGCTTGGTAACCTTCCAATTGATACAAACCTCTTTCATCTTTAATAAAGGATAAACTATGGTCCATCCTGTCTTTTTCATTCACATAATAAGAAAGAGGAATTGAAAAGGAATTTTGGCCTTGTTTAATATGGTATTCTAATTGATGTTCAATATTGGTGAAACCTGTTTTTGCAAGCCTCTCTTTTAGGCTTTGAATCCCATCTGTAGATACCTTGACAACTTCTTTTTGAATTTGCCTTTGCTGAAAAGAGGATATGATATAGTAGATCAATCTTGCGATCAATCCGGGATAAAGGGTTTGGGCAAGCTGCTCTCTTTCATTTTTTAATATCCGCAACGTTAATTGTTCATCACGATCTTGAGTGCCCCTATATTTTGCATTTAATGTGTCGAGGGTGTTCAGCTTTTCTTTTAAAAACGGACGATTATTACGCAGTGTTCCGGGAAAGAGCTTTTCAAAACGCTCTTCCCGGTCACGCCACGCATTCAATTCTGCGGCAACACGGTTCATTTCTACTTCTTTCATACCCTTACCGCTTACCAATTAGGAAATACCCTGTTTGTGCCTCTTGCTCTGTTTCTGCCCGTTCTTCTGAGCGTTGTCATCTTCATTTCCTTGCTTTTGGCCTTGCTTTTTGTTCTCGCTCTCCTCCTGGCCTTGCGATTGCTTGTTTTCGGCCTTTTTTGCCTGGCTGATCGTTTTGCGGTTCTCGTCGGTAACCGATATAACCCTGCGATATGGGTTTGCTTCGAGATAAGCAGTTTTTTCTTTTCCATCCACGATGATCTTTACTTCCTGACGATTACCTTTTTTCAATGATGCCATGATCGCATCTTTTTCCGAGCTGTTTGCTAATTCTTTGAGGAAAGTATTACTTTCTAATGCCTTGCCCAAGTCAAACTTCCACTTCTCGGTAAAATGATGCATTTTGTAATTACCATTGGCATCGGTTTCTTTAAAATTCAGTTTTACCCATGAATTATTATTCGGTTCGCCTACTGAATTAACCAGGTCTTTGTTGACAAAGCGGTTATTAAGCAGGTTATAAGCCTCATCCACTGAAAAATTATTATCTCTGCGTACATAAAAGGTTTGTTTAGGCCCCAGCTTTTCTGATCCACCTTGTTTCAATTGCGCCTCATACGTATTGAAGTAACAATTATCATCTGTAGTTGACCTGCGGAAATTCAAAGTGGCGTCTATTTTGTCCACTCCGAACTCTTTTTGTGTTTTTAACTGAAATTCCGGCTCATTGCCTTCCATCTTTTCCTTTAGCTCGTTTTCGAGTCCTTCTCCAAAACCGGCCTTCTTTATCTGATCTTTCAGATAATCAAAATTCTCTTGTTTCATGTCTTCATTTTTTAAATTGTCAATTTGATCCCTTTGTGATATTTGATGGTCAAGTTGTTCTATTACTTTGCTTGCGGTCGTGATGGCATAACGATCCACATCAGTAGTATTCTCATAACAATACTCATTAGCGCCAAAGCTATCTTGGAAAAAAGCAAGGTCATCGATGGATATTTTTTCGCCATTGTCGCAGAAAGCGATATATACATTCCCATTTGCCCTATGGTCGCCGACCAGGGTCCTTATCTGACCGACCTCCTCTTCATAGAACTCCATGATGCGTTCGATCTTATAGCAATGCGCCTGAACGCACCAGCGTTTTGTTATTTATTTTGACCGACAAATGCCTGCCCCCGTTCTTTTCCATTAACTGGACAGTTAGATACTTTTTGTCAGGTATCGTAAATTTCGGTAGCGCGATGCACACTGTTTGCTCAGAACCATGACGGATCAGTTCTGTATTGCCTAATACATATACCGGCTGCATCTCGATCTCCTGTGAAGCAGTACGTTTGATCCTTTTCTTGTCCTGGATAAATAAGCGGAGAGATTGAATGTCATAGTTGATCGCAGAATTATTAACCAATCCAAGCTGGAAATAGATCACATCGTTGTGGAGGTAGATGCCTTTCACATCTAAAATGATCTCAAAATCCTTATCCTTAATATTGGTAATACTTCTTTCTTTCGCAACAACCTCCTGTGCCTTTAAAGCGATGATATTTGTTGTAGCCTCTTTATCAAATACAGCGATCGGCTTCGGATGGATCTGCGGGTTGGTAAATACCAAACTCAAATTTGCAGGCGAATCCGTATAACTCACGATGTACGCATATAAACTGCCATCGGCATTCACTACGGTCAGGTTAGTCTCAAAAACACCTTGTTTTGCCGCTTTTACCTGCAATATATTTTCAACCCCAATAGCTTTTTGGACCAAAATATCCTTGCTGCCTCTGTCCACGCTTTTAATAGCGTAAGGAAATACGAGGTTGGTCGTTTTATTATAGGTAACAGCCAAATTGTAAGGGCTGATAAAGGAAGCCTTTGCTTCCATAACATTCTGCGCGAATGCTTTAACAATGGTAAGTGTTATAAAAATTCCCACCATAATTGCACTGATCTTTTTCATCTTTGGAATTTTAAAAATTGATAAATCTGTTTTGAATTGATTAATTGTTTTGTTTCTGTTTTTCATCGCGGAGCAACACCTGATAGCCCGCCTTTACCGTTACCTTAACCAGCTTTACTTTACGACTGAACAGGCTCTTTGCGGCGCTTATCCCTGCACTGGCCGCCTGTGCGCCCACTGAAGGGTCGTATGTTGTAAAGTCTAAATTCTGAACCCCCTGGTCGGCGGATTCTTTGGCTACATCGCGGGTGATCGCGCCGGGAATATAAATGCCATCTGCGCCATCCATGTCAAAGACGGCAAGGTCAACGGGGAATATGGAATTGCGGTAACGGATCGTACTGATCTTAATGCTCAATCTTTCTCCATTCAGGGACGCTATACCGAAGACAAAAACATCTTTGGGGATCAATGCCCCATTGATATACACATCATTGACCAGACGCAATTTCACGGTAGAACCTGCAACAAGCGTTTGGGTTTCATGTATGACCGCTTCGATAGCATTCTGCTGATCCGCAACAGGCACATTATCATTATACGAATAGAAACCGTTTTGCTGGCTGTCCACGCCTAAACCGCCCAGCGAACCATTCTCCAAAGTAGATAATGTATTCTCTTTCTTTTCAGACGATACAGCAAATACCTGCCCCCGGTTCTTTAAAGATTGCTCCTTTAGTTTTTGCTGTACCAAGCCAGGATTTTGTATTTCTTGTATCTTATCCAACATACTGGATAATTGCTGCATCTGTGGGTCAGGGGCATTAGAACTGCTCATTTTTTGCAGTCTTGCCTGTAATTGATCGATCTCCGTATCGGACAAGCTATTGCCCGTACTATTTTGTGACGGCTGTGTAAGGGCAGGCTGGTTGACCTGTTTGTTCAAAGTAGCCAGTTTCTCATTGATCTGCTGTTCATCCGCAGCAAGCATTAAGCGTGAATTGGTTATGGAATGACCAGAAAAACCGTTAGCACCGATATTAGTATATCCTTTAGGGATAATGCCGGTATCATGCAGGTGTACAGTATCCCTTTTTGAGCCTATCGTTGTATCGGCCTTGTAATAAGGGTCATCTTTTCGCGCTTCTATATATTTTGCGGAATCCTTTTCTGCCTGCTCGTAAAATGACAGTTTATTTTCTGCGCTGTCATTTTTTAGATGGGCACCGGGGAGTTGCATATTAAGCCCCTTCAATTGTGACGTGTTGGCTTGTGCCTGGGTCGCTTTACCGCCGCCTAATGCCCAGAAGAACATCGTAGCGAAAGGAATAGCAAGTAATGGCAGTACTAAGAGCAGTTTTTTCTGCTTTTCATTATTTGTATTGTTCATTTTCATTGATCGTTAATGATGAATAATTTATTTTAACACGGGATCGGCTTTCGGCGGCAACCTCAATGGCACCGGCACTGGCAGCCTTTTTACCTTTAATATTCCAGGCGGGCCATTCGCAGAGAGGATGGCTTTGCCTGCAACGAATAAACTGGCGCTCCCCATGAATAGGCAAAACGCGATCAGCATAACTTTAAGCCTCTGCGGGGTCCATGCAACTGTTTTTTGGTTCAGATAGTCCACAGTTCTCGTGTAGATACCCGGCGCAGCCGCATTGTTGTTTGCGGGAAGGCCGCTTATTTCGCCCGCCATTATACGGGCAACTATTTTCTTCATGTTTATCATCGTTTTATCTGTTTTCTGTTTTTAGGTCCTTGTTCTCCAGCGTATTCCATTTTTCGATCAGGAAGCCGTGCGGGTCATTGTCGGAACGTGCGACATTACGCAGATAGCCCTCGGTAACTAAGCTGCGTGTTACAATGGACGTGGTACGGATCATCCTTTCTTTGGCATAACAGCGGAAATAAAAAGGGTATTGATCGACATCTACCCGTATGCTGTCTATCGTGAGCTGCTGGCTGATATTGCCTGCTATCAGATCGGAATAATATCCCTGTTCCTTTAAGTCATTGTACATCTTTTCCGCTGAATTATCAGCGAGGTATAGGGCACGTATAATATTTGCCTGTATCACCTTTTCATCAGGGTCAAGGTTAAAGAAGTATTCATGGAACATCCGAACGTGGTCTTTTGCCTCTACCGGAATATTGTCCTTCCTGTCCGCACTGAATGCTTCCAATGCTTTGCCATTGGCAAGGATGTAAATATGCTGTTGGGTATTGCTGACGAACTGGTAACTTTTGTATAGTGTAAAGGCACAAATGAGCATACAGGCCACAATAAGTACCAGGCTGAATGTTTTGATATGCTTAAAAGCAGTGTCGATGTTTTTGAGTTGCTGAAACATGATTATATCATTAAAATTTTCGGATCAATATTTACAATGAGTTACTTTATCTGTTATGTTTTCCCTGAAAGTCTATCCTCGTTGAAACTGCTTGCAGTTCCGCCGCCTGATGATGGAGAAGGACCGGCTGAAGGTTGGGCAGTATTGCCCGAACCACTACCACCTGCCATCATGCCTTGCATAGCTGAGCTGCCTGCATACGTAACAGCCATGGAAGCCAATGCGGCTGTTTTGCTGAATAAAGCATGGCCCCCGACATTAATGATATAATTGGCGATACCGGGAACAGTAAGGTAGCCGATGATACCGATGACCATGAAAATGAGGTAAATGGTATTCGTTTCATTCACCCCATTGCCGGATACTACAGCACTTTGCTGATACTGGAGCATATTCACCTGTATCTTTGCGATGATAGCACCGAAGATATTCGCGACCGGCAGCCACATATACACATTGACATACCGCGCAAGCCATTGCTTTAAAGTGTGCTGAAAACCATCGAAGACACTTAGCCCGAAACATAAAGGCCCCAATATGGCAAGCACGATCAGCTTGAACGTCCGTATGGTATCAATGCAAAGCGCCGCCGCCTGAAAAAGCACATTGAGTACCTCAAAGATCAACCGCTTGACCATATTTTTTAAACCAAAGCCGCTGAACTGGTCTGCAATAGGATTCGTATTTGCACCAGACGGCGAAGAATTATCAGGATGTGAATACTGGTAATACTTATCAGGGTCGCCATTCGTATTCGTATTTGGCGGGGGCTGCATATTGGATCGCTGTTCGGCATTAAGCAGGTTTTGAATGGCCTGGTTATTATTATTTACCATTGCGGAAGTAGCGGTAACAGTTGGCGACAGGACGCCGTTGATCATGGCAATAACCGCCGGAAATGTCAGGATGCAGAAGCCGATCACAAAGGGCCTTAGCAATGGATAAAAATCAATTGGCTCCGCGGCTGCTATATGTTTCCACACCCTGACAGCGATGTACCATAAAGCTGCAAACCCCGCGACCCCTTGCCCAATGCCTATCATCTGGCTGCAAAGAGGCATCATCTGATCATAGAGCGTATTCAATACACCCTCCAGGCTTTGCAAGCCGGCTGTACTGTCCTGCGCATGGGAAAGCAAAGGCAAAAGCGTGGCTAATGTTGCTATAAAAGCAACTTTTTTGAACTTGTTTTTCATATATGTTTTGTTATTTCCTAATTAATGCCGTACAATTTTTTGAGTGTTTGCTGGTCGTTGCTCTGCTGCGCCCGCTGCACGGCAACTGTTTGCGTATTGTTATTGAATTGCCTTAAAAAAGTAAGCGATTCGTGCCCTGCCGAATAAAGCCGGTCTATCGCCTGTATGCGTTCATTGTCACTCATGCGGAGTTGCTTATCGCTCATGATCATTGTCAGCGTACTCAGGTTTTGCAGGCTGCCGCTGATCAGATTGTTATAAACATCTATCATGTAGCCGATCTCGTCCGGGTTAAAATGAGGGTCCTGCTTAAAGATGTTATAGGAGTATTTATATTCGCTGACCAATTCTGTCTGGTCGTTGATAATATCCAGTACCCTGGGATATTTACGGACGGTTGGGCTGACCACCATTAAGCCGTCCAAAAAAGCCTGGTGCAAAGAAAAGTTTCCCTGCGCTACACCCTTGACGGCATTGTAGCCATTGCTTAATACCTGGTAACCCGTGTACATCTGTTTCAATATACTTTTAAGGCCCGACAGTTTTTGATAATCCAGTTCCAACTGCTGCAGATCCTGCGCAATGGTTTGCGCCCGGCTGCACAGCGGTACCATAGTGCTTAATAGCACGAGTGCAAAAAATAAAATGCTTGCCTTTTTCATACCGTTTTTATTTTATTTGATGTTATACAATTGTTTTATGCTCTGCATTTGCTGATCCCCGGCTTGCCTGTCTAATGCGAACGAATGTGTATTTTGCGTAAACGACATGCTGAACTTGTATTTATCGCTTGTCTTTGTATAGATCTGGTCAATGTGATCGATCCTTTCTGCATCCTTCATTTGTACTTGCCCCGAAGTAACTACCATATTCAATTCCGTAAGGTCTTTGCTGCATTCAGAAAGTATGTTGTTATATACTGACTGTATGTAGTCGATCTCATTCCTGTTTAGGATATTTTGTTGCTTTTGCCATTCAATTTCTTTGTCGAAGCAGGTAATAATTTGTTGCTGGTAAGTTGCGATCAGCTTGATCTTAGGGTTATTGGCAACAGCGGGGCTAACATTGCTTAATGAAGTGAAATAGACCTGGTGCAGGTTATACGTACCATTCTTTAGATCATGCGCGGTATTTAAGCCGTTCTGCGTATCGTTATAGCCCGTTTTGATCGCTGAAAGGTATGTTTGTTGCAACGCAATTTGCTGCAACATCAGCTTGATCTTTGAATCCCCCTGGTCAAAAATGCTGCCTACGCCCTGCGCATGGCAATAAGCTATGCACAGGATCAATGTTCCGCTTAGTATTATTTTTTTCATTGCTATTTCAATTAGGCAGGCCATATAATTTTTTTACTGCCTCCATATCATTGTTTTCCTGTGCCCTTTGCACCGTAATGGACATATTGGCATTATTAAATTGTCTTACATCGTTGAGGTTCTTTTGCATACCGCTGGTTGCTTTATGTACTATCAACAGCCTTTCCGCATCGCTCATTTGTGTGCTGAGAGCTGTGACCGCTGTTACCACTTCATTCAGGTTGCGGATGCTTTCTTGCAGGATACCGTTATAAACCGTAGCCATATAATTGATCTCCGTGGGCGAAAAATTTTTATCCTGCTGGAATAAATTATAAGCTGCTTTATACTCATTTACCAACTGGATCTGTTGCTGCGTGGCTTGTTTTACTTCATCATAATCAGTGATGAGTTTCTTTACCAGTGCCAATTCCTGGTAATAACTGCTGTATAGATCCTTTTCCTTGCCCAACCAGCTTGATATATCGTTCAGGTTGCCGAGCGACATTTTATTTTCGATCTGTGCTTCTGCATTCTGTAAGGCAATGGTTTGGTTCTGTAATTGTTGCACTTGCAGGTCAATGGCAACAATTACTTTTTTTACGGCGCTACTGATCAGGCTGACAATAGGTATCTGCGCCTGTGCAGACGGATGCGAGAACAAACACAATATTCCTACTACCATGCTCCCTATTTTTGCTTTGTGTTTCATACGTTTGAATTTTAAATGATCAAATATTATTTTCCGTTCCTTAATTCAAGTGCTAATGCAGCGATACCTTTTTTTATGTCCCCGCCAAATTGTTTGGCATATTGCTGCACTTTTACTTTTTCAGACTCTTCGGTGGTGTAGGCAAGATATTCTTCGGTGGATACTTCCGTTGCATACACTCTGCTCAGCATCCCGCCCAGGCTGATAAATACTTCCTTATATTTTCGAGCAGGATCATTGGCTTTGTTAATAGACAGTACCAATGCCTTTTCCTTTTCAGTTAAGCCCAGAAGTTCCTGTATAGCGTCAAACTTGTTCTGGTATTTGGATTGGTCCAGCAATATTTTGCAGTCCGAATTATTGATGATCGCCTGCTTTACCACCGGGGAGCTAATGATGTCTTCCACTTCCTGCGTTACGACAATAGCTTCCCCGAAGAACTTACGCACTGTTTTAAACAGGTATTTGATGTATTCGGCCATACCTTCTTTGGCGATGGCTTTCCAGGCTTCCTCGATCAGGATCATTTTGCGAATGCCTTTCAGCTTCCGCATTTTGGAGATAAATACTTCCATGATAATAATTGTTACCACAGGGAACAGGATAGGATGATCTTTGATATTATCCAGTTCAAACACGATAAACCGTTCCTGTAACAGGTTGAGGTTTTCAGTCGCGTTCAGCAGGTAATCAAATTCACCGCCTCTATAATATGGCCGGAGTACGTACAGGAAATTGTCAATATCGAAATCCTTTTCTTTTACTTTATCCGCTTTAAGTATCTCAACAAAATCTTGTTGCAGAAAATCATAAAAGGTATTAAAGCAGGGAAAAATAGAACTGTCCTTATCCAATTTTTCAAAATATCCCTGCAAAGCGTTGGAGAGCGCCACATATTCCGAACGACCAAACACTTCATCGTCTTTTTTCCAAAGTGCCAATAGCAAGGTCTTGATACTTTCTTTTTTTTCTGTATCCAGTATATCGCCAGAACTGATGTAGAAAGGATTGAAACGAATAGGATTTTTTTCATCATAGGTGAAATAATACCCTTTCACCATATCGCATAAACCCTTGTAACTATGCCCCACGTCCACCAATACAATATGGGTTCCCTGTTCGTAATAACTTCTTACCATGTGGTTGGTAAAAAAGGATTTACCGCTGCCTGAAGGCCCAAGAATAAATTTGTTACGGTTGGTGATGATACCCTTTTTCATCGGCTCATCGGAGATGTCCACATTAACGGGCCGGCCTGTCATCCTGTCTCCTAAACGGATACCTACCGGGCTTGGCGAAGTGCGGTAGCCCGTTTCCATGTTCAGGAAACAGACAGCTTGTTCGGCGAACGTATCAAACGTATCGTTCATCGGGAAATCCGCTTCGTTACCCGGCAATCCCGCCCAGAATATCTGCGGTGCGCCGTCTGTTTCCTGTTTGGGGCTGGCATCCATCTGTACCATTGCCGAAGCAATTTGATTGCGCAGGTCTTTTAATTCATCTACTTTATCCGTCCAGGCCAATACATTAAAATGCCCTTTGACAGGAAGCCTTTGTGATGATATAGCCTCATTCAGAAAATCAGCAGTTGCATCACGGGCTATGGCATTTTCCCTTGAATAAGCAGATAAGGATTGCAATCTCCGGCGTTTGGCTTCGAGCAACTTTAAAGTTTTTGCCGTATCGTCAATAAAGATGTACTGGTTATAGATATGGTTACAAGCCAAGAGTTGTCCAAGAGTTGAAGCAAAGCCAATGCTGAATTTGGTTTTGTCCGTGCAATATTTATCATAATTGATACGTGAGCCGCACATAGCAGGAAGATTCTCTGCATCCGCCAATGTATATAATTGACAGGTATTCTCACCGATCTTCAGGCCATCCTTAAAATGAATATCTTTTAGTGTCGGTGCATCATCTTCACCAAGCAGGAAAAGATATCGTGCTAATAGACCAGGATGTTTGTCTGTACCAGCGAGATCATCATTCACCAAGCGTTTTAAACTGACAAAACCGCTATCAGTCAATATTCGCTCAAATTGCCCGGCGCTGTCTAAAAATTCCTGGAACAATAATGGGTTTACGGTTTGTTCCGGCGCTAAGCTCCTACGCAAAAGATTTGAAAACACGGAACTTGCAGGTTTTCTGCCACCCGGTCTTTGTGTTAACAGCACATAACATTTATGATGCAGGAATGGGCGTTCATTAAAGTAACGTTCACTTGCACGGCTTAAAAAGGAAATATCCTGTTTTTCAAACTCTGCCCGCACTGTATCGGCAATGAACCAATCCTGCTTGTGGAGGATGCTGAAGCGTGGAAGTATTTTTATGGCCTTGATCCATGCCTGGTGAAATGCCTCGTATTCCTCGTTCGATAGCGTAAATATTTCCGGCAGGCTTACTTCATAGGCCAGCGTTATATCTCCGCTAAGGGATAGCAGGCAGTTATTTTCTATCTTATAGACGGGTAAGATCTTTTCTATGTCAATCGCTTTAGCCATTTTATTTTGTGTTGAGTTGGGTAAATATTTTTTGAGAGTGAAACCGTATAAATGAAGGCAGGCTATTTTTCGCGGCTTTTTTAAGCAGGCCATATTGCCCATATTTATGGCTGTAGCTGTAAACCGTCATAAATAACATGGTTCCGAGGATGCCGATAAGCGGCAGGCAAATAATGATTGGTGTACCCGCTATATACAAAATGGCAAATAGTATCATGAGCGATACCAGGCCACCGGCGAGGTAGCCGATATATTGCGCTTTTAGACCGCGAAATTCTATTGCTTTATTGATGCCTTTATTAATATGATAAATACTGTTTGCCATGATCAAAATTTCATTTTATCTCCAATTCATTTTACATCCGGTTACCCCGGTTTCGCCGTATGGTCTTCTTTGAGGTATTTTTTTTCTTGTTTTTTTCCTGTTTCAATAAATTCTCTTTAATGGCTTCAGGAAGCCACGATTCTTTCCAATCGACCATTTTAGCAATCATGTTGCTTTCAAGGGGGTTAGCCATGACCGTTTGTTCTATATCGAGACCGTGAAAGCGGGCATAACCCACCGGATCAAGTTTTTCAAGGGTAGGGATTTCGACAAGAAAAATATCTTTAGGGATCTCTGTGATAGTTTCGGTATCAATTTCCCTGATACTATGCGATACAGGATGATAAGGTATCCAATAACGCTGGTCGTCGGGATGTACATAGTTGTCTATTTCAGAAAAGCGGATACCTTGTGTTGAAAAATCATCTTTGGGCCTCAAGGAATCCATCCGCACATCCACATAGAACGGGTGGCCCATGATCTCGATCACCGGAAGATGACCACTTAACCGTCGTTGGTACAGATCCTGATCGACCCTGATCTCAAAATCAGTTTTGCCAATGATTTCGTCAAGCCTCTTACCGTATTTCAATGCCATCCCTTCCGGATCAAGTACCGACAAGGGCAATACACGAACGTCGATAAACCCAGAAGACCTTATTCCGGGCAGGTTCTTTTCAAGCAGATCATAACTGAGCAGGTAACGATCACCTTCGTAAGCCATTTCCTTAAAAGGGATCACATTACCTGGATTTCCGGACTCTATCAATGCGTCCCTCAACACATCTACTGTGAATGAAGTGCCCTGTATCGTTATTGTAGGTAATTGCCTTTCCATGAGATCTAAATCCTTTTTGTTTTTTTTTATTTTATATCCCAAGCCTTTTTGATTTGCGGATACGCGGCGCCATTTGTTTATGCTGAGAATAATGTCCGTCTGTTCCTGTTGCCATTGGCTGTACCTGCTCCAATTTAATGATCGGAGTTTCCTTTGGGGCCTCCGATCTTAAGCCTGATGGTTCTTTTTTCTCTTGAGGAACTTGCCCGATCTCAAGTTGACCATTTGCCTGCATATGCTTTTCTTGTATTTTGATCGCGATCTCCCTTTCCAATCCCGCTAATGAAATTTTCATTGCTGCCAGCTCTTTTTCCTTTTCAAATGGCTTGGAAACGATCTGCTCCATTGATGGTATTTCTTTTTCAAGGTCGTCCAGCTTTTTCTCGTATTGGTTTTTAATACTTTCAACGCGGTCGATCGCATTTAAAAAATGCCGTGCTGCTAATTTGGGGTTATCGATATTCGGATGCCCCTGATTATAAGTGTATTTGATGCCCGTTTCCGGGCGTTCAGCGTAGAAAGTGTTAAAGTGCCTTTCATATAAACTATTGTCTGTGTCAAAACTCCGTTCTACATGATGCTGTACATATAGATCGAAACCATACAGGCTTCCAAGCTTTGGTTCCTGGCCGGGTTTCCATTTATTGTAAGTTTCGATCAGGGCCTTGCCAATGACTTCCGGCTCAGCACTCTTCAGCCCGCTTAATGTGATGGGATTTAGCTTGCTATCATCCTTGTCATATTTGAGCCTATCCCTATAAAATGTCTCATCACTGCTTAGTTTGCCGATCAGCACCTGTGTTTTTTCTTTCTCCGCCTGCGATTCACCCAACAGGAAGCGGGTCCTGGATACTTCTCTGAAATGCGCCTTTTTCAGACTTTCCATAACGGCGATCTTCTTTTCCAGTTTAGTTTTCTCCAGCAGGGAAGTATCACCGGATAGTATGGCGATATATTCTGAAAAGTTCATTCCGCTTTTTTCATCAATAGCACCTTCATCAATGGTCCGGATATTCAGCTCACAGTTCTTCATCTGGCTGATAAAGGTTTGTTTGTTCTTCAGCAGGTTGAACTTGTAATTGTCAAGCGACTGCTCTACTGCATAGATATAATTACGGACCTTGTTGCCAAAGAACATTTTAGCCAGCCAGTTGCCCTGCCTTGCGCCACGCCCGTTCCTTTGTTCCAGTTCGGCAGGTTTCCAGGGAATATCGAGGTGATGCATGGCCACTACGCGTTTTTGGACGTTAAGGCCGGTACCTGCCTTATCCGTACTACCAATTAGGATCCGGATAGAACCGTCGTTCATCTTTTTGAACAAATCCTTCTTTTTCTTATCCGGCCAGTCATGGATGAAGGTGATCTCGTGGGCAGGGATCTGAAAGTCACGCACCAGCTTTTCTTTCAGGGCATCGTATATATTAAATTCGCCGGATTTGGGGGTCCCGATATCACAGAATACTATTTGAGTGCCTTTATTCGCATTACTTTCCCGGTACTCTTTGTATAAATTACGGGCGCAGACATTGACTTTGTTATTGGGGTGGTCTTCATAATAACTTGCTATCAGGCGCATGTCCGCAGCCATCTTTTTCGCATAATTGGTGGCGATCAGCATACGTGCTTTATCTTCTGATTCACTCAGGCGGGGCCTCCCGATCAAAGCCGCATCACCTGTCTTTGCGAACGCCATCAGTTTTTTTGTGAATTCCTGCTGATCCGGCGTAGGTTGGATGTTGATAAGCATTTCATCCAGTTCCGGTTTATCGAGGGCGATATGTTTTGCCGTTTTATAATCTGTAATTTCATTGTAGAATAGGGCGAGTTCGGGTACTTTGATAAAATGGCGAAAGCGTTCTTTAGCGATGATCTCGTTGGTAACAGAGAATTCAAAATCCGTTGTCTTTCTTGCAAACACCGCTGCCCAGGCATCGAAATTCTCGATATGCTGCCGTTCCATTTCTTTTGGCCGCAGGTATTTGAACAGGAGGTACATTTCGGTGAGACTGTTTGAGATAGGTGTCCCGGATAAAAAGGTCACACATAGGTCGGCATCAAATTTTTCCTGTAGAGTGCGGACGGCAAAAAGCATATTCAGCGCCTTTTGGCTTCCTTCCATATTACCTAAGCCCGCTACGCGGTTGTGGCGTGTCGTAAATGTCAGGTTCTTGAACTTATGCGATTCGTCCACGAAAAGGTGGTCGATTCCCATCTCTCCAAAATTGATACCCCTATCTTTCTTTGATTCAATGTCCGAAAGGATACCTTTCAATTTCCCGGAAAGATTATTTTTCCGGATCTCCAGCCCTTTGAGCATCCTTTTGGAAATATCGCCGCCCAGCTCATTAATTGTTACCAGGTCACGCTCCACATTATCCAGTTCGGATTGAAATATGGCTCTTTGTATTTCAGGTGATTGGAGTATTTTGCCAAACTGGTCGTGTGTAAGGATAACGCAGTCCCAGTTATTATTTTTTATTTCATGGAGCAGCCTTAACCTGTTTTTAGGTTCAAAGTCATCTTCACCCGGAGCCAGAACCTTAGCTTTCGGATAGGCTTTTTTGTAAGTATCCCGTATCTGGTCCACATTTGCCTTTAAGGCAAGGATCATGGGTTTGTGGACGATGCCCAACCGCTTCATTTCATTGGCGGCAACGATCATCGTCAAAGTTTTGCCCAACCCGACCTCATGATCTATTAAAGCTCCCCGGTTCTGCATGATACGCCATGCCGCATTTTTTTGAGAGCTATACAGGTCTTCAATATCGAGGTTCTTTTTTTCGAGGCCCGGAAATGTAAGGTGGCTGCCATCGTATTCCCTGAGTACATAACAATTGAAGGTGTTATTATAAAGGTCTTCTAAAAACTGTTTATCTTCTTTCGGCAACTCATTGAGCCATTCATTAAAACTATTCCGGATAGTTTCGATCTTCTGATGAGCCAATTGGATAGCATCGTTATCCGGTACGCGTATCGTTTTTTCACCGACACTTATCTCATACGTATAAAACGGGGTGGTATTTTCTAAGGCATGTTCCAGTAAGGTATTACCATAAGTAACACGTCCGTTCTTAGGCGTGATGGCATACTCTTGAGTTAGTTTGGCATTTTGTCCTTTAGCTTCAACTTTAAAAGTATCCAATGAAGAGAAGTATAATACATTCGTCTTACTATCGAACAGCTCACTTGCAAAGCGCTCATAAAATGAATTGGGTATCCAGCGTTCGCCTAAGTTGAAATCCAATAATTCGAACGGGATCTTTTCGGGTTGGACTTTTTGTATGGCTTCCATGCTTAGTCTGAACTGCACATTTTCAGGGGACTTTTCACATTGCTCACGGGCGACCCTTAATTTTTCCACCACATTTCCCGACAGGTAGAGATCGACGGTTTCCCATTGAGCATTGGCGGGGTTGAGGTAGATATGGTGGGCAAGGCTGCTGATCACCTCTGTATCCGGTAGCCCTATAGCGGCCTCGATATAACCTATATCAACTTTACCCCGGTCATTAAGACAACGGGCGAGTGCTTCTAAGGGGTCATCACTTTTAAAATGCTCTTCCTTTTTTTCAAGTGAATCCGATAGCACATCCGATCTGACATAGCGCAGGCCATCCCTGCGTTCCAACGATGCGGTCATGAGTACGCCAAAAGCACGGTCTTCACTCAACAGTCTTTTGTTCTGGGGCAGGTTCAGGCTTCCATATTGGGATACAAAAGCATCATATTCCTTGTTCAGCTCCTGCCTTTGCAGGTTTTGTCCACTGGCCACCGCAGCATTCTGTAATTCAAAATAGCCGTCCCGCAAACGGATATAGTGCCGGTAGAACTCGATATTTTTTTGTGTTGAAAGAGGGGTAAAAGTGGCAAGCTGTTGTTCCTGGTCGGTTTTAGAAAGTAACCCGGTCTTACCCTGATAAAAAACAAGCGTTTCATTTTTATAAAATGGCTTCAATCCCTCGAATACAAGACGATCCTGTTTTTGGAGGCCAAAGGCGTCTTTCAGGCTTTCATCTCCCGAATAGCGATAGTGATAACCGAACTGCGGAAGCGCATAAGCTACATTTTTAAGTTCCTCGTGTAGTTTTTCTGCTGTCATCCAATAGGACGGCACTGTGATCTCTTTTACGTTGGAGGATAGCTTATAAAGGTATTGCGGCATCTTGATGCCTTTGGCAGTAATAAGCGTAAAACTTTCATGCTCAGGCCGGGCAGTAGTGCGAATGGTACTGATGAGCCTCGCCGTTTCCTTACGGATGACCTTTTCATCCAATGCACTTATATAAGCAAAAGCGCGGTTCATATTTTCTGCGGGGCCAATATCAAATAGACCCAACTGCACATGGACATTTTGTGATCTGGGGGTTTCAGGTACGGGAAGAAAGGTTAGCTTTTTATTAGCCGTGTGGGTGCCAAAAGCAAGGCTGATACCTAAATCCTGAAAAGCCTCGCGGTTAAAACGTTCTGAAAAGCCATGCTGTAATTGCTGACTTAGTTTATCGGCGATAAGGTTTATATCTCCGTCCTGCCAATAATTCTGAACGGGACTGCCATATTGGTTTTTGCCTGCATGAATGATATTTCCTGTGGCGAGTTCGGCTTCATGTAGAACAATAAAGCTATTAGCATGATACTTGCCAAACTCATTCAGCCTTTCCTCCGTTTCGATCAACAATGCTTCGTTTGCACTTATGGTATCCTTATGCTCATTTTTTTGTACCAGCAGCAAATGGCTGGATGCTTCCGTGTTGCCCGTATCCTTCATCAGGTTATCGGGCATTATAGAAACACTGACAAAGTCAGCATGGTTGAAAAGATATTGTCTTGCGTCCCGGTTGGATGGACTATTTAAGAAGGCATCCGTTGTGATATAGGCCAGCAAGCCACCATCGCCGATCTTGTCCAACCCTTTTGCAAAAAAGTAATTGTGGATCTTGCCGCTTAAATTATTATCACGGATACTTTCATCATAAACGGAGAAATTTCCGAAAGGGATATTGCTTACAATAAGGTCATATTTCCCACTATCATCAACAGGGCTGTCTTCTAATCCTGTAATGTGTACCTTAACTGGTATTTCGGATGAACCATAAAGGGCCTCCAGGATCTTACCTGTCAACACATCCTTTTCCACTGCTGTTACCTGCTGAAGCTCAGTCAATGCTTTCATCGCCTCCGTAATAAATATCCCTGCACCAGCCGATGGTTCATAGACATGCGCAGGCTTGATCTCATTTGCCTTCAGGGTATTGTAAAGCGTTTGGGGGATAATATCTGGTGTATAAAAAGCAGTCAGGACACTGTTCTTTAAGGAACTGACCACCTCTTTATATTGGGTGTCATTAAAATGAGCTTTTAGTAATTGCTGAAGCTCCCCGATGGGTTCATATAGCCGCAGGTCCGCTTCGGTAGCCCCGTTTGCCAGCCAGCTTTCTCTATCACCTTCGGGAAGGAGGATAGCTTTAATGCCACCAAATCCGGCATACTTACTAAGTATTGCTTTGTCCGCATCACTGAGCAGATCACCCTCTTTATATCCGAGGGCAATGCGGATGGCCGCTATATTGCCGTTTAGCTTTTGTAGAACATTATATGACATCTTCCCTGCGTTTTCCTGCTCACTATTCCTGTGTCTTTGTGCTTAACCTCTTTCGAGATATTCCTGTATATCGGCCATGATCGCATATTTCAAGGCCCTGTCGTTCTCATTCTCTTCTGTAAATCCTATGCTGTCGAATGTGTGCTGACATGCTTCGATGAGATTAATGACCTCGTAGGTTAGCACCCCCGCTTCACGGAACCGGCTGTAAGCCTGTAAAAAATCTTCTTCCAGGATCTCTTTGATATAGTGGAATTTGGAAGGCCGCAATTCTTTGGTCAACTCATCGAGGCATAATTCCTCGATAATATATTGTGGTTTATCTTCCGCTATGAGCTGCTCCGCCAAGGGCATCACCTGGTAGACCTTATCTTCCAAATAGCGGGTAACAGAGTAGTCGCCCTGCAAACTGATAAGCAAGTCGGGATCGTTCTCGACCAGGTAGCTGCGTAACTTGTCAATTAGTATCGTGTGCATGGTTAAATAGTTAAAATAGTTTCCTCCTGTGCCCTTTTTTATGCCTGAGTGCTTTATCGGCCTTCGGTCTTATAGAAATGTCCGGTAAATTGAATTTCTCTACAAGGAACGGCGGATCAAGCTCCGAAAGCGGCGGAATGACCGCCAATTTTACATGGGCCGGTATATGGTCAGGATCGATATGTTCCTGGTATATATTTTTGGTTTGCAGGTCAAAGACAAATTCGGTAACCTCATTTTCAGCAGCGTATATATCCCTCATAGAAATAGTATTCGAGGGTACATCCACTTGTCTGAATTCCCCCAGCTTTATGTCCACATAAAAATCAGTGTCACAGATCCGGAACACAGGCAGTTTCCGTGCTTCTTTTATTGTTTCCATGTTTACAAATTTTTCCTATCAGTAAAACAAATATTCCTTTCAGGAAGCAGTACAGCGCAAATGACAAAAGGAGCAGGAGGCAAAAAAAGGTGCTGATCAAAAGGGCGATAAGCACTGTTACTATTATGACCGCGCCCAGCAGGTACACTACGGTTGCTATTAGCCCATACAACAAACGCTTTTGGAGCTTCTTAAACATCCTGCTCCATGCCTTATTCCTGTTCATGATATTTGGGGCTAAACGCCGAAGAAACTTTTTAATACGGTAGCCACGATCACCAGGAACACACAGCTGCCGAACCAGGCTGCCGCTACTTTGCCGGTATCAGGTTCTCCGTGGTTCCATTTGTTATACACCTTTACCGCACCGATCAATCCCACAATGGCACCGATGGCATACATGAGGTTAGTGCCCGCAGAGAAATAGCTTTTGACCTGTGAGGTTGCCGCGTTGATCCCGGCGTTCCCGTCCTGGGCCTTTACTGCCATACTTAACAGGATAAGGGCCGCTGAGGCCAACCATGCTTTTGTGCGATCTCTTTTTAAGTTATTCATGTACCTTTTCATACTTTACGTTTTTTAATTGTTATTCTAATACTCTCCCTTTGGCCTCCCTGCATTGTGCAGGGAGGCGGGAAGAGATGGCCAGTCATCACGCTCCCCCACTTTTTCCTCTTCACTATCGCCTTTGCCGGGATGGATGGGTGGCCAGTTCCTTTTGTTTTTATTTGGAAATTTTTTGCCAGGCACTGTTCAGTTCATGCTCATTAAATGTAACATCGCATAACTCCTGCGCATGGGTGATAATAAAATTATTGATGGCAACGCGGTAAGCCGGTTTCTGAAGGCCGGTATATTCAGCGAGACGTTCCTTTAAACGGTTTAATAGTTCTTCTCTGCCGATCGATCTGCCTGCTTTTTCAAGGACGGCATAGCGTAGGTCGTTTACTACTGCTTCCAATTCATCAAAAGAAGCAGGGTCACTGAAACTTTCCTTTCCAGTTTTGGATACTTTGTTTTTTGCGGTCCCCTGATCATTTTGTAATTTGCCTGCCAGCAGGGATCTGATATCTTCCTTGAAATACTTAGCCCCGATGATCAGGTAATAAACGATGAGCAGTATTACCACACCGCCCAGGTACTCATTCCACGTAATGCTCTGCAACATGATCTTTGTTTTTTAATGGTTATTAATTTCACCTGCTTTATTGCTGATGTTTTACATAGCAAAGGTGGGACGACCTGCAGGCGGTTTTTGACACCGACAGAGGACGTCCTTTAAATTTATTTTTGCTTTGCGGAAAAAACATTGCAGTTGAAAATGAGCTTGTTATACAACACAGCTATATGCATTAATGATCTCAGCAGAAAAAGAGGACTTCCTTTTTACTACCAGATTTCATTTTCAGCTATTTTTTCGATGAAAAATAAAAGCCACCGTACTGGCAGCTTTATTTCATTATTCAAGAAGTATAAATAGGTGCTATGATAAATTCAGGTCTGTATCATCCATCCAGTTCTCAAGGCTCTCTTTCAGGTTGTCCAAAAAAGGAGTACGCGTCTTCTTACGAATTCGCATATTCTGCATGGTGCGATAAAAATTACCGACTTGTACATTAAATAATATTTCGAGGTCGGATATAAGAACCTTAATATCCCCTTTGCCATGATTAACGCAACCGCGCGAATGGATAGCATAAGCCAATTCTATCAGGGCGGCTTTAGTATCTGTCCAGAAACTCCTGCCTTTTTTCTTCCCTTCAGCGGCAAAACTTAATTCGGGATGTTCCAGCAAGTGCAGTTCCTGTTGTATGTAATCGTTTAATCTTTCATAAGCTTGCATTTTAGCCAGCTTGTAGCTATGAATGGTAGTAAATCTCGGATCAATATCTAACGAATATTCAGGCAATGATTCGCTCTTTTCCACTGTACGAACAAAGTATTGCGGGTCATGATCGCTTCTTCTCATACGATAGTAGATATAGAAAGTTGGGTTGCGTTCAAAAAAAAGGTTAATGCGCTCGGCAGCCTGTTTATAATAACTCACCTGTGCTCCTTTATCCCCCGGTGGTTTACTGGCCTCAATATAGAATACCTTCATAAAAAAGATCAGTTCAGACAAAAACTGAGGTTTGACCTCCTTAAAAAAATGGATCTCTTCTGCCTGGTCTTTAAACTCGTAAACGAGTATAAATTCTTTTATTTTCAGCAAGGTAGTTTCAATGGCCTGGTAGGACCTTTCCGCCCATTGCAGTTTATTTTCGGATCCAACGGCGATCTCTTGCAACGTTTCCTGCATGTCCACCCACTCTTTTTCTGTAAACGTTTTCATGACAAAAATGATTATAAAGCGACTTAATCAGGCCCACAGCCTGAGTCAAAGTTAGATACACCAAACTGGACGTATCAAATCCTGGAGGTGTCAAGGTGGATCAAATATTAAAAAACGCCGTTGAAGTACTTTTTTTCTACCCTGAAGTAGAATAATTCACCTCATTTCTTAGCGTACATCAGTACATTTTGATGAAGAATATCATTTTTTGCGGAAATGGGCATACAAGTTAGCCCATTTTTTCGATAGTTTTTAGAGGCAAAACACACGGTTTTTTATTTTTTTCCGTGTGTTTTGCCTCTGTTTTTATAAAAATAAGCGACTTATTTTTGAGTTCATGAATAACAGTCCCCTAATCCGTGTTGCATATGCCGAGGATCAGGTTGCCGTCCGTAAAGGAATTATTTCCGCCCTTGAAAGCCTGGGCGGTGTCATCTTTGACATACAGGCCGATGATGGAGTTGAATTAATGCAACAACTACAAGCCGCCAAACAACTGCCTGATATTGTGATCATTGATATCAATATGCCGCGAATGAATGGATTCATTTTGCAGGTTGAATTAAAAAAATGCTGGCCGGAAATACGTACATTGATACTTACGTCATTTAATAATGACACGTATATTATTAAAATGATACAGAATGGTGCTAATGGGTACTTACTTAAAACAAGTGAGCCTACAGAAATAAAAAAAGCGCTGGAATATATTTATCATTCAGGCTACTATTATTCACAAGTGGCGGATAATACCAAATTTGCTTCTGTTCAAAATAAAACACTAAAACCACTTGTACTTACAGACACCGAAAAAGAATTTCTTAAATATTGCTGTACCGATATGAGTTACAGCGAGATAGCCGATAAACTCAACACTACGCTTCGCAGTATTGACGGATACAGGGATCGCTTATTTGCCAAACTAAAGGTGAGGAGCCGCGTCGGCCTTGTCATTTTTGCTATTCAATCGGGTATTGTAACAATGGAATTTGTTAACCAAATAAATGAAAAAAAATGATCCGAAACATCTTATTATTAGCGATTATTACCACTTTAATTATCGGTTGTGACCAACCCCATCCGTCAGATGGCACCACCCAAAGCAGAAGACCTAAAGATCTGAATGCAAGAGGCGACACCTCATTCTCCAGGTTTATCCCGATGGATTCGGCCAACAAAATGATCGGTAGCTACCTGAACAGCATTAATTTTGCGACCAATGATACCGACTTACGGGCGTTAATGATCGATATGGACCAATTGCGACTTTATACAGATAGCTTCGGAAATCAAAACAGGATAACTCATCTAAAGCTATTTTTCGCACATACACTGGAATATATAAATGCCGGACATGCCAATCAGTTTGCAGGGTACAAAAGTGGTGCATTAACACTTGTTGTTGCAGGGTATGATACCAGTGGAAACTATGTCTATTATTCTATGAATCAGGTATTGGAATATTGTGAGCCTTGTCCTAATAGTTGTCCGCCAGGGCAAGCTGGAAATAACCTGCTAACTCATTAACTTCTTAAAAAGCCATGACACATTACCATCTCGTTGCATTCATCAATATCTCCCTACTGCTCATTGCTTTTTTGTCCGGGATGTTGCGGCGCCGTTTCCTTGATATCGCTTCTAAGATCTTCTGTACCTATATTGGTTTAACTTTATTGGAAGAATGTATTGCTTATTACTGCGCCGTTAAATTTCATCAAAACATTCCTGTTTTAAGGGTCTTCAATTTGGTCGAAATTGCAACACTTTCCTTATACTTTAATTATTGTATCGAATTTTTCCGAAAAAGGAATATTGGAATCCACATTGCCATCATCAGTTCGCTGATCGGTTTATATAATATGATAGCCTGCGGGTCTATGTACCACCTCAGCGGCTTCTTTATGTACTATGAAGGGATCGTGATCATTATGATGGCATTGTTGTCGCTTTTTCAATTGGTCAAATCTTATTCTTACCTGGTCATAACCACTAATCCACATTTCTGGTTTGCTTTTATCCTGATCATTTACTGGTGTCTTTCGATTATCGACTGGGCTTTCTATGATTTTTTTACAATTGCTGCACCTGCTTATAAATATTGGATCAGCTATGCTATTGGCTTTATTAATTACCCCTTTTATATTACTGTCATTTTCACTTTTTTGCGCTATCCCCAAAAGTCTCTAAACCATGCAAGACCAATACATCATTAAAATACTTATGGCCTGCACCATCCTGTTGGTAGTATTCGGCCTTTTCCTCGTTTTATTTATTATGTACATGCGTAATAAGAAAAACGCTTTTTTTTCTGAAAAACAACATATGCAATTTGAGTATCAAAACGGCAGGATCGAAGAAGCTGAAAGGATACAAAATGAAGTAGCACGGGAGGTGCATGATAATATTCTTCAGATGTCCTGCCTGCTAAAAATGAGTTTGTGTACACTCAGGGATATGTCATATGACAGCAAGCAATTGGAAACCATAAAATATGTGTCAGATATTACAGAACAAATGGTAGAGGATGCAAAAAAAATTTGTTTTTCCTTGAATAGCGATTATATAAAGTCCAACGGATTAAAGACCATTCTTGAAGACGAACTAATAAGGACGATGAAGACAAAAAACATTGACTACAAACTCAACGTCAAGGGAGCCGCCCGGACTTTAAATGTGGACTTAAAAATGATGATCTTCCGTATTGCCAAAGAAGCTATTCAGAACGTAGTAAAACATGCGGGCGCTACGACCATTGAGTTGATCTTGGATTTTCAGGAGCATTGTTTTTTATTAAATATCACTGATGACGGACTGGGTTTCGCACGGGAAAAATTACATGCGATGGAATCAAAAGGTATCGCATTTATGTACCAACGGGCAAAGTTGCTGGATGCAGAGTTGCATATTGATTCCAAGCCTGGGGCTGGTTGTACGGTTTCATTATGTTGCAAAGGCTAAGTCTATTAGAGTTGAGATACTAACGATCTTATGGGAAGAAGTGATAAGATAATATTGCTTGCCTCCGATGTCGATAGGTTAATACAGATAAAGAAATTTATCGAAACTAATATTGGGCAGGAACTAAATGAGATCAAAATTGCTAAAGCGTTTGGCATTAGCATTTCGACCCTGAAAAGACATTTTACCACTTATTTTAAAACGAGTGTCTATACGTTTATTCTAAATATGCGTATGGAAAAAGCTATGGAACTATTAATTGCCCGGCATGGAACTGTTCAACAAATAGCGCTTTTCGTTGGATATGCAGATACACCTGCCTTTACGCATAAATTCACAAAATACTTTGGAAATGTCCCATCCCATTATTTAAGGAATTGACTTTTTTTGACCGTGAGCTGAATAGACAAACATTGGAGCTGAATAAACAAACATTGGAACTGAATAGACAAACATTGGAACTGATTGAACAAACAAGCAGTTAAATGCTGTGCTAATTTTACAACGGAAAAGAGAGGATAATCACTATAGCGATAATTAGGCTGTCAGACGTGGTTTTTTAAAATAAGGTCAAACTTAAATCTTTAGCCATGACAAAGAAGATCACCATCGAAATTATTGCAAGTTTACTCATACTGCTTTTTATTTATGCAGCCGTAAGTAAATTGACAAACTACAACCTCTTTAAATTTCAGTTGGGTAAATCTCCATTGATAGGGCCGTGGGCCTCTGTTGTTGCCATATTGATCCCTTTATCTGAGTTACTTATCGTTTTACTATTGTTGATAAAAAGAACTTTTCGTTTAGGGTTAAATTTATCATTGTCATTGTTATTCGTATTTACGACCTACCTTCTTTACATTTTAATGTTTAGCAAACACCTTCCTTGCACATGTGGTGGTATCTTACAACAACTAAGCTGGAAGACCCATGTTGTTTTTAACCTTTGTTTTATCTTTCTGAATATACTGGCGTTACGATTTTCAAGAAGGCATGAGAATTTTACCGATCATTCAAAAATAACTTTTGCATAAAAATATTTGTTGGCCAACAAGTCAGGCGTAGCTGAAAACCTGTAAAATAGAGTAAGCACCTTTATTTCAAATTACAATCACATTACGTATGAAAAAGGTAAGATTGACATTAATGATCGCTGCCGTTGTATTGGGAATAGGCGGCGCGGTTGCTACAAAAGCTGCGAACCACAAGACTAAGGCTGGTGACAGCTATTACTGGTTTAAGCCTAACAATACGACATACGTTGAATACAATGATGTTTCAGACGAAATGAGTACAAACTGCCCAGGCTCCGCCAATCCTTGTGAAAATGGCTTTACACAAGGCCAACTAATAAATGGCGATCCCCATCAAGGTGTGATACCCGGTCAAACACCGTCTGCTGTTCTCTATGAGGATTGATCTTTTTCAAAGGCACAGGGGCCATTCAGATCATAGGCCCCTGTTCCCTTTATTACTTAACCTTATCAGAAATTACAATAACGTCCATAGTTTGATAAGATTCTACCAGGTCCATTCCATAAAGCAGCAATTGTGATCTTAGATTCGGTATATTATTGATATCCGGCGTCAATTGTATATCGATATTTTCGTTAAACCCGGTCGTCTCTACAATGGGTATCGATGAGTATTGGTTTATATATTTTAGAAAAAATTGAACTGTTTGTTTTTTAAACGTCCATAGATCAGCCCCCCTATCAAATACGGAATTAATAGAAATTGATTTTGCTTTAAGGCTGTCCACTATCTTCACTTCAAGACATTTTAATTTTACTTTTTGTAGTTCGCTATTGTATCCAAAAAAATCGTCGAGGCCATTTCTGAGCTGATCGTACATTTGTCCGGCCCTATTCGGAGGGACGATCAGGTCAACGCAATAACAATACTTTTTATTCCAGTTGGGCCTGTCTGACGAGGACATTTTTGGACCGTCAAATGGTGCAGGATCACTCACTTTTAAGATCATCCTATTGTCAGGCAGATCTAAAGAACCTGCCGGTCGTTTTAGCATTGCCGCCCTATATAAATTTCTTATAGTGCAATTGGTACATTCAAACCTTGTATTGACTGAAGCCCCCATTTTATATATCCCCGCTCTTGATGCTACACCATCATAATATCCGGTGATCAGGAATTGAGATTTCAGCAATTCAATACCTTTATCATTCATGAAAAATGGCTTTTCAAAATTGAAGCTGACCACATCGACCTTTGGAGTCAAAAGAACACCGTTGCCAGACATATAACTTTTTAAAGTTACACTATTGATGCTCTCTACGCTGGTGATCGCCCTCACTATTCCATGCTGGTCAACAATTACATCATGCGGTACAGTATGATGAGGAAATAATTTTTGCATAATGGTGTCTTCAACTACGACTGGAAGCGATAGACCCTTTATACTGGGGATATCTTTAAAAGATTCTGACACCAATTCCCGTTTTTGGTAGGCTACCGGCAACACCACTAATTGATCCTTGAATTCTTTTTGAAGGGAATCAAGTTTAGGTAGGGCGGCGATGCAGGGAACACACCAGGTCGCATAAAAATCGATCAGTACAACTTTGCCTTTATAATCAGAGAATCTTGCGGAAGTAGTTTTACTGTTTAAGATCTTGCCCAGAAATACATCGGGTACTTTTTCACCGATCTTAATTTCTTTTATCGGACTTTGTCCAAATGCATAACTAATAGTGAAAGAAAAGATCGCTAATAATATTTTAAATGTTCTCATGTTCGTTTGATTAGAGTATTTGTAAATGTGCTTTTTTAATACCCCGGATTTTGGGTCAGGTAAATATCGGTGGTGATCTCACCTATGGGAATAGGATACAGCGCAGCATAAGGTTGCCAACCCGTTTTTTCTACACCAAGCACCGTATTAGCCTGAGCTGTTCTGACCAGATCGAACCATCGATGTCCCCATTCCGCAAAGAATTCTATTCTGTTTTCCTGCGCTACCGCGGCCAGGCAAGCACCTTGGCTAAGTGTAGCAGAAAGTCCTGTTAACCCCGCCCTGCTTCGGATAACATTGATATCAGCAACCGCATTGCTGATATTTCCCTGTTGCGCTCTCGCTTCCGCACGGATAAGGTACTGTTCTGCTAAACGAAGCACGTTGCTGTACTCCGTTTTGGTAGAACTGCTCATTACTTTATATTTATAGGGATAATAGTAGCTTACCCCGTTGACCGTATTCTTGTTTAACCAGGCAACTTTTCGCTGGTCAGTGGCTTCAAAAGCATTTAGTAAATAATTATTAAGTGTATAGGTGGGAACAATAGTAGCTGAGGAGGGTATGAAAGTTGCGCCCTCCGCTGTATTATAACTCGGATTTACAGGGATCAGTTGCCAGATGGCTTCAGGACTGTTAGCTAAAAAAACGTTGTTAAGATTGCTAACCAAGTTGTAAGATCCCGAATTGATGACCATCGTGGCTTGCGCTTCCGCGTTGGCCCAATCATTCTGATATAGATATATCCTTGCCAATAAAGCTGTCGCTGCCCATTTATTAGGTCTGACAGGGCCGCTCGTAGGATAAGCTGTGCTTAAAAGACCTTGGGCATTCAAAAGGTCAGCGACCATTTGCTTGTACACAAGCGGGGAAGCCGTCCTCGGCATTATATCATTTATTGCATAGTCCGTTGTAGTGACCAAGGGGATGTCCCCGAATAGGTTCGTTAAATAAAAATAACATAAAGCCCTGCAAAACTCCATCTCGCCTATTAGCTGTTGTTTTACAGATGCTGTGATGGTAGTAGAGTTGTTAAGGGCCTCTAAACAAGCATTGATCTGGTAGATATGGCTATACGCATATTTCCAGATCTGCGTGTGTATAATGGTGTTGTTGCTTGGGATAGAATTTTGATAGAATGGCAGAATAGTAGTACTGGTAGAGTTATAGATAAGTTCGTCCGCAGAAAGGCCGGGATATACAGACAGCGCCCCGTTCATAAAAAGTAAATTACTGGGCGTCATTTGGCTATACAAACCAACTACTGCGGAGGTCGCAGATGCATCATTAGCAAAAACTACGGAAGTAACGACCTGATTTATAGCGGGCGGTATTTCTACAAATTTCTTGCAGGAGGTTGCCATGCAGACAGCGCAAATGATCATTGCATTCTTTACAGGCCATGACACGGACCTTATCTTTATTCCTGACCTCTTTCGTGTCAGGGCATCAATATGTGTTGTAAAATTTTGCATTTCTTAAAATTTAAAGCGTGATTTGAAATCCTATGGTTAATGTTTTTAAAGGCGGCAAAGAATTTAAGTTCTGCGTTTCAGGGTCGCTGCCTAAATAATTGGTGATCGTGAGCAAGTTCTGGCCTTGTATATAAAGACGGCTGCCGCTGATGTGATATTTTCTGAGCCAGTTTGATGGCAGGTTATATCCCAGGGAAAGGTTCTTTAAACGGATAAAAGATGCATCCGAATATTCCCCGGAGTTAGCATAGTTCGCAAATGTTTGCTCGGAAGCATAAGTGGCTGAACTGCTTGATTGAGTGAATTGCGGGATATTGGTGATGTCCCCCGGTTTTTGCCACCTGCTTAAAATAGTTACGGGCTCGTTCGCAAAAAAGCCCGGCACATACCCATTGCCTGAAGCATAAACAGAGGCTAAATAATTCCGGCCCAATTCCTTCCGGAACTCGAAAAATATTGACAATGCCCAATTTTTATAGCGTAAGGTATTTTGAAAGCCACCATAAAATTTAGGGTCGAGGTTACCAATAGGAACAAGATCGCTTGTGTTAATGACCCCATCACCGTTCTGATCTTTGAACTGCATTACACCCGTCTGACTATTTACCCCTTCGTATTGCAGCCCTTTTATGATACTTAATGGCTGGCCGATCGCATAAATATTAGCATAGCTTGAGGTCGCAAGTCCGGGGAAAGCGATAAGTTTATTTTGAGGAACAGTAATGCTGAACATGCTCGACCAGCTAAAAGAATCAGATACAATATTTTTAGTGTTCAGCACGAGTTCCAAACCGTTGTTTTGCACGGTCGCAGGAAAATTCTCGACCACCCCCGTAAAACCTGTTTGATAAGGCAGCGTATAATTAATAAGCTGGTTACTGCTTCGGTTATAATAAAAATCTGTGGATAGCAGTATCCTATCTTTAAAAAAACCAATATCTAAACCTACAGATAGTTTCTTGTTCACAGCCCAGCTAAAATCAGGATTGGCGATCCTGTTGGGATAAAGCCCACTCGTCCCCTGGTAGGGATTGCTCGTGCTTGTCCATGTTTCAAGAAATTGATAATCTCCTATCTGGTCACTTCCCGTGATACCATAGCTGCCCCTTATTTTCCCAAAGCTCAAAACCGGGATGTTCTCGCTGATCATTTTTTCTTTTGAAAATATCCAGGCTACACCTGCCGCACCAAAATTCCCAAATTGTTTGCCCGGACCAAAACGGCTGGAACCATCTCTTCTTCCCGATAAATTCAATATATATTCATCTTCCCAGTTATAATTTATTCTGCCAAATACTGCCTCGTAATGATATAAACTATAATTGTTAGTAGCCGTTAAACTTCCTGCCGCACTTTCTGATTGCAATAGAGCATCTGAAGTGTATCCGGTGGCATCGATATAAGAACCATTGACCGTATTCTGCTGCCAGGTGCCTCCGGCAAGAATATCTAATTTACCTCTTGAAATGGTCTTCACATATTCCGCTTGTGGTTCAATGATCCAACTCCCTATAGTATTGGTACCAAATTGCGAATACCCTTTAGGCACGGCATATTGCGGAGTCTCACCTGTGGTCGGTGTGGTTTGTACTTCGTTTACCTGCATGTTATTATAACCTAAACTCGTTTTTAAGGTTAACCCGTCAAGTACCTTATAGTTGAACAAGAGATTGCTCAGTAGATTATTGGTCTGGGCTTGATAAGTATATTTTAAATAGGCGAGCGGATTGCCCCTGGTCAGGTATGCGCCATTATACTGCCACAAAATATTCCCACCAGCATCTTGAAGTGCAGGATAATTGGGAGGTAAATTGATCTGGCTTGTAAGATCCGAAATAAGTATTTTATTGAGGTCGGAGGTGTATATTGCCGATAATTGAACATTGAACCTTTTATCCGAAGATGTTTGGTTCAGGTTCAAGTGAAATGAAGCTCTGCTGTCAGCATTACTCCCTGGCAACACGGTCGTTTCATTATGGTAACCGCCACCAATGAGGAACGTGGTATTCTCATTACCACCCGATACGGTTGCCTGAGCATCGGTCATATGTGCTGTGTTTCCAATAAATTCCTTTTCCCAGTTGGTGTACCTGTTCTGGTCAAAAGAGAGCAGATCGGGCGCATTGGTAATAGTAGGTGCGACCCCATCATTTTTAAATGCCTCTTGCCGCATTTCCAAATATTGAGCGGTATTCATCATTTCCATCATTCTTGTTATGGAACTAAAACCTGTGTTAACAGAAGCATTCACACTTGTTTTTCCCGCTTTGCCACGCTTGGTTGTTATCAAAATAACCCCAAAAGCTCCCCTGGAGCCATATATTGCTGTAGCATCTGCATCTTTCAGCACTTCAATACTTTCAATATCTGCCGGATCGATAATGCTAAAAGGACTTAGTCCCGTAAATCCGTTTGTTGAAACGGCAGATGATATTTGATTAATATCATTGTTGTTCGGTGCGAATGGAACGCCGTCTATAATAAATAAAGGATCAGAATTTACCTGTGCCTTTAATCCTCCGGCACTTGTAACAAGCGCGTTCTGGCCTTCCAATTGCACGCTGAATCGCGAACCCGGCACACCGTTAGATTGAGTCACGATCATTCCGGGGACCCTGCCCTCCAGTGCTGCCAAAGGATTGCCCACAGGCTGGCTTTCTATATCACTGCTACTAACCTTGGAAATAGAGCCTGTACTTAGCCTTTGGGTCGTTGTTCCATAGGCGATCACTTGTACTTCATCAAGTTTTGAATCCGCAACTAACATTTGTATATTAAATACTCTTTGGCTGCCTATTTTGATCTCCTGTGTGGCATAGCCTACATAGGAAAATAACAAAACAGAATTTTCATCCGGTACATTAAGTACAAATTTTCCATTGATGTCTGTAGCGGTTGAAGCACCATTGTTAACTTTTACGGTTACTCCCGTTAGGGGCAGACCATCTTTATCGACGACCTTTCCAGAAACGTTTATGGGTGGTGCGTTGACATTTTCGGCTTTTATTGGTTCGGGCGGTTTGCTATTTGTTTTGGCGGATATACGCGAAACGCCGATCAAACTTCCTGCTTGTTTAAACTGCAAGGGAACTTCAGAGGACAGCACTTGTAATACTTCGGGGAGTGTTTTGTTCTTTATTTGGATATTGATGTCTTTTAATCCTTCGAGTGCTTTTTCATTGTACACGAAAGTGACATTACCCTGTTTTTCTATACTGCTGAAAATTTGTTTAATATCAGCCTGGTGAGCATCGAGCGTGATGTTCTGGGCTTTAGTGCTGTTTGCAAGCAATATACTTGCAAAGCTGGCCTGTATGCCGATGATGAGGGTCGTGATGCGCATACATTTATAGCATAGGGAATACCTGTTGCGGTAAAATTTTACCATCTTTGTTTTGTTTAATGGGTGAACTATTGAACAATGCCGCGTTAAAGGGTCCAATCTGTGACGCAGCAACATCAAATGATCCGGGACCCGATTTATCGGGCACCCGGTCATTTTAGCATCCACTCCCTGGGAGGTGACACACCTACTTAACTACTATTAACTGATCATTTATTTTTTTGTAATTAAAGTGGTTAGCAAAACTGATCGCAGTCAGTACATCTGTCAATGGCTGGTTATTCAGCCGCATACTTACCTTTTCGGTTAGTAATTTTTTGTTCTCTATCCGTATCTGAATGTTGTATTTCCTTTCAAGGCTTTGCATAACTTCCGGCAAAGGCTGGTCTTCAAAAATGAGCCGTTGCTCGCGCCACACGGCAATATCGGACAGGTCAACTTTGGTTTTCCGGATGGTCATGGCTGATTTTGACAAAACAGCCCGTTCACCCGGTAACAGGAAGACGGCGGCTTGCCGATCATAGCCTGCCAGTTGAACGCCTACTTTACCCGTACTAACTGTTATTTTATCTTCTTTTTGCTTTTCAATGGCGTTAATCTCAAAAGAAGTGCCCAGTACAGTTATGTTTTCTTTGTTTGCCCTGACCACGAAAGCGTGTTTGCTATCGTGTTTGACCTCAAAATAAGCCTCACCATTTCTAAGCGTAACCGAGCGGATGTTTCCCTTAAATTTTTCAGGATAAATGAGTGTCGTTCCTGCGTTCAGCCAAACGGTTGAACTATCCGGCAACTCAACTTGTAAAATCTTGCCATACGCAGCAGAAATCGTGGTAAACCGTTCCTCGTTGGAATTATTCCACAAGACATACCCACTCATAAGAATGGCTATTGCTGCCACCGATACAGCAATGCGTATCAATGGCCTTCGCCAGAAAGAAACATGGGTTTCACTGGAATCAATATGCACAGACAAGGCATCGGCCACGCGCTTGTACATACTATCTTCATGGATACTGACCACGTTTTCGTTTATCAGCGGTTGCTCCATTTGCGAAAGGATCATAGCTCTAAGTTGGCTGCCTTCTTTCTCCATTTGGAAATAATCAAGCAATAACTTTACTTCCTCCGGCGATGCCTTTTTTTCGAGGTAGCTGTTAAAGAGGGTTCTTAAATCGTTGTTTTCCAATTTGTTTCGTTTAAATCATTTAAAAAATACCCTTTGTTGGATCATTATCTTTCGACTGCTCCCGCACCAAATAAATAATAGCGGCGATAGCCAGGATAATTACAATAGAGAGTATAATCAAAATAACATCATCAACTATAGTATCAGGTACCATGACGCAGTTTTAAAATCTGCTCATTATACCGTCTCTGAATGATGGTATTATACTGGTAATACGGACGGGATAAGTCCAATATCTGCTCAGTTGGGGGGGAAATAATTTTTTTTTATTTATTGTGTCAATTTAAAGCTAATCATGTTATTGTTTTGCCGTCTTTCGATCTTAAAAACGGGTGGCGTTCCGCTTACACGAAAAAATCATTCTTCTTGTTAGTAATCTTTACTTTCCCTAATTTTATTATTTCTCTGATTGATAGTTGTTTTCATTAAAGCATAAATTATGGTTCCGAAACTTTATAAATATGCATCGGTTAGTTCTCGGACGAAATCTATTGTTGAAACCAATCAAATATATTTTTGCCCCCCCTGCGAAATTTAACGACCCCTTTGAATGCCAGCTATCAACCAACTACAATAAGCAGTTAAAACTGTCCAAAACAGAAGAGTTAGAAAACCTTGTCAAAGCATACCTAACACAGGAAAAGAAAGGAGAATTTGACGCGTTGTTTACCTATATCCGGGAATCAAATCCTGATTTGATCCATGATTCGAATTATATCATTTATAAAGCCTATGAATATATTCTTCCAAGACGTTCGTATTCAAGTTCAGAAACATTATTAAAAGAGGTTCTTTTCGGTGACACCGGTATTTTGTGTGTTACAACCGAGAAAGATAGCATCCTCATGTGGAGCCACTATGCCAACAACCACGCTGGAATTTGCTTTGAATTTGATGCGGAGAAACTATCTCTAATGGGTGATATTTATGATGTGAACTATGTACCAGCATATAAAGAGGTTGACAGCATTATGGACAGTATCTTAATGAAATACAATTGCTGGTCTTATGAAAAAGAAAGAAGAATCGTTAAACATGCTTGGGTAAGCGAATCAACACCAACAAATCCCAATGAGCACTGTATGCCGGAAAAAACTATTACGGGTCTCATATTTGGATGTAAAACACCTTACGAAACTGTTCATGAGTTTACACGCATTGCGTTAGCACGACATCCGCATATCCGTATCTATATGGCGGAACGTGTAGAAGGTAATTTTAAGCTTGAAATTAATGAATATGATTTATCAAGTTATCCTTCTAATAGTGGTGAAGATTAAGTATTTCGCTACCAACAATCTTTAAGCCTACCACAGTTATTTTTAATTAAAAGAAAAACATCAAAAGCTATAAAACGTGTAACATCATTAGCTTTAAACTCACGTGTGGTTCAGCATGTAGGTAAGGAGGAAAACTACTGCGGTTTCTTTTGAGCCAAAGAAATGACTTTTGATAACGCGCGATGCTTTTACCATATGGTCATTGATCGTTGAGGTGGAGATACCCAATAAAATGCTCACCTCTTCATAAGATTTACCTTCAATTTTACAAAGGGAATATATTTTTTGTCGCTGCGGCGGCAGTAGCGCTATGGCTTGGTTTAATTGTTCCTGGCTGTCTTTATAATTAATCAGGTCGTCAAGATGATGGTACAATTCCGTTCCTGATGCAATCAGATAGGCTTGTAATTTCTGGTCGAGTGCAGCCCTTCTGAAATGGTCAACAACCAGATTGGCCGCAATACGGAAGAGGTATGCGGGAAATAATTTTTCAGGCTCTAAAGAATCTCGTTTTACCCATACCTTATAAAAGACCTCCTGTAATAATTCTTCGGCGTGAGAATCGGAATGAAGGAGCTTGAGTAGGTTATTATAAACGCGCTTTTTATAGGCATGGTACAATAATTCAAAAGCCTTCCTGTCCCCATCTTTAAGCCGGAGTACAAGTTCTTTTTCACCCGTTGAATTAAGAGCAGTCAATACCTTTATATATAATGTAAACTATTTTAAAGTTACTAAATTATAAAGGCAATGTGAAGCCGTTCCAAATAATTTATTCAGTTCGTAAGTATTTACCGAACAATCGTTTTTGAAAACGAAAATATCCTGGTCGACTACGTTAGGTGGATGCCTTCAAAGAGACAATATATAAAATAAAACATTTTATTGAAGTTGCCTTAACGTAAAAAAGACCCCTTACCCAGCCTGTTAACGGCAAAAAAATAGTCTTTAACTGTATTACTTTTACCGTATGGACGATCATAAACAAATAAAAATAGCCATTGTTGATGACCATATCCTCCTGCGCGAAGGGCTGGCCCAGCACCTATCCGATGACCCCCATATGTCGGTTGTTTTTCAGGCGATGCACGGAGCAGATATGCTGCAAAAACTGGAACAGGCAGCGGATCTGCCTGACATCATTATCATCGACCTTCAGATGCCTGTCATGGACGGGTTCTCGCTTACGGATGAATTAAAAAGGAAATATCCGCTAATCAGGATATTGATACTGTCAGGTTATAGCTCTGAGTATAATGTAGCAAGCATGATCAATAAGGGTGTGAGTGGCTATATGATCAAGGAGTGTTCTCCTGATGATTTCAGAAAAGCCATCCATAACATTTATGAGACCGGCTATTATTATTCGGAAGTAGCAAATGAGCAGCTATTTAAAATATTTCAGGGCAATACGTTGAAAAACGTTCAGATACCTGACCGGGAAATGGAATTCCTGAAATTATGCTGTACAAGCTTACGTTATGACCAGATGGCAGCGGAAATGGGCATTTCCATAAATACGCTGCATGGGTTCCGGGAACGGCTATTTGACCGTCTCAGTGTGAACAGCCGTACCGGGCTTATACTATTTGCCTTAAAATCAGGAATATCTGCTAATGGATCAAATAAATTAAAGGTCAAATTATAAAAACTTATGAAAAACAAGTACACAGCTTTTAGCGCAATTATTATAGGCTTGCTTTCAGCCTGCCAAACTCAAACGGTGAAGACAGGTCCCGTTATTAAAGGCTTTGCAGCCGATAGCTTTTCGAAATTTATTGTTATCGATAGCGCCAACAAAATGTTGGGGAGTTATCTCAACAGTATCCATTATACCATGAACGATACTGACCTACAATCTTTGATCATCGATGTAAAACAACTCAGGCAATACCTGGATAGCAACCCGACAGGGGAACAGATCACTCATCTCAAACTAATGTTCGCGCATACACTCTCCTATGCCAACTCCCCAATGGCGAATACTAATGCTGGCTACCAGAGCAAAGCGCTGACCATCATTGTTGCCGGATATAATGATAGTGGAAAATATATATTTTACAATAACAATTCGGTTCTTGACTATACGCAGCCATGCCCGCCAATCTGCCCGCCTGGTAAAGCGGGCAGCCCTTTGTTAGTAAACTGAGATTTCGTTCTATGGACGCTTATTACCTAAAGAGCGATTTCCTCATCTTGACCTTAGCGTTACCTGTAATTATCGGTGCGAGCCGTTTTCGTCTGTTAGACAAAGGTAGTAAGATCATTTTTTACATAACGGTCCTATGTTTGGTAAGTGAATCATTAGCATATCTGATGGCGGTCAAATACCGTAACAATATGGTCGTGTATAATCTGAACAACTTGTTGGAGGTCTTCCTGACCTGCTTTTATTTTAACATTATCATCGATCGTTTTCGCAAAAAGAATATTGGGCGCTTAATAGGTATATTCAGTTTGGTCGTATGGACGATCAATATCCTGTTCTTTCAATCCATCAATTCGATCATCAGCTATTTCCTGTTTTATCAAGCGTTGGTCACTGTAGCCATGAGCCTGACGGCATTATCCACTTTTTTGAAACCGGGCGACAGGCGTGAGTTAAAAAAAGAAGTGCATTTCTGGTTCCCCGTGATCCTTATATTTTGCTGGAGTATGACCTATTTGCTGTTCTCCCTTGTCAAATTTTATTCCTCGAGATTAAGAGAAGAGGCGCCGGAAGTGATCATGGCATTATACGTGGTAAGTATCGTTACAAATATGGCTTTTGCGTTCGTTTTTTATTATTACCCTAAACTTCGCAGATCATGATCGCAAGGGAGATAATGGAAATAGCTTTTGCCTGTACTTTAATGCTGGTGATCTTGGTTTATTTTCTGGTGTACTTTGTCATCAGGTATAAGAACAGGGAACTCCAATATTCGCTCGAAAAGCAACGCCTGATCCTTGAATTGGAACATAAGAAGTTGAGAGCAAGCTTTGAAGAAAGAGAGCTGGTACTTAATGAGATCTCATCTGACATCCATGATAATATCGGTCAGGTTGCTTACCTCATCAACATGGATATCTATACCATAGAGAAATTATGTACAGGGAATGAACAATTAAAAGTTATCCAGCATGTGGCAGAGCTGATGAAACGTATCATCAGGGATACTAAATATATGAGCCATTCGCTGAACAGCGATTTTATCAAGGAACAGGGATTGTATCGTATGCTGGAATTCGATATGGAGCAGATCAACGCGTCAGGGAAAGTTAAGTTTATTTTAGATGTCAATGGTGATGATCATCTGCTGTCCCCTGAAGCGCAATTGTTTGTTTACCGCATTGCGCAGGAAGCTATTCATAACAGCCTGCAACATGCTGATGCCAGCAACATTAAATTGGAATTGGTCTATAGTGATGCAAATTTTATGATGAAGGTCACCGATGACGGTATTGGTTTTGATGAAGCTATCGTGAAAGAGAAAGGAACGATGGGCATTAATAATATGCATCTTCGGTCGCAACTGCTGAACGGCTCTTTGATGATAACATCACAACCCAAAGCGGGTTGCAGTCTTATGCTCAACCTTTCAGTACCCAGCGCAACGGCCTGACCCTAATTACACTGCAAAGGGTGGTCGTTATTTGATGAGAGGCAAGACAGGCCCTTCCGGTCCTGTGCATTCCTCAAATAACTATTTTGAGTGCAAAAGAATTAAGGCTGATAGCTGATTATAAAATCCAACTCTCCTGTTGCTGCGAAACCATTAGTTGTATCATAGGTTGTATCAAGCCGAGGCTTTTGTTGGACCAGCTTTAGACTTCCCGAACCTGAGCTACCGTCAAATGTGACTGTAACCGTCAGTCTGTTTTTTACTGCAAGTCCGACATTAGCTGCCGCCGCCTGGATGAATTGAATGTCCATATTTTCCAAATAGCTTTGCTGGTCGGCACTTAGCGTAAAGTTTGTCTCCATCCAACTGATAAAGTCGCTGTTAATTTCGTTAACCTGCTCAGCTAACTGTTCGTCAGTCAGAGCATATAACTCTGCCATCAATGCGGCTACACCGGCGGAGGTGAAAGGTTGTGCTTCCATATTTTAGGTTTTAAAATGAAAGGATAATTTGTTATTCGGCAAAAAAATTATTGATAAAACAAAAAAAGCCGCTTGCTGTTTTAAAAAAAATCAAATCACCTTATTTTATGGCTGCATTGAATCGACCACTTATGTATAATGATCTTTACTTCCGGCTGGCCATTTCGCTACTGGCCGCCCATATCATTGTGGCGTTCGGGGCAAAACAAAGTTTCTTCCAACTGTTGCTCATGTATTATTACTATCGTTCGCTAACTTTAAGTTTCTTTATCGCATTTTCACTTATCAACACTGTATATCTGGTGACCGTAAAACTTGATAAGCATTTTGACTGGATAGATAATACGGCAAAGCGTATTGGCTTGCAATTTGCCTTTGGGCTTATCTTGCCATCCGTTGCCGCATTCCTGTTAGCAACCTTATATTTTGCGCTGTTCAGGATCAAAATACTTGATACGGGATATTTGCAGTTTGATTTTCCTGTTATTGTAATCATGCTCCTGCTTTTGAATGTCTATTACCTGGCCTTCTATTTTTACAATCGGTGGAGACATGCCGAAAACAAAGCAACAGGCATGTCCGGCCATAAACAGGTACAGGTATTCACTGTACAAAAAGGCGCCAAAAATATCCCGCTGCCTATTGATACCGTCAGCTATTTTTATCATGATGGCCAGTATAATTTTTTACGGACATTCGACCGCGAGGATTTTCTGGTGTCGCAGCCTTTGGACGAGGTACAACAACATTTAAATGATAAACAATTTTTTCGGGCAAACCGACAAATGATCGTCAACATTAAGGCATGTGACTACTTTCAAAACATGGACCATCATAAACTGGAACTGTTTACCAAGCCTTCTTTTAAGAGCCAGGTCGTTATTAGTCAAAAACGCGCAAGTGCCTTCAAATCATGGATGAATGGCAAATAAACACCGGAAATCGACAATTTTTAAGCTATTTTTCATAACTGATCTGCCCTGCTATCCCGCAACTGATCGCAAATAATACTAAACCGATCCGGTTCTTGACTTTAATTTTTTTAAATAATGTTTTACTACAAGTATTGATTGAACCAATGCCGACACCCATTTTATCAGCGATCTCACGGGAGGTCATACCTGTGCCACATAAAGATAAAAACTCTAATTGCAAGTCCGAAATCTCTAATCCAAGATGAATAAAATCATTTTGAGTGTTTTCTACAAAATCAGTGACCTTTTCATCGATATAAAACCCTTTCATATTCAATATTTTTATGGCCGTTCTTAGTTGGTTCACGGGGCTATCTTTTAAAAGATAGCCGGGTATCCCGCTGTGAATAAGTTGAACGGCCTTATAGTCATTTTGATATTCGGCCATCAATAAAATCTTTAATGAAGGATGGTACTTTCTTATGTTGTCTAACGCTTTCTTTTCAGCAAAAGACATCTCGGTACTCAAAATGCAAATATCAGGCAAGTTTATTGTTTTCAGTTTTGAACTAAGTTCAATACTATTATCTGCTTCTACTATTACATTTATTCCTGCAAAAGAATTAATTATCGATACTAACCCCTTTCTGAATAAGGTCTGTTTATCTATAACGGCAACCAGAATCGCCCGTATTTTGGCCATTTAGACAATTTAATTAGGTATGGAATAGCGTCAATATTTTGATAGAAAAAGTGGTTGACATAACAAAAACAGCGAGTGGGGCTACCACCCGCTATTTGTCAACCTAAGCCATGCGACCATTAAAACAAAAGCGTAGAAATAACTGATCTTCGAATACTATCTCTCATCATCCAAAATATATAAGGATAAATTTCTCAAGAAAGAGAGAACCATTTCATGTCCTAATATTACTCCTTTATGATCTTTACTGAAAATTGATAATTGGGGCTTACTAAATGTAAAGTATAGGTTCCGGGGGGAAATCGTGTAATATCAAAGTCTGCCTCTGTACCGCCATCTATTTTTGCTTTTTGTACTACACTCCCTTTGACGTCCATTACATAAACGTCAGCATTGCTGACAGGGTATTTAAGCAACGCCTTAAAAAAGCCAGTTGAAGGATTAGGATATAATGAACAGGTATTTAAAATATTGGTCGAATCGATCGACTGTTGACTATTATTACTCGTTATTCTGCTGCCCTGACCTGGGCCGGGATTACCTCCGTCGCCGCCCTGATTGAAAAAACTACAGTCATAGACCCGTTTTATTCTATTGCCAATATTATCGTAGCTATATAAGATCACGCATTGTCCAAATGCGTTTGCAGAAAGAATAATCAATACGAAGAGAATTAAGATGCGATTCATGATTTTTTGTTTTTTATGGATGATTTTCAAATAGATTTTTTCAAGAAACTAATGTCTTATTTCTATTTTTTTTGTTGTAGTTCCTTTACTATTTTGCATACGCACAAAATAGATACCCGATGGGAGTGCGTTTACATTGCATTTCACATTTTGCATTCCCTTTTCAAAATTCTTTTCACAAACAATACCACATTCTTTTCCCAGCATATCAATCAAATTAATGCGAACATTTTCATTTTCAGACATGAATTCCATATGGAGATTGTTGGTCACAGGATTAGGATAAAGTGTAAGGAGTGGACTTACAGGTTCAAAAACAGGCACACTCAGGTTCGACGGAAAAGTATAAGTGTAATAGGTATCCACAGGAGAGATACCATAAACAATGTCTAACAAGGCATTGTAGTAGCCAGGCATACGCCAGGTATAATTTTCCTGTTTATTATAAGAAACATGCGCTACACCATTTATAATAACAGAATCCGTTGTCTTGCTTGTAGAATGCACTCTAAGTACATTATTGAATGTTGCAGTAGGCAACTTTAACGTACCATAACCATCGCAGACAACTGTAATAGTATCATGAGCATAGTTGGTATCAGGTAAAGAATGACTATAGAAATAAACCGTATAAGCACTATTATAGGTAAAAGGATATTGTAACTCAACATCGCCTGCATAATAGTTTGTATCGCCATTTGCAAAGGTGCCGGTCACGGCAAACTGATTAGTATCGATCGCATAGTAGGCATATAAATTAGAACCCTGTATAGAGGCTAAATTGCTGCCTGGGAATTTACTACAATAAGGTGTACTGGCACAGGAAACATATCTTACCGTATCCACCTGCTTTGTGCCACTCAGGTTACTAAAATCCCATACTACATTTGCACCTGATGCACCAGGTTGCGCGACGGAGCCACTACAATCACTTCCGGGGCATATATATACTATAAATTCATCCCCGGCGACAGGGGTAGAATTTGAAGCAGTTAATATGGGTTGACAAAAAGCGGTTTGCCAATTACAGATGATTAAAACGAACGAGAATAAATATTTCATACTCGATTTTATGTTTACAATGATGAGTTAAAAATTATTGTCGACGGGGGATATCCTATCATAATATACATATCCTTTTACTAAAGACTTATCAGACAACTGAGATTTTTTTTCAACTTTCCACCAATTGGTATTACTATTGGGTGTATAGTAAAATTTCTCTCCCTTTTTGATAGTACCTATAATTGGTGATTGGGAACTTGCCTCTTTTCTTACATTTATATAACCATCAGGATCATCGATTTTCCCAGGTATTTTTAAAAAATAATTCATATCTTTTGGATCGATTTTATTAAATATCGATGAGCCATCGGGTAAAAAAATATCTACAACATTAATTGGTTCCTTAGCAATTTTATTCATGGAAAAGTGAACGTATTTTTTATTTGAAAAGCAAATTTTCATTAGAACAGAACTCGGTGCCCCGTCATTAACAATAGTGGTAGAATCCTGCAATAGCTTTATAATATCTGCTTCATTTAATCCTTGTGAAAGATTGCTTTTTTGTTCTTTTATTTTTAAAAAAAACAATGACTCTGATTTGGCATCATCAAAATATTTACTAAACAGCTCACCACAATCCTTGTCACTTACATGTTTCCTTTTACAATTTTCGGCAAATAAGTATTGTTCCATTTAAGTCACCACTTCCCAATCAAAAAACCCCTTATACTCATTTAAAGTAACCGTGTTCTCAGATAAGAGAGCGCTATAAAATTGTTTTATTACATTTAAATAATCTTCTTTTACTCTTGCTTTTTGGGCAAAAGACCGTGTAACAATACACAACAATAACAATAATAATATGCGCTTATTCATTTTCATTATTCCTTTTATGGTTTAATAATTATATCGCCCATGTACACCTGTTGATAACCGGTAACTATCAATCTCATTGTGCCGTAATTAGATAAGTAATTACTTATTTTATTAGCAAAATCTTGCAGAGCAGCGGCATTTCCAGTAAGTCCAATGCAACCAGCTGTTCCTGTTGGTGGGCCGTCTGGATGTATCCGCATTACACTTCGCCCATACATCGGATCAGGGGTTATATCTACACTGAACCCTATTCCATCTCTTGTAAATGCACGCTCACCTCTATATTGAAAGTCAGACAAAGTCCATTGTCCACTCGGAATTGGCCCAAACAGTGGCCTGGGGCTATTTATGGTCCCCGAACCAGATAACGCACTCCAACTGTCAGTTGCTACATATTGACCGTCTGGCCCAAGATCATACCATGTCAATGTCCCGTCAAATCTTACTTTCCCTGGTACTTGATA
>Ga0206969_1001_pt1 | contig 83945 bp, 85 predicted proteins | sample Alteio_BWOrgHeat_87_FD_153256 | JGI IMG/M metagenome (GOLD analysis project Ga0206969, IMG submission 153256) | Enriched cells from forest soil in Barre Woods Harvard Forest LTER site, Petersham, Massachusetts, United States -... | ecosystem: Environmental > Terrestrial > Soil > Temperate forest >... | reverse complement strand
TTTGTTTCTTTCGGTAGTAGTTATATCCTGCCAAAAGGATCAGGCTGTTGATTTAAACCAGGTAAAACCAACAAAATCAGATACGGTTAACACCTCTGGTAATTTTCTCGCAGTTAGAGGTACGCTCAAACTTACAATTGGCGATTCGACCTATATTTTTGATGCCGCCAAAGATTCCGTCGCGTTTATTAATGTACATGTTGACAGTAGTAGATATTTCGGCATTACAGCTGTTAATAAAGAACACACCATGAGTTTTGGTATCAGTTCTTCAGGTTCTGCCGCCGTTGATGCTTCCGGGCCAATAGCCGGAGGTCAGCTATTATTTAGCAATGACGATAAACACGGGTTGCAATATACTTTAGCAAAAACCACCGATCAGCAGGATTTGAATAACATCAGCCTGGCTAAATACATGCAGGACAGCGTACTTACTAAAGGCACTTTTGTTACTTTAATGACAAAGGACGGAAAGCCAAATTCATCTCTCTATAAAGTTCAGGGCAGCTTTGACCTGAAACTTAAATAAAAGGCTTACTATTTAACCAGAATGGCATAGAAACATATACCGATACAAATATAAGAAATAATTATGATAAATATGCTAATTGGCATAAATAATTACCAAATTTCCGCATCCGCTACTTCATTTTCTACTAATTGAGTAAGCAGTAACTTAACTATTGCTTCGCGGGCCCATTGTTGTTCAACAATAGAGGCATCTTCCTGGTACCATCTAACTGGCTCATTTATTTCTATTCGGGCCTTGTAAATAAAGTTTTTCTTAGGGTGCATTTTTGTTCCTTCGTAGCTATTCAGGTTTTCGGCCCTTATCACTTTGGCAAATTGTTTTACAGCTATATCAACTTGTAAACATTCTTCAAGCGAATTTTTAAAATCATGTTTGTCTTCGAGCCATAAGGTTAACATATCTTCATTAAGTTCATGGTCGGCAATTGTAATGCGGCTGTAATCATAATCAACAGAGATGATCATCCACCATAATTTGTCTTTTAGTTTTTGTGATATCTTTATCATTTTAAATAATATTAGGCCATCATTAACCGATAGCAGGTTAGTTTAATAGAACAATTTTTACCGGCCTGAAAAGACGGGCACCCACCCGGGAATGTATTTTTGAATTGCGGCAATTTCCCTGTTATATTTATTGCAGACGGCCTGGTAGGCCCTAAAGCGGATGTTCAGGTGTTCTTCTTCCATTGTGTTTACCGGGGATATTTGCTTGATCGTGTCTTGTAATGCGGAGTGAGCGAGATGCATTTTTTTCTTGTTTTTTTAATGTATTATAGGTGATTTAATTTATATGGACCGGCAAGTTATTTTCGCTTTTATGTATTACGTATATTCCCGGAGTTGCCATTTTTGTAACCGGAAATGTGGCGCGATATTCGGTTTTTTAATTTCTTTATTCATTTTTCTTTAAATTCTGTATTATTTATTTGGTTTATATATAAATATGCGTTAGATTCGTTCCGGAATGGATTACAAATATAAAGAAAAATCTTTATTAAAATCAAGAATTTTTATAAATAAATTTTGAGGATTATGGAATTTCCTGAAAAAGTTAATAAAATAAAAACAGTTCGCCCTGAAACACTGGAGTTTATAATTTTATATAATCAATTAAAAGGGAAAGCTTTTACCGGCAATGCGCAATTAGCCGAAATACTGGGCTTTAATTCGGCAAGTTCTATTACAGAAATTATTAAGAGCCGACAAAATATTGATCCTGAAAAATTTAAGATATTTAAAGAAAAATACAAAGCTTTTCTGGATGATAAAAATTATACAGAAACCACTGCGGGTTCAAAAGTAGCTGATGGTATCCCGATGTATGAAATAACGGCTACAGCATCGGGCGTAGAGGTATATAATGATATTAATGATACGCAGTCTGTAGGGCGCATGAATTTCCCCGGCATTGAGGATTGTGATTTTGCTTTGCCCGTTTGGGGCCACTCTATGTACCCTTACCTGGAAAATGGTTGTTGGGTGGCCTTAAAAGTTATTCATGATAAAAAGATATTGCCGGGTGAGGTTTACTATATTGAGTGGGGTGAATACCGGATGTATAAAAGGCTTTTAGCGGGCGATAATAAAGATGAGGTTATAGCACATTCTGACAATACTACCGAAATGGTAGGCAATCATCTCAAATATGCGCCGTTTGTTATTAAAATAGCTGACATTAAAAAGCTTTGTTTGGTTAAGGATATTCATAAAAAGCATAATCATTAATTAATCATGGCCGATATAAAAACTTATTCCTACAGCAAAAAAAACAGTTTGGTAACTATAGGCGTATCGGTTGTTTTGGGTTTGCTTTTTCTGTCAAATGTTTTCAAAGCTTATCATAATCATGACCGGATAGATCTGTTTATATTTACCCTGCTTTTATTAATGTTGGTTTTTGTATTGGGTATTGTTGTGTTTAAAAGATTATTGCCGGCATTAAAGGGTGATATTGCGCTTGAGTTTAATGAAAAAGGAATTATTGATTATTTGCGAAATATTACTATTGACTGGCAAGATATACAAACTATTGATTTTAAGCGTACCAGGAGTTCGTTCATGATCTGTCTTAAATTAAAATGGGAATCAGATTATGGTTCGCAAATATTTATTTCTTTACGATGGATTGAAGGTAAAGACAGTGATATCTATGATACCGCATTATTTTATTTCGACAAATTTTCTGACGCCGGTATACAAACTGAAGAGTAGTATTATAATAACCAGGGATTTTACTTTTATTATATACTTTGTTTATTATTGCAATTAAATGGGGGATGAAGGCATAGTAAAACGGTTAAAAATAATTGTTAAAGAGCATGGCGGTCAGCTGGCACTTGCAGGCGCTATTGGTGTCGATCAGGGCTTTATAAGTAAAGTGATCAATAAAAAGCAGGAGGTAAGCTACTACCTTATCCGCAAACTTTGCTTCCAGCTAAAATATTCGCCCGAATGGCTCATACTGGGTACAGGAGAAAAAAAGATCAACAAACCCGAAACAGCTAAATTGATCACTGAAATACAAATGATGCGCACCGAATTAGATATTTTACATGCCCGTGTGCGTGCTTTTGAAATGGAGATCAAAGAAATAAAAGAAAATAATGCAGGCGGGCAAAAAAAAGCTGGTTAATTAATATTGCAGCAAGCTTAGTTCAGGCGGTTTATTGAAATAGTTTCCAAAGCATCACTTGTATTTTTGCACCGGTTAACGGTGTTTTCTAATGACGATAGTATTTCCCGGTATTTGATCAGTTTTATCGCGTCCTTTTCATTGGCGAACAATTCGGCCAGGGCATGATAATAAACCTGGTCAGATTGATGTTCATAAATTTTTATCTGTCGGCATAATGCAATAATAGTAGCCTCCTTATGAGATATTCTTAATAAGCCAACCACTTTTTCTATTTCCAAACTTGCCTTATGTATCAGTACAGCTATTTCTTTAATAGCTGTAACAAATTCATCTATATTATATAAATACATTCTTTCGCTTGCTTCATGTATGGTATCGGCCACATCATCAATACACGATGCCAAAACGGGTATGCTGCCCCTGTTTATTGGTGTAAATATTACCTTGTCAAGCGCCAGGTAAATTTTATGGGTTATATCATCACCTGTATTTTCTAATTTATCTATTTGTTTAAAAATAGCTTCCCTGTCTTCAGTTATATCGGTATTTACTGCTGTTACCAGCAATGCGGCCATATCAACCATATTTTTGGCAGCTTCGTCAAAGAGATTAAAAAATAACGCCCTGTTGGAGAAATAGTTGCGGAATAACCAGCCCATGCCTGTACAATGTTAAGAAGTGCTAAAAATAGCAGGCCAATGTTAAACCAGTATTAAATAAATATAATGCTATGTTAATTATTTATTACGCACCTGATTCGCACCAGGGGTAATTTTAAACCACTAATAATAAGGAAATTGACTGATAATATGCCATTAAATCTACCAATATGACTTATATTTTAAATGTAATTATTGTTTAGGTATTGTTAGGTAATATTATCCAAATGTTAATCATTCCTTAACATTCAGATAATGCTGGGTACGCACTTTTGAGGACAAAATTTATTTAACCTCCTTTCAATTATGAAAAAAATGTTTACAAAACTTTTTAGTACAGTCTTAGTAATGGCTTTAGTGCTAACAGGCTTTACAGTTAAAGCCCAGCAAACAACACTTGCATCGGTTACTACAATAAGTAAGAAAAATGATGCTAAAGCAGATTCTGCCGTTGTTGCGAAAACTGATAAAAAAACTGACGCTGCTGTAATTGCACAACCTGCTGCAAAGGCAGATGCCCCGGCTTGGGTACCTGTAAGAAGGTTATGGGGTTACGCGTTTGGCGATCTTTATTTTGATCAACACGCCGACGCGACTAACAGGGGTGCTGAAACTATGTATAATGGTGTACCCGCAAATAGGAACGCATTCCAGTTCCGTCGTGTTTACATAGGGTATGATTATGATATTGATCAAAAGTTTACTGCCGAAGTATTATTAGCCAGCGAGCCAAGTGCAAATACCGGCGTTAATGGTACTACTGCTATACAAAACGGTGATAACCTGGTTGATGGTAAAATGGCATTCTGGATAAAAAACTTTAATTTACGTGTTAGAAACCTTTGGACCGGAACCGACCTGGTTGTTGGTGAAATGGGTACTCCCGGCTTCGCGCTGAACGAACCAGGCACCAACGCTCCTACTTCTTTATCAGAAGCAACATGGGGCTATCGTTTTATTGAGAAGACCATTACCGATTTTCATAAAAACAACTCATATGATGTTGGCGCTGCTTTGCAGGGAACTTTTGATCCGGCAACCAAAAACTTTGGATATGTGTTTATGTTAGGTAATAACAGCACTTCAAGCTTATTAACAGCTGCGAATGCTAATACAGGTTTTTACAAAATAACTTATGGCGATTTATGGGGTAAATTCTTTAACAAGCAATTGTATGTAGATATTTACGCTGACTACGCGCCAACCAACCCCTCCACCGCAACTATACCAGATCAGCAATCACATAGCATAATGAAAATTTTTGCTGCCTACATTAACCCGAAATTCAGTATAGGTGTTGAAGCATATACCCAGCAAATTAAAGATGGTGTAACTAACAGTGGTACCAAAGCAAATGAAGATGCTACAGTTAACGGACTTTCAGTATGGGTAAAGGGCGCGATTGTAAAAGACAAGCTTTCTTTCTTTGCACGTTATGACGGTTATAATCCTGATACAAAATTTGATAATACAAATTCTTATACAGTTAATACCAACTACGGATCATACAACCCTACTGTAAAAGAAACATTCTATACAGGTGGTTTAGACTATACACCTGCACCGAAAATTCACTTTTCGCCAAACTTTTGGTTAATTGATTATAAAGATCAGAGAGCAGCTACCACAACAGGTTATGTGGGCGATGACCATACTTTAGTTTTTAGAGCTACTTTCTATTACACTTTTGGTAAATAAAAGCAAACAAAAAATACAAACCCTAATTACTAATAAAAAAAAGATCATGAATTTAACAAAAAATTTAAAGTTAGCAGTTGTAGCATTAGCGGCATCATGCTTAACATTAGCCGCTTCGGCGCAGGATAACACTTTGCTGGGTGCAGGCAGTACATTTGTGGACCCGCTGTTCTCAAAAATGTTTTCACAATATACGGCATCTAAGGTTAATTACCAGTCAATTGGTTCAGGCGCAGGCATTGCGCAATTAACGGCAAAAACCGTTGATTTTGGAGATTCGGATGTGCCGTTGAATGATGATCAAACTGCAAAAATGGGTGCAGCTGTTCTGCATATCCCTATGACGTCAGGCGCTGTAGTGGTAACTTATAATATCCCCGGTGTTAGCGCCTCGCTGAACCTGACAGGTAAAGATATTGCTGATATTTATTTGGGTAAAGTGACCAAATGGAACAGCCCTGAAATTACAGCCACTAACAAAGGCGTTAGTTTACCTGATCTTCCAATAGTAGTTATACACCGTTCAGACGGTAGCGGTACTTCATTTATTTTTACCGATTTTTTAACCAAAGTAAATCCTGATTGGAGTTCAAAAATAGGCAAAGGAGCCGCAGTTAACTGGCCTGCCGGTTTAGGCGGTAAAGGCAGCGCAGGTGTTGCCGGTTTGGTTAAACAAACCCCTGGCGCTATTGGTTATGTTGAGCTGGCTTATGCTATTCAAAATAAAATGCCTTATGCCAGTATTCAAAATAAAAGCGGTAAATTTATCGTACCAACCATACAGGCAACAACTTTAGCAAGTAACGTTACAATACCTGCTGATACTAAGGTTTCAATTACCAATACTGATAATGCTGCCGGTTACCCTATCGCCAGTTTTACATGGGCATTGATATATAAAGAGCAAAACTATGGCGGTCGTTCAAAAGCAAGGGCTACTGAATTGTTGAAATTGTTATGGTGGAATATTCACCAGGGACAAGCTGATTGCGAGGCTTTAAATTATGCTCCACTTTCAAAATCAGCCGTAAAGACCGCTGAAGCAGTATTGAAATCAGCTACCTTTGATGGTAAGGCGATTCTATAATTATTACAGGATTGAATTTATTGATTGAATCAATCTTAAGTATATAATAAAGGCTATTAATGCAATAATTACCAGTTCTGCTTTTTTCAGGGCTGGTAATTATTTGTTATACAAAACCCTCAAAATTTGTGGAAAATAAAAGATTAGAATTATCCGATAGCCAGTTAAAATGGGAAACTATTTTCAAGCGGCTTTTAATAGCAATGAGCATTCTTCTGCTTGTTATTATTGTTGGTGTCCTGGCAACGCTTATAACAGAATCCATGCCCTCCATCAAATCATTAGGCATTGGATATTTATGGGGAAAGGTGTGGGACCCTATACAAAATATATACGGCGCTTATCCATTTTTAATAGGCACGTTGCTTACATCGTTTATTGCACTTATTATTTCGGTACCGTTCTCTTATGCCATAGCTATTTACCTTGGCGAGTATAACCCCAAAGGTTGGCTTTCGGATACTTTAAAAAATGCTGTTGAACTCATAGCTGCCGTACCATCTATTATTTATGGTTTCTGGGGAATATTTGTACTCGTTCCCCTAGTTCGCACACTCGAAATGAAAATTGGTGTGTTGCCTCTCGGTGTGGGCGTTTTTAGTGCATCATTAGTGTTAGCGGTAATGATCATTCCTTATGGCGCCTCATTGGGTATCACTTTGATCAGGATGGTACCGTCACCGTTAAAAGAGGGCGCTTATGCTTTAGGCGCAACCCGTTTTGAGGTTATCCGAAATGTTATTATGCCTTATACACGAACCGGTTTATTCGCGGGGGTGCTGTTATCATTGGGCAGGGCTTTAGGCGAAACAATGGCCGTCACCATGCTGATAGGCAATTCAAGCGCGATTGCAAGTACGTTTAAGGAGGTGCTTTTTGGCCCCGGGAATACCATGGCCAGTGTTATCGCTAATGAATTTGCTGAAGCTGACCACACCCTGTACTTATCGGCCCTTATCGAATTGGGGTTAGCGCTATTCCTTGTAACGGTTGTTATCAACCTGATCGGCAAAAGAATAATCACGCGTTTTACTAATAACTAACGGTATGGAACCAAAATTAGGGATAAGAAACGTTAAGAGTATGATATTTAAGGGGGTAATTATATTTTTTGCCTTTTTAATTACTGTGCCGCTGATTATTGTTTTACTATATATTATAAAACAGGGCATTACCCAGGTTAACTGGAGCTTTTTAACACATGTGCCGGCCCCTACGGGCGAAAAAGGCGGGGGTATAGCCAATGCTTTGCTGGGAAGTTTTATAATGGTTATGATGGCATCAGTTGTTGCTGTACCTGTTGGTATACTTGCAGGGATATACCTTAGTGAGAACCCTGGTACCAAACTGGCCTATTATAGCGGTTTATGTGTTGATATTTTGCAAGGGGTACCATCAATTGTTGTGGGTATTGTTGTTTACTTCTGGGTGGTTAAACCATTAGGGGGATTCTCGGCTATTGCCGGTAGTATTGCTTTAGCTATCATGATGTTACCAATTATTATCAGATCAACAGAACAAACGCTTAAATTATTGCCCGATTCACTTAAAGAGGCAGCATTATCATTAGGTGTGCCCTATCACCGGGTAATTATAAAAGTGATCATTCCCTGCGGTTTTGCAGGGATATTGTCGGGTATCACCTTATCTATCGCACGTATTATCGGTGAAACGGCCCCGTTATTATTTACTGCTTTAGGTAACAATTTTTTAACGATGAAGATCACGGGCCCAATGGATAGTTTACCGCATGTAATATTCTCCTACGCTACAAGCCCGTATGATGACTGGCACGACCTGGCCTGGGGGGCATCATTTATATTATTAATGTTTGTTTTAACACTAAACATAGTTACCAAACTGCTAACAAGAAAATGGAAAATACAATTGTAAAAGCTGAAAATTATAACTCGTATTTTGGCGATAACCATGTTGTAAAGGATGTAAATATCAGCATACACAAAAATGAAGTTATTGCGGTAATGGGGCCATCGGGCTGCGGTAAAACTACGTTTTTGCGTGGCATTAACCGTATGCACGAGCTAATACCCGGCGCAACCTCAAAAGGTAAAATATTGCTCGACGGTGAAAATGTTTACGATATGAATGCCATTTATGTAAGGGCGAAAATTGGCATGGTGTTTCAGCGCCCCAACCCGTTCCCTAACTTAAGCATTTATGAAAACGTAGTAGCCGGTTACCTGTTAAACGGTATTAAGCTATCGAAGGCAGATAAGGATGCTATTGTAGAAAAATCATTAACCAGCGCCGCTTTGTGGAAAGAAGTTAAAGATTCCCTGCATAAAAAAGGCACTTTCTTATCGGGCGGCCAGCAGCAGCGCTTATGTATTGCACGCGCCATTGCCATGCAGCCCGAGTTGATTTTGTTTGATGAGCCAACGTCTGCACTCGATCCTATATCTACTTCGAGCGTTGAAGCGTTATTCCATGAACTGAAAGCAAATTATACGCTAATTATTGTAACGCACAATATGCAACAGGCAGCAAGGGTAAGCGACCGTACCGCGTTTTTTTATATGGGCGAATTGGTTGAGTTTGACGATACCAAGCAAATGTTTACAGCGCCGAGAGATCAGCGTACACAAAATTACATAACGGGAAGATTCAGCTAAAAGCTAAAAGACCAAAGCTGAAAGCCATTTTGCTTTTTGCTTTCCGCCTTTAGCTTTAGGCTACTAAACATAACTTAAAGCATCATACAATGACACCATTAGAAAATGAAATAACCGCGCTTAAAAAAGAGCTTATTAGCATGTGGATACTTGTTCAGTCGCAACTGAATAAAGCTAAGGAGGCGATGATCCAGTTTGATAAAGACCTGGCCCGCGAGGTTTTGATAAAAGAGAAAAGGGTAAACTCTTTTGAGTTGAAGATAGACCGGGATTGCGAAAATATATTCGCTTTGCATTGCCCCGTAGCTATCGACCTCAGGTTTCTATTGGCGGCACTTAAAATAAACACCAACCTGGAGCGTACAGGCGATATTGCGGCCAGCATAGCGTTGTATGTTGTTGAATCGCCGGTTAACTTTGACGCTGATATACTGGAAAAAACTTCGTTGATACGGATGTATGATGAGGCGGTAAATATATTGATGGATACCCGCACAGCTTTTGAAAAAGAAGACACCGTATTGGCCCGCAGCATTTTTAAACGTGACGATGTATTGGATGCTATTAATGATAGCGCGCCGATAAGCATAGCCGAGGCGATAAAAGCTGATATAAAAACGTTGCCCGAGGCGCTGTATGTTTTATCTATCATCCGCAAACTGGAAAGGGTGGGCGATCAGTCGAAAAATATTGCTGAAGAGATTATATTTTACGTGGAAGCCAAAATATTAAAGCACTTTGAAAGCGGCAAAAAAGGCAAATCAGAAGCTTAAAGATAAATAATTGTTTAATGTGATTGGTAAAATAAGGCGAGCAGCGATGTTCGCCTTTTTCATTTAAAAAATTTATAAAATCCTGCTGACATAGGGCTGTCATTAACCCATCGTTTCTTTGAATTACAAACTTAAAAACGTAAAAGCTATGTCAATTATCGAACTATTATTAAAGGAAATTGAGCAGGAAGCTCAAGCCACCCGCAAAATGCTAAGTATTGTACCCAATAACAAATACCACTGGCAGCCACACCCAAAAAGCATGACCATAAAGCAACTGGCAACCCATATTGCCGAGCTGCCTGCATGGATAACAATGGGCCTTACAACCGGTGGGTTGGATTTTGCCGCCAACCCCTACCAACCGGCTGATATTAATAACACCACCGACCTGCTGGAGTTTTTCGAAAACTCGTATGCAGATGGCCGCGCCCACCTGCAAGCCACCAACGAGGCAGTACTGGCCCAGCCCTGGGTATTACGCAACGGCGATTATATAATCCTCAACCAAACCAAATACGATACCGTTCGCGTATCTATTAGCCAAACCATACATCATAGAGCGCAATTGGGGGTGTTTTTACGCCTGCTTAATATTCCTATACCAGGAAGCTACGGACCGAGTGCCGATGAAAAGGAAAAAATGGCGCAGTTTGCATAGTAATATGATTTTACATTGTCATTTCGACCAGCGGGAGAAATCTATACATGTGCAAGTAGCATCTGTAGGAATTTCTCCCTCGCAATTTTCATAGGTTATTTGTTATTGGTCAGGTATTTCCAAACAGGTACCGCTAATACTGCACCGGCAATGGGCGCAGCCAGGTAGATCCAAAGATGTTCCAGGTGCCATGAAGCGATAGCCGGCGCGATGGAGCGCGCGGGGTTCATGGATGCCCCGCAAATAGGGCCGGCAAACATGGCTTCTAAACCAACCACGGCGCCAATGGCGAGCCCGGCAAACATGCCTTGCTCCTTACTTCCAACAGCAACGCTTATTATTACGAGCATTAAAAAGAAGGTCAATATCAACTCCAATATAAACGATTGTAGTTCTGTACCCGCTGGCATAGTTGCACCCAATAATACATTGGATGGGAAAAGAAATTTTAATATAAAACTTGCCAGTAATGCCCCGGTTAACTGGCTAATAATATAACCGGGAAGTTGTTTTAAAGGGAAACGCTTTGCAATGCTAAAAGCAATGCTTACGGCAGGGTTTAAATGCGCCCCCGATATATTGCCCAGGCTGTAGATCATGCTCATTATAATAAGCCCGAAAGTTATGGCAACCCCTGCATGTGAAACTACCCCTCCTGTTTGCTGATCGATAATAATTGCCCCGGTTCCACAAAATACAAGGGCAAATGTTCCAATTAATTCTGCAACGTAATTTCTCATATTAGTTGATCTTTTAAATGAGATTTTACAAAGTCGGCAGCATAGGTTTTTATCATATCCCTAACCCGCCTAAATTCATGCATCACCTCATCAGGTGTACCGGTAGCTTTTGCCGGGTCGGGGAAGTTATAGTGGAAACGTTGAGCCCTGGTAGGGAAATAAGGGCAATTTTCTTTCGCGTTGTCACAAACGGTAATTACATAATCGAACGGGATATTTATATATTCATCCACATTGTTAGAGGAATGGTGGCTAATGTCGATGCCATCTTCGGCCATTACTTGTATGGCTTTTGGGTTTACGCCGTGGGTTTCAATACCCGCGCTGTAAATAGTAGCTTTATTGCCTGCAAAATGCCTGAGGTAGCCCTCGGCTATCTGGCTGCGGCAACTATTGCCGGTGCATAATACTAATATATTTTTCATAATTGATGTAAAGTTTTCTTCATAACAATTGCCGACTGCGGGCAGGCATAACTAAACTCGGATGATCGCTGTACTGCCTCGGGCACATTTATACGCGGTATAATTTCGTAGCCTTTACGGGCAAAATAATCCGGAGCGGTTTCTGTAAGCAGGTATATTTCTTTAAGCGATTTTTTATGGGCCATAATTTCGATATCCCTAACCAAGTGCCTCGCCACACCTTTACTTCGAAATGCCGGCAATACCGCCAACGAGCGCAGCAAGCCATAGTCGCCATAAATCTCCAACCCTATAGCACCCATTATTTTACTATTTTGTACTGCAACCCGAAAGTTGGCTAAGTTTATCGGGAGGTCGGCCGTTGGCAAATTCTCCGCTGCCAGTAAAGCAATCAGTTGTTGTTTATAATTTTTTGCGCTTTCAAAAGTCATTCCCAACAATTAACAGCAACCGCCGCCAGGCTCACAACAGGCCGCGACTGCTAAATTTTTTAATTCGGTTTTGTGTTTAGCTACGGGTGTACCACAACTCCCTCCCCTATCAATGGCTTTGCATTGCACGGCATCGGGCCGAAGGTCGATAACCAGGTTATCGCCATTAATTATTATCTCATTAGGGACCAGTTGCCGGGTATCAAAATCCCGGTTGCCAAATTCAATTTTTACCATGCCCGATGGGTTTAAAGGTAATGACCGCTCAACCAGTTCAATAATAGTTAATGCCTTATTAACTTTCATTGCTTTTAACTGTTGCTGGTTTTCCGGCTCCATTAACTGCACAATAATTTCGGTCCAGCTATTCATTACCCCGCCACAATCAACCGAGATAATGGGCGCCTGCTTGATCTCGGTAATATGGTAGGCAGCATTTACCCATTTATTTTCGGCATATTGAAATTGCAGCTCCAGTTCAGGATTGCTCACCAGTGCTTCTTTAAATGATCTCCAGTCTATTGTTTCCATATTATTGTAATATTGCGATTAATGTGTTCAAATTTTTTTAACAGCAGCCTTTCGGATCAGAATACGAGCCGAAAAATTTGCTTAGTTCAGTATTTAATAATTGCCATGCAGCAGGCTCAATACAATAGCAAACGCTCGCGCCCTCAATTGTGCCCTGTATTAACCCGGCGTTTTTCAGTTCTTTTAAATGTTGCGATATGGTAGCCTGCGCCAGGCCAAGTTCGTCAACCAGGTCACCGCAAATACAGGCGTTGGCATTGATGATGTGCTGTAATATGGCAATACGGGCGGGATGCGCCATTGCTTTAAGCATCAGCGCAAGCTTATTTTGCTCACAGGTAAATATTTCTGTTTTGGTTAATCCCATTATATCGCAATATTACGATTGATAGTTGAAATATGCAAATGGAAAATGAAAAGTGTTCGGGATGTCCGAGGGGAGTAGTGGTGTAAAGCGGACGGACAAAAGTTAAAAATACGTTGAATAGCGCCTATATCCCCAAAACTTGTTTTAGCTTTACATACCCGGTTTTGCTTACCGGTATTTTAGCGCCCGATTTTAGGATGGCCAGGTGGCTATCTTTTTCGTAAGGGTCTATGCGGGTTATTTCCTGCACGCTTACCATATAGCTGCGGTGCACGCGTACAAACTGCCGGGCATCCAAAGTTTGCTCAAAAAAGCTCATGGTTTTATTTTTAAGGTACGAGCCTTCGTGGGTAAATACACTTACATAATCATCATCGGCTTGCAGGTATTGCACATCGGCCACCGGAATAATTTTTACTTTGGTACCGGTTTTTACTACAATACGCTCATGTTGGGCAGGCGAAGCTGCGGCGGTTTCGGGCAGGCTTTCACGCTTTGGCTTGGCGGCGCCGGGAACCTGTGCCAGGTATTTTTCAATAGCCTTGTTAAACCGCTCCTTGCTAAATGGTTTCAGCAGGTAATCGGTAGCGTGGGCCTCGAAGGCTTTTATAGCATATTCATCAAACGCGGTGGTGAAAATTACGGCGGGCTGCTCGTCAACCAGCTCCAGCATCTCGAAGCCGTTTATTTTAGGCATTTGCACATCTAAAAATACCAGGTCTGGCTGGTGCTGTTGTATGGCTTTGAGGCCCTCAAAGCCATCGCCGCATTCCTGTATAACTTCAATCTGTGGGAAACCCTGCAAATATTCTTGTACAACCATACGGGCCAAAGGCTCATCATCAATTATTAATGCACGTATCATAACTGCGGAATTTTAATAATGGTTGTAAATATATTATCATTTGCATGAGTTTCCATCAAGTCGTTGCGCCCGAAAAGTAAATATAACCGGCGCTGCACCGCACTCAAGCCAAAACCTGTACCCTGGCGGGGCCTTGAAGTTTTCGGGTCGAAGGGGTTTTGCACAATAAGTTCGAGGTAATTGCCCTCCAATTCACCTCTTATGCTTACCACTACCTCCTCGGTAGTATCGTACAGGCCAAATTTAATGGCATTTTCAACCAATGGCTGCAGTATCATAGCAGGCAAAATACTTTCGCCGCATTTTTCATCGCAGCTTATTTCGGTTTTTAAGCGGTGGCCAAAACGGACCTTCTCTATATCCAAATATAAGTTCAAATGCTGCAATTCTTCATTTAAAGTAACCTGCTGCTGGTCATCTTTTTTCAAGGTGCCCCGCAAAAAATCGGATAGCTGGTGTATCATTTTACGCGCCTCATCGGGCTTAAAGCCTATGAGGGCGTTGATGGAGTTTAAGCTGTTGAATAGAAAGTGTGGCTGTAGCTGCTGCCTAAGGTTGTATAATTCGGCATCACGCGCCAGTTTTTCGGCCTCGAGCTTACGTTTTTCATTTTCTTTCTGGTCAATTTGCGAGTACCATATCATACTGATCATGGCCATCCACCCGATAGCCAAAAAATCAGTAAAAAACCTTATCACTAGCGACTGCGCCATAAAATTGAAATATACCGACCCCGTATTTAAATATGGAAGTATATAACGGCAACCGGCGGTACAACTGGCGGCTAACGCCACGCACCATATCAATATATTAATATAGCTGCCCTTACCGGGCTGGTAGTAGCGCAGATTATTATTAATGAGCCAGCAGGCGGCAGTAAGCAATATAGAACTTACCAGGCTATCAGTTAAGGCGGTGTACCAGCCAAATCCAAAACCGTGTATAATGTAGGTCTGCAGGCTGGTCCATGCCAGCCCGCAGGCCACGAATGCCCAGCGTAATTTTGAAAATGTTAAATTTGATGCCGCCAAAATTGATGATTTTATTGGTATTAATAGCTGCGTATATCTACGCCTGCAAAAATTGATATTCCTTTTAAAACCAATACCTTATTATTGTCCAGCGGAGCCGAGGTTCTAATACGTTTATCATCAAAACCTGCAAATACGGCTGCCATATCTGATATGACCATCCAATGCGACGGAACAATTATTTTAGTACCGCCAAATACCTGGGTCACATCAATATAAACGCGGCCGGTAATATCGGCTTGCGTAAAATCAAGTTCCGAGCCGCCAAATATGTTTACGATATCGCCTCCCTGGAAATTCTTTGAAAAGATGATCTTTTTTACACCGCCAAATATTGACACTGCATCCAAATGATCGTCGCCGGTATAATTAGTGCCGGGGTTTGGGGGAGTTGCCGGGTCATTAGGCGCAGTACCGGTTGTGGTATAATCAACTACAGGCTCGTTTGGGTTTGCAGGGTTTGGGTTATTAAAGTTGTATTTGCCATAATCCCATTTTCTTTTCCAGCTTTTTTTATCCCAATAATCAGCAGGATGGTTACGTCTTAATATTAAATAAATGCCAAATGCAATAATTATTATGGGCCAAAAAATGGCGCTGGCGTTAAATCCGGGTATAATGCGGTCAAGCAAAAAAGCAACGCCAATAATTACCATAATTGCCCATGCCGAATTACGGAAATTATGGCGGGCGCCGCTATACAATCCCCATACAATTAACCACATGGGCCAGCTAACTATCCAGTGGGGGAAAAAGAAATAATCAAATTGCCTTAACAGCAACGATGCGCCAACCGCGAGCAATACGAGGCCGGCTAAAACTTTCCCCCGACGGGGGCCGTTTTGATATTCTATATTAGGGTCATTAGTCATGTTCGTAATTTTAAATCTATAACCAAATGTAATGCACCAACGTAGATAACCCAAAACAATATAGGCGATTTGTTAAAAGAACTCGGTAAAGGGTGTTATTATGTCGGTGAAAATAATAAGTAAATTTTTATTTCACATCAAGCACCCCTGACCTAAAGGGCTCAGCCGGTAATCCGGCGGAATTTTGAAGATTAGTTATCGGGAAGTTAGTAAAGGCATAACGGATAGTTTGTATGGGCAAAGGGGTATCTGCAGGTGCAGTAACAATAATAGTATTTCCGTTTATAACAGCTTTGCCCTGCCTTAAAACCTGGTCGGTTCCGGCAACAAAAAAATACTGGTTAAGCGGAAAATTATTGCCGGTTGTAAGCCCGTCGGCAGTACCGGTCGCAAAGCTTATTGTGGCTGTATTATTATTTACCGTAAACGAAGAATACTGAGGGCCTACAGCAACAACGTTTTTTCCATAATCATTTTTTAAGGCTAATAAAGCCAGCCTTTCGCCCACTGGTTTTTTATTTGGGGGATGATGGTTAAGCACATCGCCTATATCCATCGTTACGGCCATACCGCTATTGGTTACGTTGGTTCTAATTAAAGCTTGCCCTTCTCTAAATAATGCTATATCGTCAAGTGTAGCATCGCCGGTTTGGCCATTATCAAAGGGCGCCAGCTGTACATAATAAAATGGCAATGCACCCTGGTTAAAAGCGGTTCGCCATCCATTAATTAATGCGGTATTTAGCTGGGTATATGTGGCTGCTACCATTTGGTTCTCGTCGTTTTCGCCCTGGTACCAAATAAAACCTTTAACTGATAAATTTATTAATGGCGCTATCATCCCATTATAATATTCGCCACCTGCGGCATCATTGGTTGATAGGAATGCTTCCTTATTCATCCATTGCGTACACAAGGTATTGTTGACAGCCGAAACCACGACGCCTATGGGCACGTTAAGATCGGTATTTAATTTACGGGCGAAAAAATAGGCTACCGCGCTTATATTACCTACAGTTGCAGGCGAGCATATATCCCATTTTGAACCATTAGGTAAGTCGGCGACGGGGCTTGCCTGGCTATTGGTAATTACAGTAAAGGCACGTATTTGTGGATAATTGGCATTAGCTATTTCATCCGGGTAGTTTAAAACCCCGGTAAAGGGTGCTATCGGCCCAACAGGCATTACCATGTTTGACTGGCCCGAGCATATCCAAACATCGCCAATTAGTATATTAGAAACCATTATGGGTGTTTTACCTTCAATTGAAGCGGATATAGTTTGCGGGTTTGAATTTACCGGTGAGGCGGGGATACTAACTTTCCAATTCCCATCAACATCCGTATTGGCATAAAATGGGGTTGTGTTCCAACTTACATTAACAACAACCTTATCGCCAACAATTGCCTTACCCCATAACATAAGAGGCTTATCCCGCTGTATGACCATATTATCCTGGAAAATGGTTGAAAACGAAAATGAACTGGTTTGCGTGGTATTGGGGTTTACCTTATCCTTTTTGCTACAGCTTATTAATATCAGCACACAGCAAATCAACACAAGTAATTGTATTTTCATATAATAGCGAAAAGGGACTGTGTAAATGTAATTATTTATTGCTTATACCTCCGGCTCCTGCTGGCTCAAACAATGAAAACTGCCTAATCCCCAAATAATATCGGTAGAATCAATACCGATGACTTTCCTGTCGGGGAAACATTTCTGCAAAATTTCTAAGGCTTTATCATCGTTATTACAGCGATAAGTTGGCATTACAACCACAGCGTTGCCAATATAAAAATTAGCGTACGATGCCGGTAAACGTTGGCCGTCATAAATAACAGGGGAAGGCATAGGCAGTTCAATAATATTTGGTTGCTTACCGTTTAACAGGCGCATGGTTTTTAGGGTTTGCAGGTTTTCCTGCAGAATGGGATAGTTTTCATCGCGCTTATTCTCTTCAATAACCGTAACCACAGTATCCTCGTTTACAAAGCGGGTAATATCATCAATATGGCCGTCGGTATCATCGCCAATTATGCCATCGCCCAGCCATAATATTTGCTCGGCGCCGTAATAATTATACAGGTATTCTTCTATTTGGTGCTGGTTTAAATGCGGGTTACGATTTTTATTGAGGAGGCAGGCCGTAGTGGTTAATATAGTACCCTTTCCATTAAAATCAACCGAACCACCCTCCATAACAATGCCCGGATTATAAACGGCCAAGCCAAAGTGTTCACCTATTTTGGTGGGTATAACATCATCCAGATCAAACGGCGGATACTTATTACCCCAGGCGTTATAACCCCAGTCTACAATTACTTTTTTCTTAGTTTCGGGGTTGATTAGGAACGCGGGCCCATGATCGCGGCACCAGGCATCGTTGGTTTCAAATTCAAAAAACTCAACCCGGCTTAAATCAATATCAATCAGCTGCAATTGCTGTTTGGCAAAAGCGGCCATCTGCTTATCTTTTACATTAATGCGGACTAATTCCCCTGCAGTTAGCTCCTTTATAAATTCGCAATATCTCGGATATATAGTGCCAATTTTTCCCGGCCACGATTCTTCCTTATGCGGCCAACTTAACCAGGTGCCGGTATGCTGTGCCCATTCGGCGGGAAAATAGAAACCGTTTTTTGCAGGCGAATCAGAAAAGTTATTCATCAAGCAACCGTTTTGTTATCGGGGAATAAGAATCTATACGCCTGTCGCGCAAAAACGGCCAGTGTGTGCGGTAGAAATCAGTTTTATCAAGGTCAAGTTCCTGTACAACAACTTCCTCATCATTATGCGATGCCTGGTAAATTATACTGCCAAACGGGTTGGAAAAAAATGAACCTCCCCAAAATTTAACTCCGGCTTCTTCGCCCACACGGTTAACGCTTACCACATGTACCCCATTGGCTACCGAATGCGAGCGCTGTATGGTTTGCCAGGCGTTATATTGCTCTGTATTGGTAGCTTCGTCCTGCGTGTTGGCCCAGCCAATAGCGGTTGGGTAGAACAAAATTTCGGCGCCCATTAAAGTGGTAATACGGGCAGCTTCAGGGTACCATTGGTCCCAGCAAATGAGTACGCCAATAGTGGCGAATTTGGTTTTGAAAACTTTATAGCCCAAGTCGCCTGGGGTAAAGTAAAATTTCTCATAAAACCCCGGATCATCCGGAATATGCATTTTACGGTACTTGCCTAAATAAGCGCCATCCGCGTCAATAATCGCAGTGGTATTATGATAAAGTCCCTGCGCGCGTTTTTCAAACAGGGATGCGATAATAACTACACCCCATTCGGCAGCTATTTTTGAAAGCTCATTAGTTGAAGGTCCGGGTACAGTTTCGGCTAATAAAAAATTGGCATGGTCTTCCACATCGCAAAAATAAAGTGATGTAAACAGTTCCTGCAGGCAAATAATTTGCGCGCCTTTTTTAGCGGCTTCTTTTACTTTAGCGATAGCTTTTTGTAAATTTTCGTGCTTGCCGGCTGTGCAGGTCATTTGCACTATACCAACTTGTACTTTACCCATTCTTTAAAAATTTGTGCAAAAATACGGTTTTTAGAGATTAGAGGTCAGTTAATCAAAGATTAGTTTATTTGCTTGGATACTTTAACACTAATTAACGCATTACTAACTTCTAATCACTAATCAACCAATCTCTAAATTATTACCTTTGCAAACTATTTGGCAACATTGCCTATGAAATTAATGATGCCTCATCAAGCATGGTAGAAAAAAATAATTACGACGAACCGGCATTTGATCCCAGTGAATCTTTCCCATTCGAAAGCCCTGAAACAATAACGGAAACCAAAGCCCCCAAAACGCTTAAAGGCAGGTTATGGAATATTACCAAATTGCTGTTAAAAATAGCGGTTACCGGCGCGTTGCTTTATTATGTATTCAGCAAAATAAATATTGAGCAGGTTAAAGCATTGGTTTCACAATCAAATCCATGGTGGATATTGGCAGCTATAGTTTGTTTTTTTGTATCAACAGTTGTTTCGGCTTCAAGGTTATTAAGTTTTTTCAAGTCCATTGATCTGCATATTGGCTGGAAATTTAACCTGCGTTTATATATGCTCGGTATGTTTTATAATTTATGCCTGCCGGGAGGTATTGGCGGCGATGGATATAAAATTTATTTGCTTAATAAACGGTATAAAAAACCGGCAAAAAAGGTTTTTTGGGCCATATTATTTGATCGTTTGAGCGGGTTTTGGGCCATAGGGTTAATTACAGTAGTGCTGGTTATATTTTTACCTCAGTTACATATACCAATTGTGCTGCCCTGGGTAATATTTTTGGCAGGTACCGCTATTTATTATTTTGTGGTTTATAAATTCTTTAACGATTACACGAAGCATTTTTGGGAAGCACATTTTAAAGCTGTTTGTGTACAGTCATTGCAGGTATTAACCATTTTAATGGTGATGATAAGTTTGCACCATGAAGGAAAATTCGCCCCTTATCTGTCGGCATTTCTTATGTCGTCAATGGCAGCGGTAATTCCGTTTAGTGTTGGCGGGTTGGGTTTCCGCGAATTCATTTTTAAATACGTAATAACCGAAATGTTTCAAATGAACGGCGAACTGGCTGTAGTGTTAAGCCTTTCATTTTATGTAATATCGGCTATAATAGCTTTGTTAGGCGTATATTATGTGTTCAATGAGACTAAACTCGAAGAAAATTAATTTTCGAATTAAAAAAACGTAATGAATATTATAGTAACAGGCGCCAGTAGCGGTATAGGTTTTGAAGCCGTAATTGAGCTGATCTTATCAGGCGAGCATAAAGTTATAGCCCTGGCAAGATCGCAGGATAAACTAGAGCGTCTTTCCGAAATTGCCGCAGGCTTAAACCCTGATTGTATATTATTTCCGATAACATTTGATATTGTACACGATGATTATGCCGACCTGGAGCAATTCATTAATGCTAATTTTGATGGGAAGATAGACGTTTTAATAAACAACGCGGGTGTTTTAATTAATAAGCCATTTATACAATTGCTGGAAACAGATTTTGTTGAAATGCTGCAAAGTAATTTTATAGGGCATGTGCGTATTATTCAAAGCTTGTATAAATTTATGCCAACGGGTTCGCACATTTTAAATATTGGCAGCATGGGCGGTTTCCAGGGAAGCGCCAAATTTTCGGGACTGTCGGCTTATTCAGCAAGCAAGGCCGCGTTACATACTTTGACTGAATGCCTCGCGCAGGAGTTTGTTCAACAGGGTATAAACGTTAACTGCCTCGCATTAGGCTCGGCACAAACCGAAATGCTGGAGCAAGCTTTCCCGGGTTATCAATCGCCTGTAATGGCATTCGAGATGGGCAAATATGTTGCTGATTTCGCTTTAACCGGCCATAAGTTTTTTAATGGGAAGGTTTTGCCGGTAACCGGGAGTACGCCATAAAAAACGCATCAAGTCTGTTGATGCGTTAGGTGTTAAGATGTCCGCCTTGTTTCGGGATAAGATAGGACGGAAGCTCTTCTTTAATTATTTTTTCAAAAACACAAGTATGATGGCTAAAGTTGCCCCAACCTGCCCTACCCAAAAAATGAACATCCATTTAATGGTATTAGCTTTAACTTCACTTATTTCTTTACTAAGGTCATATTTAACCTTTGCAAGATCATCTTTAGTGGCTAATGTTTGGATTGTAGCTTCCACAGATCGTTCTGTTTTATTATCAATGTATTTAAACATTGCCTCGGTAGTATCGGTACCTAATTTATCAGATAACAAGGTATACAGCCGGGCGGTTTCTTTTGCTTCTAAGTACATCACAAATATAATAAAAAGTGTTTCAAATATTTACAATATCAGCTTAGTTTCTGCCACCTACCTTTAAAAATTCGTTCACTACCACTTCTGATACATAACGTTTGTTGCCATCTTTATCTATATAGCTCTTGTTACTTAATTTACCTTCAATGGCAACTTCATCGCCTTTTTTAAGATATTGCTCGGCCAGGTTGGCCTGCGCACCCCATAGGATCAAATTATGCCATTGGGTTTCGGTGATCTTTTCACCTTTGTCGTTTTTGTAACTTTCATTTGTAGCGATCGATACTTTTGCCAGTTTTTTGTTAACATCAAAAGTTTTTACTTCGGGGTCCATACCCAGGTTTCCTACCAGGCGTACGCTGTTTTTTAGTGTGTACATGTTTTTAATTTTTTTGTTTTTAATTAATTGACTGGACAAAAGTGCTAATTACTAAAAATATTAGTCGGATAATAAATGTTTATATTCATTTGCAAACGTTTGCAAGCGGATACAATATTGATTACCTTAGCATTATGAATATCGAAAAAACATGCCTCGACTGTGGTTCAGTAATACATGGCCGTGCCGATAAAAAGTTTTGCAACGATTTATGCCGCAATAATTATAATAACCAACTAAATAGCAACAGCTATAACCTGGTACGTAATATTAACAATATCTTAAAACGTAACCGCCGTATACTGGAAGAATTGAACCCATCGGGCAAAACAAAAACTACCCGCGAAAAGCTTGCCGCTAAGGGCTTCAATTTTAAATACCTCACCAATAAATACGATACTCAAAACGGCAAAACCTATCATTTTTGTTATGAATATGGCTACCTGCCCTTAGAGGGCGATGAATTTTTACTGGTTAAGCGCGAGGAAAAGGCGGAGTAGACGGTATTTTACAAAACAGTGAGACAACTGCAAGTGTTACTATTCATATTTGCATAAAAAAATTATGCCGCACCTGTTCTCACCACTTCAAATAAAAAATATAGAATTAAAAAACCGCATAGTTGTTTCGCCCATGTGCGAATACTCCAGCGAGGATGGTTTTGCAAATAACTGGCACCTGGTACACCTGGGCAGCAGGGCTGTTGGGGGCGCTGCTTTGGTAATCACCGAAGCTTCGGCGGTATCAGCCGAGGGCCGTATAACTCATGCCGACCTGGGTATTTATAAGGATGAACACATCACCAAATTAAAAAAGATCACCGGTTTTATACATGAGCATGGCGCGTATGCGGGTATCCAACTGGCACATGCCGGGCGTAAAGCCAGCCATCAAAGGCCCTGGGATGGAGGCGCCCAGATACCATCGAACCAACCAAATGGGTGGAAAGCATTTGCCCCAAGCCCGGTACCATTTGATGCTAAAGAAGAGGCACCGCTTGAGCTGGATAAAGCAGGTATTGAAAAAGTAAAAGCTGATTTTAAGGCTGCCGCGACAAGGGCATTAAAAGCTGGGTTCGATGTAATTGAAATACACGCCGCGCATGGTTACCTTGTCCACGAGTTTTATTCGCCGTTAAGCAATCATCGCAAGGATGAATATGGTGGCCCGTTTGAGAACCGCATACGTTTATTACTCGAAGTTATTGAAGCTGTATTGCAGGTTTGGCCCTCTTCTAACCCTTTATTTGTGCGCATATCCTCAACCGACTGGACAGAGGGTGGATGGACCGCGAATGACTCCATAGAGTTAGCCAAAATATTAAAGGATAAGGGTGTTGACTTGGTTGATTGTTCATCGGGCGGTAATGTGGTGGTACCAATTCCGTTAAAGCCGGGCTACCAGGTTGAGTTTGCCCAAGCTATACGTAAAGTGGGTATACTTGCCGGGGCGGTAGGGTTAATAACGGAGTCTAAGCAAGCGGATGACATCATACAAAACGGTGAGGCCGATGTGGCGATCATGGCCCGTCAATTGCTGCGCGACCCCTACTTTCCGCTGCGCGCGGCGCACGAGTTGGGGCATGATGTTAAATGGCCCGTGCAGTATGAGCGGGGGAAGTGGCATAAATAGTGATTGGAGATTAGTTATTTGGCGATTAGGTTAATATATTTACATCATAAAATCAACGCAAAAACAACAACTATGAAACGCACAGCAAAAGCCCATTGGAATGGCACTTTAAAAGAAGGTAAGGGAGAAATATCTACCCAAAGCACCACTCTTAATAATACGCAATACTCCTTTAAAACCCGTTTCGAGGATGGCATTGGCACTAACCCCGAAGAACTGATAGCCGCCGCCCACGCGGGCTGTTTTACCATGGCTGTTGGCGCTGCCTTGTCAAGGGCCGGGTTTACGCCGGGCGACCTATCGACCGAAGCTGTCTTAGAATTGGATATGGCCACTTTAACCATTACCGGTATTCACCTGGAGTTAACCGGGTCGCCGATTGAAGGAGTACCTGCCGATAAGTTTAAAGAGATTGCTGAAGGCGCCAAGGCCAATTGCATTATATCGAAAGCATTGAACGTACCCATTACTTTGGGTGTGAGCTATTAGCGCTAATTTATTCTTTGATTAACAAAGCGCCTTGATATTAAATCAGGGCGCTTTTGTTTTAGGGTGATGATACAAAACACCTGCTCTACATATTTTCTAATTGGTTGATAGTCAATAAACAAAGTGTTCATGTTTTTCAGCGTGAACAGTCGTGAACGCTCCGTGAACACTTTGTTTGTTGATTATCAATGAGTTAATAAACTCAACTCGTTTTGAACTCTGGCACATAAGTATATTATGATATTTTGTATAGGTGTTATGAGTACCTACATTTTAACGACTTTCCTTTTTACTCTTACCCTCACCCCAACAAACAATATCCCCAATACCGCTAAAAAACTGCCTGTTTTGGGCAGGTAATCGCCATACCGTACATAAAACGTCAGATCGGAATTTAAATTAATATTTTGTTTGATAGCCGTTTTAACCCACCATTTGGTTTGCTGTACAATATCGCCCCGCTGGTTAATAAACGCGGAAATACCCGTATTGGCCGAGCGGCAAACCCATCGGCGGGTTTCAACGGCGCGCAGTTTGGCATAGTCAAGGTGCTGGTCCTTGCCTGATGTGTTTTCCCACCAGCCATCGTTAGTAATTATAGCAATGAATTGCGCTCCGCTGCGTACAGATTGCGCCACCCATTCGCCCCATATAGATTCGTAGCAAATAACCGGCGCCACGCCTATGCCACTTTGCGAATAAAGCACCGAGGGCTTTTCTTGTTTAGCATAGCTGCCCGTAGCTCCCCCCAGGTGATCAAATACAGGTTTCATGAACGATAAGGCATCGCCGAACGGCAATGCCTCGGCTCCCGGCACCAGTTTCGATTTATGATAAAATCCCACTTCGTCCGAGTTCTCGATACTAATTGCCGCGTTATACCTGTCGCTAAATTGTTTGCCTCCGGGTTCCGGTTCAGCAGTTTGTGTTTTACGGGTATTGAACAGTTTATAAGTTTCAGAACCGGTTATAATATTGCCGTTTTTGTATTTAGTTAAAAAACGCTGTGCCTGCATAAAATAACTATTGGTACGGATATGGTCCTCATCAATGGGATCGGGAATAGCAGTTTCGGGCCATATAAAAAACTCGGTATTAACCTGCCCGAGCGAATCGGACAATAGTGTCAATATAGATACCTGGTGATTGGGCGGCATAAAGCTCTTTGCATACGGGTCAATATTGGGCTGCACCACTACAATATTTGACGGATTAACCTGCTCTTTATAGGAGCAATACCGATACAACGAAAAACCGATCGGTGCTACCAGTACTACAACCAAGGCCGCAACCAGTTTTTGCCTCGTGGCTTTGGTTTGCGTTTCTTTGAGCCCTGTATAAATTAAAAATATAAGGATGTTAATTACCCATATCCAAATGGTGCCGCCGTAAACGCCGGTATACTCATACCACTGCACCCATGGGTGCATCACCGCGAAGCCGTTGCCCAGCGTCATCCATGGAAAACTGAGCTCCCAGGTTTGGTGCAGGTATTCGTAAGCTATCCAAAAACACACTAAACCAACCAGTCCCCAGCTACAGTTAGTAGCTATCCTGAAACGATAATACAGCCAGCAAGCAGTAGCCATGAGTAATGGACCTAACGAATACGGTATTAATGAAACAGGTACCGCTACAATTCCGCCAATTATTTTTAACGAGTTGTACACCCAATAAATACATAAGGTATTCCATATAAAAAATCCCAGGAAGGTTATGCCAAATATTCGCTTCCCTTTGTTGGTTGATGTGGATTTAATGATATTTTCCATCGCGACCAGCATCGGCACCAGCCCGAAAAATAAAAACACGGTGGTATAATGCATAGGCGGCCACGCTAACCAAAGCAATAAGCCGGAGAAAATGGATAGAAGGATATTTTTTTTCATATTATAATTATAATCAGCGTCATTGCGAGGAACGAAGCAATCTCTGCATAGGACAGGTTCATGAAAGGTTTTGTCCTTTAGTAAAAATAAGAAAAAGCATTTTCTCCCTGACTGTCTGGTATAGAGATTGCTTCGTTCCTCGCAATGACGCTTTATTTTTTAGTGTCAATTTTCCCCATCACGCATATCACAAACTCCCCCTTCAAAGGATGGGTTTCAAAATAAGTTTTAACCTCGGTAACCGTACCTCTCACCGTTTCCTCAAACATTTTCGTTAGCTCTCTTGAAACAGAAATTTGCCGTTCAGCACCAAAATAGGTAGCCATTTCATCCAATGTTTTTAACAAACGGTGCGGCGATTCATAAAGTATAATAGTGCGGTCTTCCTGCGCTAATAGCTTATAACGCGTTTGGCGTCCTTTTTTTAAAGGTAAAAATCCTTCAAAACAAAACCTATCCGTAGGGAACCCCGAGTTTACAAGCGCCGGCACAAAGGCTGTAGCGCCGGGCAGGCACTCCACCGCTATCTCATTTTTTATAGCTTCGCGCACCAAATAAAATCCCGGATCGGATATGGCAGGCGTCCCGGCATCGGATATTAAAGCGATATTTTTGCCCTCCTTTAAAAAACGGATGATCTCGCCAGATGACTGATGCTCATTATGCTGATGATGCGAAAAAACTTTCTGATGAATATCAAAATGCTTCAGCATAGGCGCCGACGTGCGGGTATCTTCGGCCAGGACCAGGTCCACTTCCTTTAAAATACGCAAGGCTCGCAGTGTAATATCTTCGAGGTTGCCTATCGGGGTGGGTACGAGGTATAGTTTGCCGCTTGAGTTCATGGTTCATAGTTGATGGTTCATAGTTGATGGTTTGTTTTGGTTCTAATTATCTTGTTTTTTTATAAATGGCTATGATCTATGAACCATCAACCATGAACTATTTGCAATTTGGCCATGAACCATGAACCATAAACTATGAACTAATTATATCTTTGCCTTAAAATAAAATCAATGCTGCAAGTTAGTTATATCCGCGATAACAGGGAACAGGTTTTAGAGCGTTTGGCTGTAAAAAAATTTAAACAGGCTGAATTAATTGATGAAATTATTCAATTAGATGATGATCGGCGTCAAACCCAGGTTAAATCGGATAATGTTTCGGCCGAGGCAAACGCGGCCGCAAGGCAGATTGGCGATTTAATGCGCAACGGAAAAAAAGAAGAAGCCGAAACCCTGAAATCAAAAACTGGTGTATGGAAAGAGGATATAAAAAAATATAATGAGCATTTGGCGGCTATTGAAGAGGAACTGTATCAAAAATTGGTACTCTTACCCAACCTTCCCCATACTTCTGTGCCTAAAGGGTCAACCCCCGAAGACAATGAGGTAGTGTTTGAAAATGGCGCGATGCCTAACCTCCCGCCCAACGCTTTGCCGCATTGGGAACTGGCCGCGAAATATAAACTGATAGATTTTGAACTGGGCGTTAAAATAACAGGGGCAGGTTTCCCGGTTTATACCAATAAAGGGGCAAAACTACAGCGCGCTTTAATAAATTTTTTTATTGACGAAGCTGAAAAAGCAGGCTATAAAGAAGTAAGCGTGCCATTAATGGTAAACGATGCATCTGGCTTTGGCACCGGGCAATTGCCGGATAAGGAAGGCCAAATGTATTTTGTGGGATTGGATAATTTATACCTTATACCCACCGCCGAAGTGCCCATTACCAACCTGTACCGCGATGTTATATTAAAGGCGGATGAACTACCCATAAAAAATTGCGGCCACACGCCTTGTTTCCGGCGTGAGGCTGGCTCATACGGGGCGCACGTGCGTGGCTTGAACCGCCTGCACCAGTTTGATAAAGTAGAAATTGTACAAGTGGTAAACCCCGAAACATCATACCAGGTGTTGGAGCAAATGAGCGCGCATGTGCAAAGCCTGCTGCAAAAATTGGGGCTGCCCTACCGGGTATTGCGCCTTTGCGGCGGCGACATGAGTTTTGCATCGGCTCTAACTTATGATATGGAAACCTGGAGCGCCGCCCAGCAACGCTGGCTGGAGGTATCGTCGGTATCAAATTTCGAGACTTTTCAAAGTAACCGCTTAAAGCTGCGTTTCCGCAACGCGGAAGGTAAAACACAGTTGGTCCATACTTTAAACGGAAGCGCTTTGGCTTTGCCGCGTATTGTGGCAACGCTGTTAGAAAATAACCAAACAGATAAAGGGATTAAAATACCGGAAGTGTTAGTGCCCTATACCAAATTTGAGTGGATAGATTAAGCGTAAATTGTTTCAACCAATTTATTGAGTGAAGCACCTTGCAGCATATTGTTCAGCATTTTAATATTGGCGTGCATTTTTGATTGCTCATCTTCACCATAAATAAAATGTTGAACACCCAATGTCCTAAATAAATCGTCGACTTTGGTGTGTGAACGGGATTTGTAGCAGCATATCCTTATTTTTTTATAAAAAGGATTAGCTATAATGCGGCGCAAAATTTTTTCTATCTCGTTACCTATATAATCATAATCCAGGATTATACTGCAGGGTTGCAATTCATGTATAGCCGGAAAAATTCTGTTAATATTGGTAACGTAAATAACACTCTGTTTGCCCGAAATAATAACATTTGTTGCAGCATCAGTTACTACAAGCAGTGGTTTTGGTTTGGTTAGCATTGCATATAATAATTATGAATTACCATGCATACGAAACCTAATATTAATTTGTTTCATAAAAATGTAATTTAAAGTTAACTTCTAATTTTAAGTTAACTTTAATATAACATCGTGTATAATATTGCCTGTTTGCTGTGTTTTAAATAATTTATATTTGGAAGGCTAACGAGAATATATGATGGAAGTTATTACCTGGAACGATTTTGAAAAAGTGGAATTGCGCGCGGGAACCATACTGGAGGTGGTAGATTTCCCCGGGGCGCGCAAACCGGCCTATAAAATCAAGGTTGATTTTGGCGAATATGGTATAAAATGGTCGAGCGCGCAAATCACTAAGCATTATACTGGTAATGAGCTGATCGGCAGGCAAATTATAGGCGTTATTAACTTCCCAAAAAAGCAGATCACTAATTTTATGTCGGAGTTTTTGGTTACAGGTTTTGCCGATGAGCATGGCTATATTGTATTAACGACCATTGATAAACAAGTGCCCAATGGCAGTAAATTAATTTAATGAGATTTATAAGTTTCGGCGATGAGCCCGCGGTTTCGCCCGATGATTTTTTTATGAATGAAGCGTTGAAGGAAGCCAGGCTGGCCCTGGCAGCCGATGAAATACCTATAGGCGCTGTTGTGGTTTGTAAGGGACAGGTAATTGGCCGCGGGCATAATTTAACCGAGCGGCTAAACGATGTATCGGCACATGCTGAAATGCAGGCGCTAACCGCCGCCGCTAATTTTATGGGCGGCAAGTATTTAAAAGATTGCACCCTGTACGTAACCATCGAACCTTGTGTAATGTGTGCCGGGGCATCCTATTGGTTCCAGGTAGGTAAGATAGTTTTTGGCGCGTATGATACTAAACTGGGTTTTGGCCGGCTCAATCAAAAAATAACCCATCCCAAAACGGTTATCACCGGCGGCATTCGCGAAAATGAATGCGCTGAACTGGTGAGATCGTTTTTTAAGAAAAAACGATAGTTCATGGTTGATAGTTCATAGATCATGGCAATTTTACCATGATCTATGATCCATGAACAATTAACCATACAAAAACTTGACATTCATTTAGAACAAAATCAAACTTCGCGCATTATATTTGTTGCACAATCTTTAAACTTTAAAATAACAAATTATGGCTTTTACACTACCGGCGTTACCATATGCTACTGACGCATTGGAACCACACATTGATAAATTGACCATGGAAATTCACCATGGCAAGCACCACCAGGCTTATGTTACCAACCTGAACAAGGCACTGGAAGGCAAGCCTGAAGCTGATCACAGCATTGACGATATTATAAAAAACATTTCTAAATTTCCACCCGCAGTTCGCAATAACGGAGGCGGGCATTATAACCACTCCCTGTTCTGGACGCTGCTTTCGCCAAACGGTGGTGGCGAGCCAACCGGCGCTTTGGCCAATGCTATAAATAGCACTTTCGGCTCGTTTGCTGAACTTAAAACCAAAATGTCTGACGCCGGCGCTACCCGTTTTGGTTCGGGATGGGCATGGTTAATTGTTGGCGCCGATAAAAAACTGGCGGTAACATCAACCCCTAACCAGGATAACCCGTTAATGGATATTGCCGAAGTAAAAGGCACGCCAATATTGGGCATCGATGTTTGGGAACACGCATATTATTTGAAATATCAAAACCGCCGCCCCGATTATTTAGCGGCTATATGGAACGTGATCAACTGGGGCCACGTTGCCGAATTGTACGCGAAAGCGGTATAATTTTTAATTTCGGAATGCGGAAGGTCGATTGCGGATTGATATAATTTCGCAATCGACTTTCTGCATTCCGCATTATTTTTCTATCCATGAAAGCCATCGTTCTTGAAGCCCCCGATAAACCATTAGTATGGAAGGAGGTTGAAAATCCTACCCTCGCGCCCGGCGAAGTTTTGGTGAAAATAAAAGCTGCGGCATTAAACCGGCGCGATTACTGGATAACCATAGGTAAATACGCGGGCTTAAAATATCCAACTATATTAGGGTCAGACGGAGCAGGTATTGTTGCCGAAATTGGCGGGGGCGTTGATAAAACCTGGCTGGATAAAGAGGTAGTAATAAACCCCGGCAATAATTGGGGCGAACACGAAGAATTTCAATCAAAAGAATTTAAAATATTGGGGCTGCCCGATGACGGCACCTTCGCCGAATACATTAAAACCCGTGCCGAATATCTACATAATAAGCCTGCTTACTTAAGCTGGGAACAGGCGGCTGCATTTCCGCTGGCAGGCTTGACGGCTTATAGGGCATTGTTTACGAAAGGCAAAGCCAAAAAGGGCGATACTGTATTAATAAGCGGCGTAGGCGGCGGCACAGGCACTTTCGCCCTGCAATGGGCGGTTGCAGCAGGATGCAAGGTATTTGTAACATCAGGCACCGGCGAAAAAATTGATATGGCGCTACGGTTGGGCGCTACAGCAGGCGTAAACTATAAATCGCAGGATTGGGCCGAGGAACTGCATCATTTAGCCGGGGGTTTTGATGTAATAATTGATAGCGCCCTCGGAGCGGGCTTTGCTAAATTCCCTGATATTTGTAACCCCGGCGCGCGTATTGTTTTTTTTGGTGGCACGGCAGGTGACATCCCGGCCATTAACGGGCGAAAAATATTTTGGAAACAATTGCAGATATTGGGCACCACTTTGGGTACGCCAACCGATTTTAAAAATATGCTCAGCTTTATGACCGAACATAAAATTGAGCCTGTTATTGATAAAGTGTTCCCGTTAACCGATGCACAAAAAGCAGTAGAGGTGATGGGCAATTCATCGCAATTTGGGAAACTGGTTCTTAAAGCCTGGTAACATGCTCAGGTTAAGGGTTGAGGCTATAAAATGGGAGGCTGCCGATACGGCTACGTTTTATTTGGCTGAACTATCCGGTAAAAAAATAGCTTACGCCGCGGGACAATTTATTACACTGGTATTTACGCATCATAACGAGGATATCCGCAGGTCATACTCTTTAAGTTCATCGCCCGATGAGGAATTATTAGCAATAACCATTAAGCGTATAACTAACGGAGAAATATCGCGTTTCCTTTTAACCAAAGTAAAACAGGGCGATATTTTAAATGCCGTTGAACCCGCCGGGCGTTTTATAATTAATGATTTTCAGTCGCCGAAAGATATTATACTGTTTGCCGCGGGCAGCGGTAGTGTACCCATATTTTCACAATTGAAATTCATTTTGAACCGGGTTGGTAATAGCCGCATCACCTTGGTTTACAGCAGCCGCGATACAAATTCTGTTCTATTTGCTGATGAATTGAATACATTGCAGGCAAAACATCCCGACAGGTTAAAAATAATCCACCTTTTAAGCAGCGAGGGCAACCGGCTCAACAATATCAGCGTTGAGCAACTGGTCAATGAAAATATATACTACGGCGCGGCAAATGCGGAGTTTTACCTATGCGGCCCATTTGCCTATATGCGCATGGTGCGCCTCACCCTGTTATACATGGGCGTTGAAGCCAAACAAATACGCAAAGAAAACTTTGTGCTGGAAACAGTGCCCGTAAGCGGAATCGCGGTCAACTATCCGCCAAGAACCATCCGTATCAACTATAAAAACGAATTGCATGACCTGGTGGTTGGCGAAAACCAATCTATACTACAGGCGGCTTTGCAAAACAATATTGAGTTGCCTTATAGCTGCCGGGCAGGTATTTGTTCCACCTGCACCGCTAAATGCACAAACGGTAAAGTAGAGATGGCTGTAAATGACGTATTAACAGATGCCGACCTGTTACAAGGCTGGGTACTTACCTGTACCGGGCATCCGGTTAGTGACGATGTCGTGATTGAGTATGTTTGAGAGAAGATTTAAAACTTTTTTATTGTCTCCGTAATATGCGCTAAGTGATGTTTACCATGCCATGCATATAAAGCCAGGTTTCTTTTTAACGGAACCGTTGCCCCGGTTTCCGGGTGAATAAAAGCGCGGTTCCATTGGTCCTCGCTAAAACTTTCAAACAAAGCAATAAGGTGCTGATGTATGCCTTCCAGCATTTTTAATGAAGGTTCAACGGGCAGGCGGTAATCGGCCAACAGGGCCCAATCGGTTTGCTCATAAGCCTTTATGGTTGGTTTGTCTTCAGTAAGCGCCCATTTAAAACGTATCAGCGAGTTCATGTGGCTATCAGCCAAATGATGAACTACTTGTCTCAACGTCCAGCCGCCGGTGCGGTAGGGCGTATCCAGCTGCATTTCATTCAGGTTCATGATAACCATGCGCAGTTTGCCGGGCAGGTTTTTTATATCGTTTATCCAGCCGCGAATATCAGCATCGGTATAAGTTACGGGGGGGCTAAATTTTCCAACGGGGTATTTTAGCTGGTCGTCTGTTATCATACTATATTAATTGTTGTTTCGGATATTATACTTGGTTTCTATAAGGTTTGCACTAAATTAGCATTTTATACAATCTATTTTAGCAAATGGTGAAAAAGTTATTTCTATTATCCTTTTTTTTTAATTGTTATTTCACCTATGCCCAAACTATTAAAACCGATGTATTGGTTATCGGTAATGGCGCAGGCGCGGTAACAGCGGCTATGCAATGCGCAAAAAGCAAGGTAAAAACAGTATTGTTAATTAAGGGTGACTGGCTGGAAAACATGCAATCAAAAAGTATGGTAGTGGTGGATGCTAACCATAATTTACCATCAGGTACCTGGGGCGAGTTTCGTATGGAGATCCGCAATTTTTACAAAAAGACACCCGGATATGATACGGCTTACAATGCCTCCTTAAAATTTGAACCTTATACCGGCGCGTTCACCCTAAAAAAAATGGCCGATACCACAAAAAATCTAACCATAAAATTAAACAGTCCGTTTACCACCGTAAAAAAAGATGGAACAGGATGGGAAGTAAACATTCCCCAAAATGGCAAGACAGAAATAATCAGGGCGAAAGTAATTATTGATGCTACAGCTACCGGCGAAGCGGTACAAAAAGCGGGTGCTAAATTCCCACCGGAGCTGCGTTATAGCGACGACATATATCGTACGTCTATTGCTTCCGGAATTTCTTTGAAAAGCGGCAATGATCTGTTAAAAAAGACAAATCCGCCAACTCCGGCATACTATCTTCCAATCAGCGCGTTTGTTACGCAAAACTCTGATAACTTATTTATAGCTGATAAAGCCTTAGGGGTTACTGCAAACCTGGAAAACTTACCGATGCAAATGGCTGTTGGACAAGGCGTAGGAACAATGGCTGCCTTTTGTGCATTTTTTAAAACTACCCAGAAAGATTTTAAGGTAAGGCTGATACAAGGCGAACTATTGGACTTTAAAGGGTACATTTTACCCTTCGAAGACGTTAACCCTACCGACCGTTATTTCAGAGCTATACAACAGATTGGTGCAACGGGTTTGCTTAAAGGTGCGCGAAAGGTAAAAAACAATGAAGATCAGTTTCTTTTCATGCCCGATTCGGTTGTTAATACAGCCGAGATAAAACCCGTTTTAACTGAGATATATAGCCGGGCGTTTTTATGGTTCAACAAAGTTAAACCGGGCGAACATTTTACTGTTGGCAATACGTTATCATTCATCTGTGAGATTACCCTCACCGAACCTAAGCTGTTCCAAATTACCATTCAAAAGGAGTGGAAAACGAAATATAAATTCGCATCAGATTTTGATATGAACCACCCTATTACCCGCCGCGAATTTGCTATACTGGCCAACCAGTTCCTGAACCCGTTTGCAAGGGCTGTTGATTTGAATGGGAGAATTGTGAATTAAATGTCAACGGCATCCATAACCACCACCTTTGCACAAAGCGGGACATATTTAGCTACAAACACATCATGTACCGGGTCTACCTGGTAAGCATCATGTTCGGCCTGGTTGTCAAAAAATATAAGTAGCGAAACATCATAAGAGCGGTCAACGACGCTGCGGTGCGTATCGGCGGGTACACCGATATGTATATCGCGCACGTGGCTGATAGGCGCCAGTATATTTACGCCTTCAATAAATTTTTGCAGGTCGGCTTTGTCTTTAAGCCAGAAATGTACATGGTGTACAAAGGTGTTTTTTATAAGCATATGGCAGGTTTTATAAGTAATGCGAAATTAAAGTATTGAGTCAAATTTTATGCATTCAACCCTAAAAATGTTGCGCCCATGTCAAATATTAGTTATAAATCATGCATTAAGCCAAATAAATTGCAAATTTGTGTACCTGATATGAGTGAAAAAACAATTTTGGTTTGGTTCAGAAATGATTTGCGTATCCATGATAACGAGATATTGTTAGAAGCCATACGCAAAGCTGATAAAGTATTGCCCGTTTATTGTTTTGATCCGTATTATTTCCAAAAATCGGCAGCTGGCATACCAAAAACGGGATCTTTACGTGCGCGTTTCCTGCTGGAATCAGTAGCTGACCTTCGCAAAAATTTGCGGGCTATTGGCAGCGAATTAATTATACGCATAGGTAACCCCACCGAAATTTTACCCCAACTCGCAGAAGAATACGAGGTAAATGAAGTATACCATCACCGCGAAGTTGCTTACGAAGAAACAGATATATCTGAACAGGTTGAAACAGCTTTATGGAAAATAAGGCTTAACCTTAAGCATTTTATAGGGCATACCTTATATCATAAAGAGGACCTGCCCTTCCCTATAAAAGACATACCTGATAGTTTTGCCATATTCAAAAAAAAGGTTGAGCGCGACAGTAATGTACGCCCCTGTATAGCCACTCCTGAAAATATCGTTACGCCTGCAATTACTAACGCGGGCGAACTACCAACTCTACAGCAATTAGGATTGGATGAACCTGTTGATGACCCCCGGGCAACTACCAAATTTGCAGGGGGTGAAACCACTGCTTTGGCTCGCTTACATGAATATTTTGTAAACAACCCCATTACTGCGGGTAAAGGCCGCAACGGGCATACTGATCATTCTTCCAGGTTATCGCCCTGGTTATCGTTAGGCTGTATATCGATGCGGCAAGTGCATTGGGCGGTCATTAACCATGAACAGGAAACACATACTCATCATAGTGGCATACTAATGCTGGAGTTATTATGGCGTGATTATTTCAGGTTCATGTTTAAAAAGCATGGCAAAAAGTTTTTTAAAACGGATAATACACAAACTCTGCCTGATAAAAACCAGGACGAACTTTTTAAAAACTGGAAAAACGGGGAAACAGGAATTCCATTCATTGATGCCAGTATGCACGAACTGAACGCTACGGGCTATATCAGCAATTTCAGCAGGCAAATGGTAGCGGGTTACCTGGTTAATGATTTGCAGCTTGACTGGAAAAAGGGTGCGGCCTATTTCGAAGAAAAGCTGGTGGATTATTCGCCTGCCAGCAACTGGGGCAACTGGGCATTTATTGCCGGCCTGGGCCAAGACACGCGCGATAACCGTTATTTCAATATGGCCAAATATAGCAACGAACTGGAGACCAGGAGCGATTTTATAAGTACCTGGCTGCCCGGAGTTGAGATCGGTTAGTTGCAGTGTAACAAATTATCCTAACCTGCACTCTAACAAATATTAAAATAAAATGATACGCAACGCGTTGTTATATTGTATATTTGATAATGAACTCTTTTGAAGAATTTACCGTTATAGTTGGCTTGCTGGCCGTGCTTTTTGAAGGCTCATCCTATCTGGGTGCTTTTCTAAAGAAAATTCTGCATTAATTTCCCCTTAAAAATCTATCTAAAAGCACTTTTTGTGGATAAGTGTCATTAATCGTTTACAATTAAATTTAACGTTTATAATACGTTATGCGTACTTTTGTACTGTTTAAGATTGGTTCAGAATGGATAGCCTCAATTATATAAATAACGGCAACGCGGCTTTTATTGACTCATTATACAGCGCATATAAACAAGACCCGGAATCGGTTGAATTTGGATGGCAAAAATTTTTCGAAGGGTTTGATTTTGGCCGGGGCGCACAGGCTCCGGTTGTTAGCGCTGAAACACCCGATCATTTTTTAAAAGAGATCAACGTACTCAACATGATCGGTGGTTACCGCGGCAGGGGGCATTTGTTTGCTCAAACAAACCCGGTACGCGAACGCCGCAAATATTTTCCCGGTAAAGAACTGGAAACATTCGGGTTAAGTAATGCCGACCTGGATACGGTATTCAATGCCGGTGTGGAGGTAGGCATGGGTCCCGCTAAATTGCGTGATATTATACAAATGCTCGAAGAAACCTATTGCAATACGATAGGCACAGAATATCACTACATTCGCAATCCTATAAAGGTTAAATGGTTCCAGGACCGTATGGAAAGCCGGCGCAACAAGCCCTCGTTTTCGGTTGATGAAAAGAAACTGATACTAAACAAACTGAGCCAGGCCGTAATTTTCGAAAATTTTTTAGGTACAAAATTCCTGGGCCAGAAACGGTTTTCGTTAGAAGGGGCCGAGGCGCTTATACCTGCCCTGGATTCGGTTATTCAAAAAGGCGCGGTATTAGGTATCGAAGAATTTGTTATTGGTATGGCACACCGCGGGCGTTTAAACGTGCTGGCCAATATTATGAAAAAAACCTACAAAGAGATATTTTTTGAATTTGAAGGCAAAAACTATGATGAGGATTCATCAGCAAGCGGCGACGTAAAATATCACCTCGGTTTCTCAACCGATGTGGAAGCCGAGAATGGTAAAAAAGTACATTTAAGCCTTTGCCCCAACCCTTCGCATTTAGAAGCCGTTGACCCGGTTGTTGAAGGCATGACGCGTTCAAAAATTGATTTTAAATACGACGGCGATCATACCAAAATAGCGCCCATACTGATACATGGCGACGCCAGTGTAGCGGGCCAGGGTATTGTGTATGAAGTTTTACAAATGGAAAAACTGGATGGCTACCGCACAGGCGGCACTATTCACCTGGTAATTAATAACCAGATAGGTTTTACTACCAATTTTATCGATGCCCGTTCAAGCACTTATTGTACCGATGTGGGAAAAACGGTTTTATCGCCGGTTTTTCATGTTAATGGCGATGATGTAGAGGCTCTGGCTTATGTGATCAATATGGCTATGGAGTACCGCCAGATATTTCATGATGATATTTTTATAGATATATTGTGTTACCGCAGGTACGGGCATAATGAGGCTGACGAACCTAAGTTTACTCAGCCCGTATTATATAAGGCTATTGAGGCGCATCCAAACCCGCGCGAAGTTTACCTGAACAAGCTACTGGCCGAAGGCGTTGTTGATAATGACGAGGTTAAAAAAATGGAACAAGACTTCCGCGCATTGTTACAGGAAGAATTGAATGAATCAAAAGCAGAAGACCATTTTACCGATTCAATACCCATGTTTGCCGGCGCCTGGGAAGGCCTGCACCTGGCCAGCGAAAGTGATTTTAATACACCGGTAAATACGGCTGTGCCTAAAAAAGAATTATTAGGCATTGGCAAAAAAATAACCGATCTACCAAAAGATAAGGACTTCTTCAAAAAAATAGAAAAACTGTTTGAAGAACGCAGCAAAATGGTGAACGACACCCATGTTTTTGACTGGGCTATGGCCGAATTAATGGCTTATGGTACTCTGTTAAAAGAGGGGCACCCGGTTCGCCTAAGCGGCGAGGATGTGAAGAGAGGAACTTTTTCGCACCGCCACGCGGTATTAACGCTGGCTGATTCGGAAGACGAATATATACCGCTGAATAACTTAGACACAAGCGAAAAATTTAGCATATACAATTCGCTATTATCAGAATATGGTGTTTTGGGCTTTGAATATGGTTATGCTTTGGCAAATCCTAATGCCCTCACGATATGGGAAGCACAGTTTGGCGATTTCTTTAACGGCGCGCAAATTATTGTTGACCAGTATATTGCAAGCGCCGAAACTAAATGGCAGCGTGGTAACGGGCTGGTATTATTGCTGCCTCATGGCTACGAAGGCCAGGGCCCTGAACACTCATCGGCTCGCATAGAGCGTTTTATGGAGCTTTGTGCCGATAACAATATTCAGGTTGCTAACTGCACAACCCCGGCTAACTTTTTCCATGTGCTGCGCCGACAGCTATACCGCGACTTCCGTAAACCGTTGATCATATTTACGCCAAAAAGTTTGTTGCGTAACCCTAAATGTGTATCGCCCCTGGCTGATTTCACAGATAGCGTTTTCAAAGAAGTGATAGACGACCAGTATGCGGATGCTAAAAAGGTTAAACGCGTATTATTCTGTTCGGGCAAAATATATTATGACCTGTTTGAAGCGCAGCAGGCCGAAGAGCGCAAAGATGTAGCGATAGTACGCTTAGAACAATTATACCCAACCCCAGTGCAGCAACTGGCAAAGGTAAGGGCCAAATATAGTAAGGCTACCGAGTTTATCTGGGTACAGGAAGAGCCCGAAAATATGGGCGCATGGCCATACCTGTACCGCAAATCGCGTACAGAGGAGGCTTTGAAATTTGATGTGATCTCGCGCCCGGAAAGCAGCAGCACCGCTACCGGCTTTGCAAGGCAACATGCGGCCCAGCAATTATATATTATATCAAAAGCATTTGAAGCGCCGGCAGGCAAAAAAACAAAAGAAGCAGTTACAAAAACAGCTGAAAAAATGGCTGTTGCCGGAGCTGATTGATAATGTTGTACGTTAAACGTATTACGTTGTACGTTTTATTTCATGAACCACCTACGTATAACGTACAACGTAATACGTACAACAAAAATTACTAAATATGAGTTTAGAAATCAAAGTTCCGCCGGTAGGCGAATCAATTACCGAAGTAACGCTGGCAAGCTGGCTAAAAAAAGACGGGGATGCTGTTGAGATGGACGAAGCTTTAGCCGAACTGGAATCAGATAAAGCAACTTTTGAGCTTACTGCCGAAAAAGCAGGCATATTAAAAAGAATAGCCAAAGAAGGCGACGTGTTACCCATTGGCGCAGTTGTTTGCAGTATTGAAGATGGCGGCGCCGCATCTGTTCCTGCACCTAAGGCCGATGCTGCAATACCAAAAGAAGTAGCCGCTCCTGCTCCAGCTGTTGCCGAAAAAGCAGCCAATTATGCGTCGGGCACACCATCGCCTGCCGCCGCCAAAATATTAGCTGAAAAAGGCGTTGAACCCAAAGCCCTAAGCGGCAGCGGGGTTAACGGACGCATAACCAAGGAAGACGCTTTATCAATGGATAAAGTTTCTGAAAGCCCACAGACTGAAAAAGCAATGGCCGCCGCTCCGGCACCTGCCCCTGTGCCTGCCGCCCCGGTAAAAACGGGGGAAAGAACCGAGCGTCGTGAAAAGATGTCGCCACTGCGTAAAACGGTTGCCCGGCGTTTGGTTGCCGTAAAAAACGAAACCGCCATGCTCACCACTTTTAACGAGGTGGATATGGCGCCAATAATGGAACTGCGCGGTAAATACAAAGATAAATTTAAAGAAAAATATGGTGTTGGCTTGGGCTTTATGTCCTTCTTTACCAAAGCGGTTTGCGAGGCATTAAAAGATTGGCCTTCGGTAGGCGCCCGTATTGAAGGAGAAGAAGTGGTATACAGTAACTTTACCGATATATCTATCGCCGTATCGGCTCCCAAAGGATTAGTAGTACCGGTTATACGCAATGCGGATGGCATGAGCCTGGCCGATATTGAAAAGGCTGTAGCCGCCCTGGCAGTTAAGGCCCGCGATAACAAATTATCCATAGAAGAAATGACCGGCGGAACTTTCACCATCACTAATGGGGGTGTTTTTGGTTCCATGTTGTCAACACCTATCATTAATTCGCCCCAGTCGGCTATTTTGGGTATGCACAATATTATTGAGCGCCCTGTTGCCGTGAACGGGCAGGTTGTTATCCGCCCAATGATGTATGTAGCGCTATCTTACGATCACCGTATTGTTGACGGCCGTGAATCGGTGAGCTTTTTAGTGAGGGTTAAACAACTGCTGGAAGATCCGGCCAGGTTGTTGTTAGGTGTCTGAACAGTTGTTTGAGCGCGATTATTGGATTACGTTGATCCTTATTTTTTGAAGATATATAACCCGGCACAAACCGGGTTTTTTTGTTTATCTGCAAGTATCAATTCTTCCCTTCCCTGCTCAAAATAAACTCCAGCAAGTCATGTATGGGTTGTTTAATTATCTTGCCTACTTGTATATCCTGAGGTTTACAAAGGGCTTTTAACTCATCGGCAAAAACAAACGCTATGGAGCCTACAAAATGGCATTTATATTTAGGATACTCCGGGTATGATTTAATATTGGTTTCAATAAATTCCTGCAATCCTTTGTTTATCAAATCATGGCCATATTTATTTTTACGGATAACATTTAAAAACCGCGCGAAAGAAGCCAGGTAAGAGTTTGCTCCGGGCTTTTGGTAAACATTATGAACAACTTCTTCCTTAGTCAGCTGGTAAGTATTGTTAAACAGGGTGCTTACATCATCGGGCATCAGGCCATATAAAAAATCGGTTATCATGGTTTTGCCAAACCAGGTACCAGAACCCTCATCTCCCAAAATAAAACCCAAACCATGGTGCCCCGAATGAATATCAGTACCATCAAAATAGGATATATTCGATCCTGTGCCCAAAACACAGCATAAACCTTTTTCGTGCCCGCAGGTAGCATAGGCCGATCCTAAAAGATCGCTGTCAACGCTAATATAGGCTTTGGTAAATAACTGGCTCAGAGCGTTTGAAACGATCTCATGCCTGTCGGGGCTTGAGCAGCCGGCGCCAAAAAAATATATTTCTTTAACCTCCGCATTATACGCGATCATGTCGGGCGACTGATCCTGCAATATTTTTACGATCTCTTTTTCCGTTAAAAAATAAGGGTTCAACCCGGATGTCCTGAATTCCCGGGCTGCCTGCCCGGGTTGCTTAAGCAGCCAATCTGTTTTTGATGATCCGCTATCAGCAACTAAGATCATGGGGCCAGTTCTTCGAGTATTTTTTTGGTTAGTGGTTTATGAATAAACTGGGTAACGTGTTTATTATCAAAAGATTGCTTTATATCTGTCGGGTCAAGTGATGATGAAAGCATAAATATTTTGATCGCATCCTTATCAATATTAAGTTTTTCAAATGCCTGCAAAAACTCAAAGCCATTCATTATGGGCATACGCAGGTCCAGGAAAATAACGTCAGGTTTTACGAGGCCGTCACGCAGCGAATTTATAGCTTCAGAAGAGGATGGCATAACTACTATATTTTTGGCGAAGTTACTGCTCTCCAATAGTTTGCGTGTGACAAAATTATCAATATAATTGTCATCAATAAGCAGGCAAGTGTTATAAGATCCAGTCATTATACCCCAAAAATAACTTTTTATTTCATTATTGGATATTTATGTTGTTAGTTATTTGCTTTAAAGTTATTTCGGCAGCCTTTGCCTGGTATTGAGCAGCAAAAAACTTAACCTGCGCGTCAAGATAATTTTCCTGGGCTTGCCGTATTTCCAGGGGTGTAATATTGCCTAATTTATATTTTTCTAATGAAATATCCAAATTATGTTTGGCCACGGCTATATTTTCCTCGCCTATCTTTGTGAGGTCGAGGCCCGATAAATAGCTTACAAACAATGAATTAATTTGCGCCTCAATTCCTAATCGTACCTGTTTGGCCATAATTTCAGAATTGTCTATCTGTATTTTTGCATTTGTTTCGCGGCGCGATTGATTAAAGCCATTAAAAATATTTATAGTGGCTGTTAAGCCATAGTATAACCCGTGAGCATCCTGGCTTAGCAAAGCCCCGCTTGGCGAGGCGCTGCTACTAAAGTTATAAGCGCTATTAACCCCAACCTGCGGATACCTTGTTGCTTTAACTTGCCTTAAGTTAATTTCGGCCAGTTGCTTGCTTATCTGTGCTGATAATATCTTGGGGTTTTGGGTGTCTGCGCCATTAAGAATATCTGCTAAAATTAATTTATCATCAACTATAATTGTATCTGCTACCGAAAAATCAGTTTGCAGGTCACGAACCAGCAACTGGTTCAATTGAATTTTAGTTGATTTAAATTGCTGTAATTGGGTTAAGTAATTCGCGGTATCGGTGTTCACGTTTACCTGGGCATTTAATACATCCAGTCTTGATGCTCTACCTACCCCAAATTTATCGTTGGCATAATGCAGCTGTGTTTTTGAAATTACCATAGCGCCCTTTAGCGAACGCAATATTTCGTTTTGATTAATAAGGTTATAATAGGTGCCTATTACACTGGTGAGAGTTTGTAACACGGTATCGCGCGAAGTAACGCCGCTTAGTTTGTTTAACTCTTTTAATTGGTCATAGTTAGCAAACATGGCAAACCCGTTAAAAATGGTCCAGTTAAGGCCAACGCCATAAGTAAGACTGGTATTATGCGAATTATTAAAAGAAGTAACAACACCGCTGGTACGCGAGGTTGTAGTGTTTAATATACTATTGCTTGATGTTAAATCACCACTAACAACCGGCAAAAAACCGGCATTGCCCGGAGTAACATTATTTTTCGTTATGGTACTATCGTTTTTGGCAAGTTTAATATTATAATTATTCTTTAGTGCTATTTCAACCGCATCCTTTAACGTAAGCAGGGGCGCATTCTGCGCTTTTACAGCAACGGCAAACGCTAAATAGCAAAAAACAAAGCATACTAATTTCTTAAGTTCCATTAATTCTATTTTACTTGTTCTTCAATGAGTTTTGTTTTCTTTTTTTTGCTATCCGCTTCAGGCAATTCCTCATCAGGGTCATGACGATCTTTTGAAGCAATGAGTACATACATCATGGGTATAACATATAAGGTTAACATCAATGAAAACAACATGCCCCCTATAATTACAATACCTAATGATATACGGCTTTTTGACCCCGCGCCCAAAGCGAACGCTATTGGAACAGAACCCAGCACGACCGCTAAACTCGTCATTAATATAGGGCGCAGCCGGGCAGTAGCCGCTTCAACAACCGCCTCATATTTAGCCAAGCCATGTTCCATACGCTGGTTAGCAAACTCAACAATAAGTATCCCGTTCTTGGTTACCAGTCCCACCAGGGTAATTATACCTATCTGGCTAAAAATATTCAGTATTTGATCGAACAGCCAAAGCGATAAATACGCGCCCGCAACAGCCAGCGGAACGGTAAGCATTACAATTACCGGGTCTTTAAAGCTTTCAAACTGTGCTGCTAATACCAGGTATATCAATAAAAGGGCAAATACAAAAGCAAACATGGTATTTGATGAGCTTTCGGCATAATCGCGCGAGGGGCCGCTTAGTGCAGTGCTAAAGGTATCGTCAAGCAAGGATTTGGCTATGCGGTTCATTTCGGCAATACCATCACCTAAAGTGTGGCCCGGCGCTAACCCGGCCTGTAAAGTTGCCGACTTAAAGCGGTTAAAGTGATATATGGCGGGTGGCGTAGCATCCTCATCCACTTTTACAACATTATCCAGTTGTACTAACTTGCCTTTATCATTACGCACATAAATAGTTTTAAGATCAAGGGGCTGATCCCGGTTGGCCCTGTCGGCCTGCGCTATTACCTGGTACTGTTTTCCGTTAATCAAAAAATAACTCAGGCGCCCGTTACTATAATATAGTTGCAGGGTCTGGGCAATATCATTCACCGAAACACCCAGGTCGCGCGCCCTATCGCGGTTGGTAACCACCCTTAGCTCGGGTTTGGTGAATTTTAAATTAACATCTGTACCCTGGAAAACCGGGCTCTTTGAAACTTCGGCAAAAAATTGGGGCAGTACTTTACGTATTTTCTCAAAATCCTGGTTTTGAATAACAAACTGCACAGGTAATGAGTTTTTGGCACCGTTGCCACCCCCGCTTATGGTTTGTTCCTGCACCACTAATGCCCTGGCATCCGGAAAGCGGGTTAATTTTTTATTCAGCCAATCGGCTATTTCCTGTTGCGAACGTTTTCTCTGATCAGGAGGGATCAAACCGATACGGCCCCCTCCGTTATTAACTGCGCCTGTTCCACCCATGCCAAAAGCAATGATCTCGATATTTACGTTTGCTTCGGGTATAGAATCGGCAACCACGTTAGAAATATTATCCATATACCTGGTCATGAACTCGTATGATGCGCCTTCTGAACCGGTTACGGTATAACGCAGCGCGCTTCGGTCATCCAGCGGTGCCAATTCAGAGGGTATAACTTTGTTAAGTGCCACAATTATGCCCACCGATACCAAAAGGATAACTATAGCTATCCATCTATGTTTCATAAATTTTACCAATGTTTCTGTATAGGCATCGGTCATCTTCACAAAAAACGGCTCGGTTTTTTCATAGAACCTTGATTTTTTTGAGCCTTTACGGATCAGCTTAACATTAAGCATTGGCGTTAATGAAAGCGATACAAAAGCCGATATTAAAACCGAGCCCGCGACGACGACTGCAAATTCACGAAACAAACGGCCGGTAAAACCGGATAGAAAAAAAATAGGTAAAAACACAGCAGCGAGGGTAATAGATGTAGATACTACTGCAAAAAGTATTTCGGCAGAGCCAGCAAAAGCGGCTTGACGCACGGCCATTCCCGACTCCACCTTTTTATATATATTTTCGGTAACCACTATACCATCGTCGACCACTAAACCCGTAGCCAGTACAATACCCAGCAACGTTAAAATATTGATAGAATACCCGAAAATATACATCAAAAAGAAAGCACCTATGAGCGATACCGGTATATCAATTAACGGGCGGAACGCGATCAGCCAATCCCTGAAAAACAAGTAAATAATAATAACAACCAAAATAAAGGATATGGCCAATGTTTCTTCCACTTCTTTGATAGACTGGTTGATGAAGATGGTGCTATCCTGTAGCACCTTTACATGAATATCGGGCGGCAAATCCTTTTTTATTTGTTCAACCCGCTTGTAAAATTCTTTTGCTATCTCAACATAATTGGCCCCCGGCTGCGGTATAATACCCAATGATACCTGGAGTATCCCCGATTCTTTGAAGGCGGTCTCTTCATTAGCAGACCCGATCACGGCATAGCCAACATCGCTTAAATGGATCACCCTGTCACTGTCGGCACGTATTATTAAATTGTTAAAATCTTTTTCGGTACTGAGCTTTCCTATTGCCCTGATGATCAACTCGGTGTTATTCCCTTCAATTTTACCGGCCGGCAACTCTACATTTTCTTTATTTAAAGCATCGGTAATATCGCTCGCGGCTAACCCCAATGATGCCAGTTTAGCAGGATCTATCCATAAACGCATAGCGTATTGCCGCTGGCCCTGTATATTAATAGAACTTACGCCGGGTATAGTTTGCAAACCTTCCTGCAATACATTTTCGGCATAGTCATCGACCTGGGTTATGTTGCGCTTATCACTGGTTACTGATAAGGTAATTATATTATCGGCGTTGGCATCCTGTTTGGTAACCACCGGTGGCGCGTTAATGTCCTGGGGCAACTGGCGCTGGGCCTGGCCAACTTTATCACGTACGTCGTTAGCCGCGGTTTCCAGGTCGGCATCAAGGTTAAATTCAACGGTGATCTGGCTGCTGCCAACCGAGCTTGTGGACGATATATTGCGTATGCCGGGTACACCATTGATCGCTTTTTCAAGCGGTTCGGTAATTTGTGATTCTATTACATCAGCGTTTGCTCCCGAATAACTTGTAACAACACTAATAATGGGTGGATCGACAGATGGAAAATCACGGATACCTAAAAAATTGTACCCGATAACACCAAATACCACAATTACAATTGACATAACTGTTGCCAGCACCGGCCTTTTTATACTAACTGAGGATAAACTCATGGCAGTTATTTAATTACTTTAGTTATTTTTAAAGGGGCCTTGGGCCGCAATTGCATAATACCGGACACGATCAGGCTATCGCCCGCTTTCAGGCCGCTGATGATTTGGATCTTAGTATCAGTACGCAGATCTGTGCTTACTGGTTTTGCTATGGCAACGCCATTGTGGGCAATATAAACCTTACTGTTTTTTAAATCGGGTATAACACATTCAGTTGGCACCATAATGGTTTTGGGTATCTGGTCGAGCGCTAAATTTATAGCGGCAAAACTACCTGCCTTAAGTTTTCCCTTAGGGTTGGGCGCCCTCGCACGTACGGTAATGGTACGTGAGCTGAGGTCTATATCAGGTTCAATAGCATAAACCGTCGCTTTAAAATTCTCTCTTGAACTTGAAATAGTAAAACTGATCTTACTGCCAATACCAATTAAAGATAAATATCTTTCAGGAACCGAAAATGTAACCTTTGCCGGATCAATATTTACCAATGTAGCTATAGTGGTGCTGGGCGACAAGTAACTGCCCGGGCTTACATTTCGTAAACCAATGGTACCCGAAAATGGCGCCAGTATCTGCCTTCTCGCAGATTGCGCTTTCAGTCCCTCATACTGTGCGGTCAACGTATTTAAATTCGTAAGCGAAGTATCATATTCCTGCTGACTGATAGCTTCTTTTTGCAACAATATTTTATTTCGATATTCATTTGTTTTTGCCAGTTGTATCTGGTATTCGGTTTGTTTTATTGAGGAGATCAGGTCCTTGTCGTATACCTTAACCAGCAGCTGGCCCTTTTTCACTTTACCGCCTTCGTTAAAAAATATACCGGTTATGCTGCCGGCTATTTCACTGATCAGGGTTACCTTTTCATTCGCGTCAATGGTTCCGGTTACATCAATGGTATTGTTTAAAGTAGTGTCTTTAATAATTTGCACTCTAACGGGAATGGGTGCGTTTCTGCCTCCTTTTTTTCCACCGCTTTTACCTCCCGCTGCCATAGCCGCCGCGGTTTTTTTAGCATGGTCGCTAAAAAACTTGTTATAAATTAAAAAGGCGACAAGCAACGCCAGTAATGTGTATATAATATACCTGGTTTTCATATTTTGATGGCCGTTGGGTTAGGTTAATGATTGTTGTTTTATGGTAATTTGCCCTAAGTTATTTTTCATTTTATATAGTACACTTTCAAATATTTCCATATCGTTAGCTGATATGTTTTCTGTAATACGGCTGTTAATTGTTTCAAAAGCTGTTATTATTTGCGGCACTGCCTTTTTAGCTTTATCTGTAACACTTAACAAGTGCTGCCGCCTATCGGCAGGGTTAATCTCCCTGGAAACAAATCCTTTTTCGGCAAGGGTATCAATCAGCTTTACAATAATTGACTTGTCTTTGCCCAACTTCTCTGCAAGTGCTTTTTGTGTAAGTTGGCCATCATAATAACAAATTACCGTTAGCGCGTAATAAAAGCGGTTTATATCTAAATGCTCCATCTGATCGCCCAGTACACTTAAATATGCCCTTCCTAAAACCATTAATTTCCGGGAAATTGGTTCAATGAGTTTTATTTTCATAATTAGATTGTAAAAGTAATTAGTTATAAAACTTAATAGTTGCATGTATCAACCATTTTACAACAAGTTTATGTTAACAAACTATTACACCAAATAATTTAATTTTATACTTGCATATATGAAAATTCAGCTAACCATTCTTTTTTCCTTAATACTTTTTTTTATGGATATTTCTATCAGTAATGCCGCAGCCAATACGCAAATAACCTATACCGTAACTTTCCCCGAGGCCCAGGCGCATTATGCTGATATAGAAATGAGGATTACCGGCTTAAATCAAAACACTTTAGACCTGAAAATGCCGGTATGGGCACCCGGTTCGTACCTGGTAAGGGAGTTTTCAAAAAATATTGAAACGCTGAGCGCCGAGGCCAATGGCAAACCGCTAACCGCAAAAAAAAATACGTAAAAATATATGGCAGTTAAACACTACAGGCATACCCGAAGTGGATGTTAAATACCGGGTTTATGCTTTCGAAATATCTGTGCGCACCAGTTTTATTGATGCTTCACATGCGTTCCTGTCGTCGCCCGATATGTTTTTATACCCCGCTAATATGCTGCATGAGCCATCAACCATCCATATTATTCCTTATAAAGGGTGGACGACTGTTTCAACCAGTTTAGAGAAAGTGAATGGCGATAGCTTTACCCGCTATTCGCCTGATTATGATATTTTGTTTGATTCGCCTATTGAAATAGGTACGCAGGATGTTTTTGGCTTTATCGCGGCCGGGGTAAATTATGAGGTGGTTATGGTTGGCGGCGGTAACTATGATAAAGAGCGCCTTAAAAAAGACATGGCAACAATTGTAGAAGAAGAAACTGCTATTTTTGGCGAAAACCCTAACAAGCATTATACTTTTATTGTACATAACGCTTTGCAGGGCGGCGGCGGTTTGGAGCATTTAAGTTCGACAACGCTGGGGGCTACGCGTGGCAATTATGACAAGGGCTATCAAAACTTTTTAAGCCTGGCCGCACATGAGCATTTTCATTTATGGAACGTAAAGCGTTTGCGCCCCGTAGCTTTGGGACCGTTTGATTATGACAATGAAAACTACACCACAAACTTATGGATAGCCGAAGGTTTTACCGCTTACTACCAGGATATTATAGTGCGCCGCACCCAATTGTATACGCCTGAAAACTATTTGGGTGTAATGGCTAATTTGATCAGTTCGATGGAGGAGCAGCCGGGTGCTAAGGTGCAAACTTTAGCCGAGTCGAGTTATGACGCGTGGATAAAGGCGTACCGGCCCAATGAAAATTCGGGCAACAATTCGATCTCTTATTACACAAAAGGGGCTATTGTGGCCTTATTGCTCGACCTGGAGATCATTAACGATACTAAAGGAAAAAACTCATTGGATGATGTTATGAAATACATGTATGATGAGTATTATAAGACATTGAAACGCGGCTATACCGATGATGAGTTTAAGCAGGGACTTGAAAAGTTTGCCGGCAAAAACCTGGACGACTTTTATGCGAAATATATTAACGGGTTAACTCCAATAGCATATAACACCTACTTAAACTACGCGGGCTATAAATTAACAAACGAGCTGGAAAACAATAATGACCCCGCTTTGGGTATAACTACCATTCCGGGTACTAACCGGGTAATAGTGGCAACCGTGGTAAAAGGCAGCGCGGCCTGGGTTGATGGCATTAATGTTAATGACGAGATCACCTTTATTGACGGTATACAGGTGGTTAGTACAGAAAGCTTGCTAACCGGCAAAAAGCCTGGCGATAAAATTAATGTAACTCTTATACGTGATGGCATAACGTTAACCCTGCCCGTAACCTTATTGAAAAGCCCGCGTGTTAAATATAAAATTGAAGAGTTAGCGAATGTAACACCTGCGCAATTGGTGGTGAGGAAGAAGTGGTTGACATTGAAATAGGCCCTTATAAGTAAAAAAAATGGAAATGAAGTGATTCACAAAATAGTGAATCACTTGAATCACATTTTGTCGATAAGCGACTGTAATACAATGTTTTGCAAAAAACGGAGTGAATCACCCTGAATCAGTTCAAAAATTTTAATTAACAAGTACAAGTATTTGTAAATTAATTAGTTATACTGATTTGCCGTTTTTGTGAAATTAGGCATGAATCACTTTTGCGAATCACCCGGATCTAAAAATTCCAAAACATTTTACCCCCATCTGTTATTATATATAATATCTATGAAAACAATAACTAAAAACAACAGATCATGAATTCACTATTGTATATCATTGCAGTTATCCTCCTGATAGGATGGGCACTTGGTTTTTTCCTTTATTCGGCAGGGGGCATCATCCACATATTGCTGGTTATAGCGATTATTGCTTTATTATTAGGGATAATAAGAAGGCCGACGGCGCTTTAAATATCGCGTCTAAGTAAAAAAGCCTTCCGGCAACCCGGGAGGCTTTTTTTATGCTTTTAATAATTGAAGTGCCTTTTTTAGGTCGTTCTTTGTTTTGGTGAGGTCTTTCCAGGGGTCGTCGATGCTTTCTACCCGCGCCTTTGTATTGAAAAGGGTATAGTTAGCTAATTTAAGGCTGTTATTTACCTCGTGCCAGTGCAATGGGGTTGATACGGTAGCGTCCGGTTTTGGCCTGACCGAATAAGGGCAGGCAATAGTTTGGCCGCGCCTGTTCTGCAAAAAATCAATGTAAACTTTATTAGGCCGTTTAGCCGGGCTTCGTTCCACACTTGTGGTATCGGGCAGTTCGGCATGAATTAACTTTGCGGTATATTCGGCAAAGCCTTTTACAAGATCATAATCGTATTTGGCGCCCAGGTAGCAATAAATATGCAATCCTTTTGAGCCTGATGTTTTAACAAATACTTCCAGGTTCATACGGTCAAATACTTCCTTTGTTTTTAAAGCGGCCTCAACCGCCTGCGTAAACGGAACATCGTGCGGATCAATATCTATTACCACAAAATCAGGATTATCAGGGGTTTTGTATGAGCTTAGCCAGGGGTTTATTTCAATACAACCTAAATTCACCATATATAACAAAGTAGCCGCATCCGAGCCAATAATATAATTGATATTTTTATCATTACTTTCCGAATAAAGGTGCTCAGTTTTGATCCATTCGGGCAAATGGGCAGTATTATCTTTTTGAAAAAATCCCTGGTCTTCAATACCATTAGGCTGCCTGCGCATAGATATGGGCTTGTCTTTCAAATACGGAACTATCCAGCCGGCCATCTCTTTATAATAGTTTATTAACTGGCCCTTTGTTATGCCTTCGTCTTTCCAGAACAGCTTATTAAGGTGGGTAACTTTAACTTTCTTTTGGCCAAATTCAAGTGTTTCATCATCAGCCATTTGTGTAACTGGTGTTTCCATGACTATATTTTCTTTTTTCTTATCCATCCGCAATCCTTTAAAAACCGGATGACGTAAGTGCCTGTCGGCTGTCCATTCAGCGTACCAAACTTCGCAAATCAGCGTAGGCTTAACCCAGGTTACTTTGGTGCGGTTATGCACTTTTTCGGCAAATGGCTTTTTATCCGTTTGCAACGGCTCCAGTTGTTCATATAGTTCTTTTATAGCCGTATCATTAAACCCGGTGCCGCAATTGCCTATGTATTTGATATGATCGCCCTGGTTAATACCTAAAATTAAAGCGCCGAAATGGTTACGCGAGCCCGTTGGCGCGGTGTACCCGCATATCAATGCTTCCTGCGAAAGCTGCAATTTAAACTTTCGCCAGCGGTCTGTCCGTTTGCCGCTATCGTAATAGCTTTGCGCGTCTTTGCCTATAATACCCTCCCACCCTGCTTTTTTAGCTTTTGCAAACAATTCAGCCCCTTTTCCTGCTACATGATCGTTATAAATAATAGCGAAACTATTAAGCGGTTCTATCAGCGTTTTTAACAATTGTTTTCTTTTGATGAGTTCCAGGCCGCGCAGGTCGTGGCCGTTTAAACTTAACAGATCAAAAACATAATACTTTAATATTTTACCGGGCTTATCGCCATCATATTGCTGTATATCCTGGAAAGCACTTTTGCCTGTTTTGTCTTCAATTACCAGTTCACCATCCAGTATGGCATCGTTACTGATCTGTTTCAGTTCATTTAAAATTTTTTCGTAATCCTTGCTAAAATCAATATTGTTCCTTGATATAAGCCGGGCCCTTTTACCGGTATAGCCTATAGCGCGGTAGCCATCCAGTTTGCGCTCATATATCCAGTTTTCGGCATCAAATATTTTAGTATCCAGCTTAGCCATCATGGGGGTAAAGGCTTTTGCAGGGCGGGTTTCTTCTTCGTCAATTTCAGTCACGTCAGGGCTTTTTTTTTCAGCCTTAATTTTTTTTGCTTTGGGGAGAGCTGTGGCTTCGCCCTCCTTATTGTTCTTCATGGCTTTGATGTTATCGGGCACCAAATCCTCGCTGTTAAACTCTTCTGCAGCATATTCATCCCTGTGTTTTATCAGCAGCCATGCATTTTCTTCGGCGTTATGCAGTTTTACCAGCGCGAATTCGCCTTTCAGAATTTCGCCGTTAAGCTTGAATTTTAAATTGCCCGCTTTTAAACCCGCGCGCAGGGTTTTTATATCATCTTTTCGCTCATCGGCTAATGATTGATAAGTGCCTTTATCCCATATCAGCACCACACCCGCGCCATAATTGCCGGCGGGTATAATGCCTTCAAAATGCTGGTAATCTATCGGGTGGTCCTCAACCATCATCGCCAGCCGTTTATCATCGGGGTTCATTGACGGCCCTTTGGGCACTGCCCAGCTTTTCAGTACGCCATCCAGTTCCAGCCTGAAATCATAATGCAGGTTCGTGGCATGATGCCGCTGCACAACAAACGATAATGTTTTGCTATTGCTTTTGCCGCCTGCAGGTTCGGTGGTTTTTGTAAAATTACGCTTTTTTACATACGCTGTTAAGCCCATGTTATGCCCCTTTCTTTGTTTTTAAACTTTCCATCAACTGGTCGTACAGGTCATCGCCGGTAGCTTTATGCAGCTTCAATTTTTTAACGGTTGCGTGTTTCCCTTTTGATTTTGCCTTGATGATATTTAACAGCTCATTATTATACTCGTCTTTAAATTTCGATACATCAAATTTCTCGGCGTACTGGTTTATCAATGCAAGGCCCATATCCAGCTCTTTTTTGCTAATATTAATATCGCTGTCTATTTTAAGGTCATCGGTATCGCGTAGTTCCTGCGCGAAACGTATGCGGGTTACTACCAATACTTTATTAACCGGGTGTACAATGCATAAGCTTTCGGTGCTTCGCAATACAAAACGGGCCAGGCCTGCTTTTTTTGATTGTGCCAAAGCCTGCAATAAAAGCGCATAAGCCTTATTGTTTTTGGTATCGGGTTCCGTGTAGTACGAGGTTTCGTAAAACATGGGGTTAACATCAGCGATCTCAACAAAGCTTTCTATGGTAATAATTTTGCTTTTGTCGGGGGCGGCATTTTCAAAGTCATGCTCGTCTACTATTACATAATCATCGTTTAATTTATACCCTTTTACAATTTTATCATACGGCACTTCTTTATGCGTATGTTCATTTACCCGCATGTAGCGTATGCGTGAATGGTCGCGGCCATCCAGCATATCAAAATCAAGTGAACTGGTTTCAATAGCCGAATACAACTTAACAGGAATATTAACCAGCCCAAACCCAATTGAACCCTTCCAGATAGATCTCATAGTCTTATTTAATATAAGCTATAACCAATAAAAAGAGCAAACAGTTTTATGCCTATAAAACAAAAAAAGCCGCCTTTACAGGCAGCTTTTTAATTTTATAGGTAGTTGATCTGATTATTGATCGGTTGGAACGCTTGCAATACGGTATGATATGTTCCCGTTCCTGCCTGTGATCTGTTCGTAGTAAATATCGTCAGGCGATACTAAATATTTTTTACCATTTAAGGTTACTTTACGGCAATTATCAGGCAGTTGATTTACAATATCACCAACCTGGGGGGCTACTGTTGCAGCAGGTGCCGCGTTTTCGTCATCTGTATTTAAAACACCGTCTTTGCCGGCTACAACAAATACTTTTTCGCCTTTATCATTAACAATAGCTTTATAATATACGCCATTGTATTCAAAAAACTGCTGATTATCTATCATGATAGATTTAGCGCCCCGTGGCAGTTTAGGTACAGCCGCGCCAATTGGAGGGGCGGTAACCACGTATCCGCCATCTTCATAAGGACGGTAAAATGTACCATCAGCATAATAATAAAGAGATGTGCCCAAATAGAACGGATAATAACCGAAAGGCAGCGCGCTCATATAAAATCCTAAAGAGGGATAGCCATAAAAGCCTAAACCCAAACCAAAGCCCGGACGTATACCAAAGCCGCCGCGGTAACCGCCGCCAAAACCGCCGCCGCCACGGAAACCTCCGCCGCTACGGCCGAAACTGCCGCCACCACCGAAACTGCCCCCGGCATGTCCCCCACCACGCTGCGCATCAGCATTTACCACCATCATCACTGAAAGAGCCCCGGTCAACAAAAAGCCGGCGGCATATTTATATAACTTTTTCATAATACTTAAAAAAACAATAACTGATTTTTTTGCTATAAAGTATAAGCGGTTAACTTTTACGTTTATCAGCTATTGTTAGACGATATGCCGTTGAAAAGGTTTAACACTGGTTTATAAATTTTATAAAAAATAAGGTCATTCTACCTTTTGTTTGAGCTTTGATTTTTTAGGCTGCCAGATCGCCATGATTTTCAATCAATTAGGTTCCTGCGATCAAATCCTCCGGAAAAATCAGCCTGAAATTGCTTCCCACATTTTTTTCAGAGTGCACCTCAATGATGATATTATGGAAATCGGCAATTGATTTTACAATAGGTAATCCTAATCCAAAACTATCCTGCTGCATAGACTGCCTGAATTTTTTAAAGCGGTTAAATATAAAAGGAATTTCTTCCGGGCTTATGCCAATGCCGGTATCTGTTATATTTACTACCAATGTATTATTGTCCATTTCGGCGGCAATTATTATCTCGCCATTCTCATTATTATATTTTATGGCATTGTTTACCAGGTTAAAGAACAAATTGAATATTAAAAATTTGTTAACGTTTATTAATATACTATCCTGCGGAATGTAAATATCAAAGGTTAAATTTTTCTCAGGCAGGCGTACAGATATTTCATCGTAAACCTCTTGCAACAGTTCCTTTATCGATATTTTGTCTTCTTTTAAAAACTGGTCATTCTCAATCTGCGATATCAGCAGCAGCGTTTTGGTAATGCTTTTTAAACGGTTCAGTATTTTTTGCATTTCGAGCAGGCGCACCTTAAATTCATCAACAATATCTTCCCGCTCAAACATATTTTCAATTTTTGATTGCAGGATGGATATCGGCGTCATTAACTCGTGCGAGGCATTTGAAATAAATTCCCTTTCTTTTTGAAAAGCCGCCTCAATGGCCTCTATCATTTTATGAATACTGATGTCAAGATATTGAAAATCGGATGTACTGGTTTTGACCTTCCTATACGAACCAAAATTCGGAAATTTATGGCCTATCAGTTTTGTTTTTATGATCAACCCTAATGGCTTTAAAACGTGATTGGTATACACCACGTCGGCCAGTATCGTCAGCAATATCATACCTATTAACACCGCGAAGGCAATATTTTGGAGGGGGGTGCTGGTTTCATCAAGCGTGGCAACGCTTTTGCCTATCTCCAGCAAATAACGTTGGTTGTTAAGGGTAAAGGTATGGCTAAGTATACGGTACTCTATCGTATCATGTTCAACCCGGCGTTTTTCGTTTTTAATGGTATCAATAAAGTGGTTGGGGATGGTATCTTCTTCAATAGTAAGATACTCTTCTTTAAGCGGCAGGTAATAGCTGCCGTCTTTTTCGCCATCGGGTATATAGTTTTTTATGCCCTGGCTTTTTACAATTTGCAGCAGTTTGTTTTTTTGTTTGATGAGGTTATTATCAACATAACTACGGCTTATATTTTTTATCAGCGCGGGTACCAGCAATACAAACAGTACCACAATTACCAGTTTTGATATGGCATTAAACAGCGTAAGTTTTGTTTTAAGTTTCAATATTAAGCGTTGATCTTTATTTTATAACCCAGGCCCCGCACCGTCTCCAGCCAGTCGGGCGGTGCATAAACGTTCAATTTTTTACGTATATTTTTTATATGGGCATCAATATAGTTCGAGTCATAATCATCATTAATAATGCTGCCCCAAATATGTTCGCTTAATTGGGTACGTGTTAGCGTACGGTTTTTGTGTAAAATTAAATAAGCTATAAGGTCAAACTCTTTTTTGGTTATGGTATTTACCGCATCGTCGCGACAAGTGATTACCCTGTCTGTAAGATTTATCAAAAAATCACCCAACTCAACAATATTTTGCTTTAAGCCAAACTTACGGCGCAATATAGCCTGCATTCTGCTTTGTAATTCTAATAACGAAAAAGGTTTGGGTAAATAATCATCGGCGCCCAGGTCGAGGCCCCTTACCCGGTCGTATACTTCGGCGCGTGCGGTTAATATTAAACACGCGGCATCCGGGTTATTTTTTTTAGCCTCTTTAAGCAGGTCAAGGCCCTCATAATCGGGCAAGCCGAGATCTATTAAAATAAAATCGTACAGGTTTGTCGCTATTTTCTCAGACGCCGAGCGGCCGGTATAACATATTTCGGTAATGTAATTATGATTGGTTAGAAATATTTCCAGTTCATGTGCTAATGCTTCCTCATCTTCTATTATCAAAACATTCATACCGATCTTAATAAAAAACGTAGTAAAATGTTAAATTAAAAAAAGATTCGCGCTTATTCTCTAAAGCGCCCTCCACATTAACCGGGATAGAGTATTTATAAGAGAATTCAAAAGTATAATGTGGCCTGTTATAGGCTACTGGTATTTTAAAACTATAGTTAAGCATGTTAAACCTGCCATTATCGTATAGGTCGGTGTTATCGGGCCCTAACTTGTATATATAATCGGCATCTAACCTGTCCTCATGGTCTAACGAATAACGCTGTACAAAATTTTGCGTACCTAAGATCATGCTTATTGCGGGGTTAAATGAAAGGTAGTCTTTATCATCAAAAACGTTCCATTTGGTTTCAATGTATTTCGACTGGGTTAGTGTGATAAAGATATCGCTCGACTTGCCAAACAGGTAATCAACCAACACCGTTGATTTAAATGGTTTCCAGTCGTAGGTGTTTTTTAAATTAATATCATTTGATGTCGCCGATTCTATTATACGTTCCTGTTTGTTAAATATGAACCTGTTATAACTTATTGATCCGGAGAACTTTTTTGAGGGCCTGAATAAATAGCCGCCGCCCAGGTCAACTTCATCAACAAAAGTGCGGTAACCCAGCAGCCTTAATGCCGAACCATAAATAAAAAAACCGCCTTTGGTATTATATACCACATCGGTTGATTCATACGGGTAAGTAATTGGTCCGGTACGCCCAAAAAATAACGCGTCGCTCCCATAATTCACCCCTACAGAAAGCGATCTTTTCCTGATGACGGTATCCGTATCTGCAACAGCATAATAAGCTGTGTTGCCGGTAAAAATATGCAGTTTAACTGCGGCCGCGTTCACCGGGTTGCAAATTATAAGAAAAAGCACTATACGAAAGTATTTCATTTAATATGAGCAATTTAGTTTAAAAGGTTAACTGCCATTTCTTCTTGGTATTTCAGGCGGGCGTTCCAAACCTTCGGGCCTGCGTTGCCTTTTTGGTTTGGGTTTATCTTTCTGGCCCGGTATATTATCCGTTTCCCCTATCTTTTCTGGTTTCGACTGCCGCTTGGCTTTTGATATTTCTTTGATCTTTTCTTCCTGCTGATGTTTTTTTGAATTTGTTGTATCCTTTGGTACCTGTAGTAATATAATAAGCGGCACATCATGACTTTTAACAAGATCGCGGTGAGCCGTCCTTATTTTAGCGGATGATAAGCTTTGTGCAAATATCAACAACAATACAATATATGCAAGCCGCTTTAACATTGAGCAGAAGGGATTTGTAAAACTTTTTTCAAATATCGGTTAATTAAACAGGTAACTACAGGAGAGCAGTTTCTAAATTTATAGTAATTGTGTTTATAATTTATATTAAAAAGGATTTCATGAAGCACAATCAATAATATGCCGTTTCCGGTATAAAAAAAGTTATACTAATTTAAATGGGCCGGGGTAATTATGCGATGTTAATACCTTTTGAAGGATATACGCGGTTGTGGTCGTCAATTATTACACAACCTATTTGGTTTAACTGGTTTATTAAATACATACCGGCATTAACACCTATTGTCATTACAGGCGTAGCCATCGCGTCGGCAAATTCAGCAGTAGGGCTTAGTATGCTTACACTTTTAATTTCGCTTACTGTAAATCCGTTCTTAGGTTTAGGGGCGCCCGATTTTTTATCGTTAATAGTGGCATATTTTTCGGCATTAACTGATGTAGCAACAGCCATATTACTAATATCCAAATCGGCAAATGGCTGGTTTTGCTGGCGCGGATCGGCAGCGGCAACTGTCCAGGGCTCCATGTCAGGTTGCAGGCCCCAGCTTAGCAGATCGCCGCCGGCATTAATAACGCCATTACTTACACCCTCTGTTTGCAATATATATTTAGCCCTGTCGGCCGCGTAGCCTTTACTGTTAGCGCCAAAGCCTATGCGCATACCTTTTTCCTTTAAAAATACGGTGGTGGCTGTCGCGTCAAGCACAACATCTTTGTAATTAACTATGGTGTATGAGCTTATTGCTGTATCATTATCCTGGTGAGCATCGGTTTTATAGCCCGAGTAATAAGTAATATCAAACGCACCGTAAGTAAGTTCAGATATTTGCAAGGAACGGTCTATAAGTTTGAAAATTTCGGCGCTTACTTTTACAGGTTTTATGCCTGCATTACGGTTTATGGCGTTAACCTCGCTATCTTCGCTGAAGGTGCTGAGCAGTTTTTCAACACGGTTAATTTCGGTTATCGCGCTGTTAATTTTTTCGCCTGCCCAAACAGGATCATTTCCCACCACGCTAATTTCAAACTTGTTTCCCATCAAACGCATTTCGCGCCTGTAAACAGTTAAATTATTCGCTAATACCTTATTTAAAGCCAGCATACCGCAATCATTTATATCCAACGCCTAAAGTAGCCGCCTTTTATGAAATTAACATGAAAAGCGGATTGTTATAAATGTAAAAATGTGCGGGTGTGCAGATGTGCGGATAAGTGGGTATGGTATTTATATTACGGGAGGGCGATAAGATAAGAAATTCGAATCATTTGCACATCTGCATATTTGCGCATCTGCACATCAAATGCATTTGCACATACGCACATCTGCACATCAATTACGCCACCGTACCCTCTTTCAATTTCTCGGCATTTTCGGCGAATTGCAGGGCTTCCATTATTTCCTGTATGTTGCCGTTCATTACTTCGGCCAAGTTATAAATGGTTAAGCCTATACGGTGCTCGGTAAGGCGCCCCTGCGGATAATTATAGGTACGTACCTTTGCCGAACGGTCGCCGGTGGCAACCATGGTTTTGCGCCTTTTGGAGGCTTCTTCCAGGTGTTTTTGCAGTTCAAGCTCATATACCCTTGAACGTAATACCTGTAAGGCTTTATCAAAGTTTTTAAGCTGCGATTTTTGATCCTGGCATTGCGCCACCAGCCCTGTGGGGATATGCGTAAGCCTAACCGCAGAGTAGGTTGTATTTACAGATTGCCCGCCCGGCCCTGACGAACAGAAAAGGTCCTTGCGTATATCAGCAGGATTCAATACAATATCAAACTCGTCAACTTCGGGCAATACCACTACCGATGCTGCCGAGGTATGTACGCGCCCCTGTGTTTCGGTATCGGGCACACGCTGTACCCGGTGTACACCCGATTCATATTTCAATGTTCCGTAGGCATCTTCGGCAATAACGTTAAATACAATTTCCTTGTATCCGCCTGCCGTACCTTCGGTATAATCAACCAACTCGGTTTTCCAGCCGCGTTTTTCGCAGTAGCGCATATACATACGGTACAAATCGCCTGCAAATATCGAGGCTTCATCGCCCCCGGTACCACCACGTATCTCCACTATGGCGTTTTTCGAATCTTCGGGATCTTTCGGTATCAGCATCAGGCGTATATGCTCCTCTTTTTCATCACGCTGTACCAGCAATTCATCCAGTTCGGCTTTCGCCATTTCGCGAAACTCATCGTCCTTCTCGGTAGCTAATATATCTTTGTTGGTGTCAATATTGCTCATAATGTTGCGGTATATATTATACTCGTCAACAACTTTGGCCAAATCTTTATATTCTTTATTTAACTGTGCATAACGCTTCATATCAGCCATTACATCGGGGCTGCTTAATTCTGCTTCCACATCTTTCCAGCGTTGAAATATCGCCTCTAATTTTTCTAACATATTTCTGTTTTATCAATAGGGCACCTATTAACTGCCCTGCTTTAAAAAGCGCACAAAAATACGGATTTTAAAGCATAAGCCGAAAGCTAAAGGCGGAAAGCCGAAAGCTCTACAGCTAAACTACCCGCAACAATTAAAATATTGAAAGTGTTATGACAAAGCCTTCTGCTTTTAGCTTTCGGCTTTTTTCTCAAAATACTGCAAGGTTAATTGCCCCCCGTCAAAAACAGCGTACGAATCAAAATTTACCCATTCCCCTAAGTTTATATAGCGGCTTTGGTCCACCTGTATATCAAGAGGCAGGTGGCGGTGGCCAAATATTAAATAATCATAAAATTTATCTTTCAGTAATTCCCGGCTGTAAACTACCAGCCACTCTTTCTCCATGCTTTTTCGCTTTTCATTGTTTTCGCCGGCTATACGGCTATGTTTCGACCAGTAATTCGCTATCCCTACGCCCAGGTTTGGATGCAGCCGGGCAAATAGCCACTGGCATATTTTACTGCGAAATATCGTCTTTATAACTTTATATAGCGTATCGCCCGGTCCTAACCCATCGCCATGATGCAGGTAGAATTTCTTTCCGCCGCGTTCTATTTCTAATTCATTAGTGATAATTGTAGCGCCCAGTTCCTGCTCAAAGTAATCAAACATCCACATATCGTGATTACCTTTAAACAGGTAAATTTTTATCCCGGCATCAGCCAGTTCGGCCAGCTTGCCTAAAAAACGGATATACCCTTTAGGTACAACAGTTTTATATTCGAACCAAAAATCAAAAACATCGCCCATTAAAAAAACTTCTGCTGCATCAGCTTTTATCATATCCAGCCAGCGCACCAGTCGTGCTTCACGCTCGCGGCTCGCGGCATAACCACCTGTGCCTAAATGAAAATCGGACGCGAAATAAAGTTTATTGCCTGTAGCCATGCTGCATCAAAAGTACGTTTTAGAGGTGAAAGGTAAAAGGCAAAAGGTTAAAGGTTTAGTATGTGCTGGGCAAGGTCAAAACAAAACAGGCTCTTCATTACTGAAAAGCCTGCTCTGTTTGCGTCCCGATAACAATCGGGATGATTATAATTTATTTATTGTCATGTCCGTGTCCATTGTCATGGCCGTCATTGCCTTTACCGTTATCGTGGCCGTTATTGCCGTGGCCATTACCATTGTTACCACGATCGCCATTCCAATGATTACGGTAACGCTCGTCATGGCTTTCACGAATGATCGGCTGATCATGACGCCCTTTGTAACCTGAATATTTTGCCCTTATCTCCGCATTGTGCTGCCATGGGTTGGGCTGGTTAACAACCACTTTATAGCCGTGATACAAGTCATAATTCTGGTATCTTGGGGGCAAAGCGCTTGAACGTACCCATACATTGTTCTGATTATAAACGTATTGATGATTGGGTACATCATAATAAGCATCAATATCAGGCATATAATAATATTCAGCATGGGTATAACCTACGGGCCCCCATTCGGGCTGAGCGCCAATGTTAAATCCGAGGTTAATGCGTAATTGTGCATCGGCAGCTTTAAATGATAAACAACCAATTAATATGGCTGCTGTTAGGATGATCTTTTTCATAATTTGTTTTTAATTTAAACTAAGACAATCGTAATCAATAAAAGTTTACTTTATTTTTCATCATAGTTATTGCAAAGAGGAATAGCGATATGATCGTGGGAATGAAAATGGCAAAAAAAAGCGAAGGGTAGATACCCCTTCGCCCTTAATTCTTATATCGTACTTTTTTATTTAAATTCTTCGGTTTTATCTTTTTCTTTATCGGCTGTTGTTTTATCGGCCATTGCCGCCAACACGGGCTTACCTATTACTTTATAAGCTCCGTCGCCCTTTAATATGGCGGTAAGCTGGGTTTTGTCCTGCATGGTTTTTACGGCCTGCGCCATTTCGGTATCATACTTAAAGTTGGCTTCGTAACGGCCTTTATCAAAATAATAACGCGAAACTATTTCATTTTCAAGTGCCTGTTTTATTTCGGCTTTATGTATTTGCAGATCGTTTTTCTTGCTGTTCAACAACTTGGTTTTTAAAACATCGTACTCGGTTTGTATCTGGTCAAATTGTTTTTCCTTGGTAGCTTCGGTTTTTAAAGTCGCCAATACTTTTTCAGATGAAGTGTTATAGGTATAATTTTTATCGGCAAGGTATTTCACAAAATCGTCATACTCGGCATCAGTTAAAGCAAACGTGCGGCTATCGCCGATCTTTGGGTGTGTCTCGCGGTATTTTGTTGCATAATCAAATAAAAATAATTTGCCTATTAATGTCTGCGTAACATTGGCAAACCGCTCGGGTTTAATAAAAATATCAGGGTAAATGCCACTGCCATCATAAACAGAACGGCCATCTTTAGTTTTAAATTCGTGCATTAATGAGTCGGCAACTTTTACTACGCTGCCGTCATCTTTGCGGTGCGTGTAATCAATTTCCTGTATGCACCTGCCCGAAGGAACGTAGTATTTAGCGATAGTTATTTTTACCAAGCTATTATAAGGCAATGTAAATGTTTGTTGTACCAGGCCCTTGCCATAGCTTCGCTGCCCAATAATTATGGCCCGGTCAAGGTCCTGTAACGAGCCGGCTACGATCTCGGAAGCTGATGCCGAATGGCTGTTTACCAGCACCGTCAACGGCAAATCAGCCGCAAGCGGGTCGGCCATTGTTTTGTAAGTAAAATTTTTCTCTTTTATTTTTCCTTTTTGCGATACTATTTCCACATCCTTTTGCACAAACAGGTTTACAATTTTTACCGCTTCCTGCAATATGCCGCCGCCGTTTGAGCGCAGGTCGAGTATAATGCCGTTAGGGTTGTTCTTTTTTAAAGCGATCAGCGCACTGGTCACTTCATCAGCCGAGTTTTCTAAAAACCTGTCCAGCTTTATATAGCCCATATTGCCGGCAACCATACCATAATAAGATACATTGGGCTGTTTAATTTCATCGCGTACCAGGTCTTTTTCAACAGGCTTGTCTTCGTTATCGCGCTTAACTAACAGCTTTACCATCGCGCCTTTCGAGCCTTTCAGTAATGCGCTTACCTGGTCGCTGTTCTTGCCGTCAAGTACAATATCATTGATCTTCATCACCTGGTCGCCCGGCCATATATCCGCTTTTTGGGCAGGATAACCTTCAAACACGTTGGAAACATATACTTTATTGTTCCTTGAAAAAATACTCGCGCCAATACCGCCGTATTGTGTACTTACATAATGTAGTTTATAATCTTCAATTTCCGATTCGGGTACAAATTCGGTATAAGGGTCAAGGCCGTCAAGCATGGCATCAGCACCCGTTTTAAGCAGCTTAGCCGAATTAATTTCATCAACATAGTTAATATTTACCTCTTTATATAAGGATGCAAACACTTCCAGGTTTTTTGATATCTGGAACAGGTCGTCGCTAAAACTCCAAATACCCAATGCCAGCGCCATTAATCCGGCAGATAGCAGGAACTTTTTATATTTCTTCATTGTACCACTTTTCATTAAAATTGACCTTAAAACATAAAAATACAAAAAACAGTTTATAAAATAGTTAACTGATTTTACAGCCTATTATTGTCAATATTTACTAATGCTTTTTTCAGGGTAAATACCACATAACTACGGTTACGGTTAACCAGGTGCATCAGGTTGCTTATAAGGGCTTCTTCCTGTCCCTCGGTATAGTTTAATTCATGGTCTGTCAAGTGGTTATATTTTCTTTGTATCTTAATTTTTACTCTTTCCCACTCCTTATTTGTAATACTGATCTCTGCCATTGTTAAAATATTTTTGCCAAAAATATAAAAAAACAATGTTGCTCCGGCATCAAACTTTCGGATTAAATAATAAATCTATTTACCTGCCATGCCGCAGCCCCCCTCTAAATCTCCCCCCGGTTGGGGGAGACTTTTTGACTTTCCAATAAGTGAAAGCATTCGTCCTGATACGATAATTTAAAGTCTCCCCTACCGGGGGAGATTTAGAGGGGGCTAAAAAATTGGTACAGCTATTGTTAAACCTTTAGTAATGACGTGCATCAAAGTCGTTATTATTATAAAACTAAATAACAAACACTATGAAAAAGTATGTATTAAGCGTATTGCTGCTGATAGCGGTAAGCATCGGCGCTAAAGCGCAATTTAGCCTCGGCATAAAAGGGGGCGTTAACTATTCAACTATTAATTCTGATAATTTGCGATCTTCAAGTGTGGCCGGTTACCAGGCCGGTTTATTTGCGCGTATAGGCGGCGCGGTTTATTTACAGCCTGAAGTTTATTTAAGCAGCAGTGGCGGCCAATTTGATTCGAATGACAATACTTATAGCGGAAAAGTAACTTTTACCGATTTAAATGTTCCCGTATTGGTAGGATTACGGTTTGGCCCTAAAAATTTAAATTTCAGGGTTATGGCCGGTCCCGAATATATTTCAGTATTAAATCAAAATCAAAACTTATCTGCTAATTTTAACGGGGCCTACAATAACTTCGGTAATGCTTATAGAAAAGATATGCTGGGTTACCAGGCAGGTGCAGGCGTTGACCTGGGCGCAGCCACTGTAGACCTGCGTTACCAGGGCGATTTTGATAATTTTAACACTACCTATAACCAGCATCAAAACCTGTGGGCGTTGAGCGTTGGGTTTAAGTTTTTTTAATTATTTGTTGTAAGGTTGAAATGTTGGAAAGTTGAAACGTTAAAAAGCCCCGCTGTTTGCCGGGGCTTTTTTGTTGGATAATATAGAACACGAATTTCTAATAATGAAATATTTTCAATTTGATCACTATTCAACTTCGGCGTTCGAAATTCAACATTCATTATTCGATATTAAAAAGCTGTAATCTTTTTCAGAAAAGGCATAAAACAAGCAAAGCCCCTGATGGGCAGGGGCCTTTGCTAACCAATTATAAACCTAAATTATTGAGAAGAGCTGTAGGAGAAGGAGTCGAACCTCCACAGAGTGGTTATTCTTATTGCTAAGAGTTTCCCATGATCTCCGCCACCGCGACGAGGAGGTGTGTCTGCCAAAAATTTCACCATCCTACATTATATATTCACGCCAGTGAATTGCTGTTGGGGAAGGATTCGAACCTCCACAGAGTGGTTAGCCCGCTTCGGGTTTTCCATATTCTCCGCCACCGGGACAAGGAGGTGTGTCTGCCAAAAATTTCACCACCCAACATTATGTTGTTATTTTTTTAAAGAACAGTTAAGCGTTTTAGGTCCGTTTGCTTATTACAAACATAACAGGACTATCAATTCCTTGCAAATATTTCAACAAAAATATTTTATTTTTATTCAAATTATAATTATACTTGTATTTCAATATAGATATTCAAATTTATGTCCCACAGAAAAGCTCAAAATTTAGAAATTGATAATCTGGATATCCAGATTTTATCAATATTGATGAAAAATGCGACCACTCCATACACCGAAATCGCCAAAGAATTGATCGTTTCCGGCGGAACTATACATGTGCGGATGAAAAAGTTGGAAGAAATGGGTGTAATAAAGGGGGCCAGTTTGGAAGTAGATCCGCAGAAATTAGGGTATGATATCACCGCCTTCCTGGGGATATTCCTTGAAAAGGGTTCGCAGTACAACGAAGCTGTAAAGCAGTTAAAAACTGTAAATGAGATAGTTGAACTGCATTATACCACAGGTAGCTACAGTATTTTCGCAAAAATAATCTGCCATGATACCACTCATTTGCGCGAAGTATTGAATGAACAGATACAAGGCGTAAAAGGCATACAGCGTACCGAAACCTTCATATCATTAGAAGAAAGCATTAAAAGGCAAATTACTTTGGAGTAAATTTTTACTTATACCTTATAATATATAGTGGGAGGCTTGCGAAGTTTAAAAACTTCGCAAGCCTTTTTTATTTCAGGGAGGATAGTTTCTTCGAATGGTGGTTTCAGGTAATTATCCTGTCGGTTTTTTTGAAAATTTCATGCTTAAAAAGCTTCAGCATGAGCGGGCAGGCAATAATTTCGGCTATAACCGAGGGGGCAAGTACCGGGCCCTGCATCATTTCAAATGAAAAAGGCCAGTATTTCCATATCAATATAGTAAGCGCCAGCGATATTACACGTGTTGCTATCAGCAGTAAAGTGAGTTTGCCCCATGTAAATGGTTTATTATATTTTACTACCACAAAGGTTTGGAATATAATGCCTGCAATAAAGGCTACTGAACCTAAATAAATAGCTATACCTAAAAATCCGAAAAAATCAATATTGTTATCCATAGGTGGTTTATTTTTTCAAAGCTATTAAAAAATACCCATTGTCATTCTGAGCAATCGCGAAGAATCTTGTAAGATTGACAGGCAGCCGGCATTTCGCGCGTATAAGATTCTTCGCTATCGCTCAGAATGACAAACGTTTTTATTGAGTTGCAAACACCGCCAACGCCTTATTTATCCTGCTGATAGTTTCTTCTTTACCCAATAAAGCCGCGATATCAAAAACATGCGGACCAAATTTACCGCCCACCAGCATAATACGGAAGGGCAGCATCACATCGCCGGTCTTTAATCCTTTTTCTTCGGCTAATGTTTTAAATGTGTTTTCTAATTCAGCTGCTTCAATTGCCTGGCTTGCTTTTAGTATTTCAATAATAGCATTAAAAAATGCCGTTTTCCCGTCTGTCCATTTAGGTTTAATGGCATCAAGGTCATATTCGGCCGGGCTTTCAAAAAAGTAGCCTGCCTGTCGGTAAAAATCAGACAATAAGGTACAGCGGTCTTTTACCAGTTCAATAACGGTTAACAGATACGCGTCATCATTAACAGTAATACCTTTGCTCTCTAAAACCCCTTTAACTTTTAGCTTTAAGCTTTCAGCTTTAAGCCTCTTTATCCATTCGGCATTATACCACCTTGCTTTTTCAAAATCAAACTTAGCGCCGGCCTTACTTATCCTTTCCATGGAAAATTTATTGATCAACTCATCCATTGTAAAAATCTCCTGTCCTGAACCATCGTTCCATCCAAGCGTTGCAAGGAAATTCACAAAAGCTTCAGGTAAAAAGCCCATTCCTTTAAAGCCTTGCGTTGTTGTTCCCGACTGTTCATCTTCCCAGTCAAGTGCATAAACCGGTATACCCAGCCTTGCGCCGTCGCGTTTGCTTAATTTACCGTGCCCGTCGGGCTTTAATATTAAAGGCAGGTGCGCCCATTGCGGCATATCAGCTTTCCACCCTAAATAATTCCAAAGTAATAAATGCACGGGCGCCGATGGCAGCCACTCCTCCCCCCTGAAAGCATGTGATATTTTCATTAAATAATCATCAACCACCACTGCCAAATGATAGGTTGGCATACCATCGGCCTTTAATAAAACTTTATCATCAACCTGGTTGGTTTCAAAACTAACACGGCCGCGTATCATATCAGTAAAGCTAACCGTCTCGTCAGCCGGAATTTTTATGCGGATAACATGCGGCGTATGGTTAGCCAGTAACTGGTCAACCTCGTGCTGCGGCAATGATAAAGAGTTGCGTAAACCATCCCTGTAAACCTGCCCGTATTGAAAATTTGGTATTTCTTTACGGTTCTTGTCCAGTTCTTCTGCGGTATCAAAAGCGTAATAGGCATGGCCCTGCATCACCAGCCTTTCGGCATATTCGCGGTAAATGCTTTTGCGCTCGCTCTGGCGGTACGGCGCATATTGGCCGGGGTTTACCGGGCTTTCATCAGGAATGATGCCGCACCAGTTCAAACAATCCATTATATAGGCTTCGGCGCCTTCAACATAGCGGTTTTGATCGGTATCCTCTATTCGTAAAATAAAATCTCCACCATGTTTTTTAGCAAAAAGGTAATTAAACAGGGCGGTGCGTACCCCGCCTAAATGTAACCCGCCCGTAGGGCTTGGCGCAAAACGAACTCTAACTTTTTTATCTGACATTGGGGGCAAAGATAGTTATTAGTCTGTAGTCGGAAAGTCAGGAAGTCGGAAAGTCCGTAAAGATGTAAATTAGCTGTATGAGATCAGGTGGGCCATCCTGGTCCAGGTGGTCCGCCCTGGTCCGGGTGGTCCGGGGTGGTCCGGGGTGGTCCACCCTGGTCCGGCTACATATTTGCATACTCAACTTTCGGACTTACGCGGACTATCGGACTTACGTACTTAATAAAATTATAAGATACAAACCTATTTTACGTTATTTGAAGCTGATATGCTAAATACCTACCAAAATAAGCGACTCTGGAAATACATATTGCTTGCGTTTGCCATAATTATTGCCAGCGGGTCATTGTTTTATACCAATTACCTGGTGCGGAATATTGCCCAGAAAGAGCGTACACGCGCGCAGTTATGGGCAATGAGTATGAGGCAGAGTATCACATCAGATGATAACGACTTTTTACCTTTTGTTTTAGCCGTTCGCGACAGTTCGATCGTACCTGCTATAGTTACCAATGAAAAGGGTGACATTATTACCACGAAAGGCCTCGACAGCACTAAAACTTTTATACCCCCACCTCCTGACGCCATAAAAGATAAAAAAGGGCCCAAATATGATCCGGGATACTATAGATCTGAGCTGGCTACCATGAAGGCCCAGCACGAGCCTATTATTATAAACCTGCCCGGATTAGGTAAGGGCAATAACCTGATCTACTATAAAAATTCACCGCTGCTTACCCAGTTAAAGTTTTTTCCTTTTGTGCAGCTTTCGGTTATCGCGGTATTTTTATTATTGGCTTACACGGCTTTTAACTCATCGCGAAAGTCTGAGCAGAACCAGGTTTGGGTGGGATTAGCCAAAGAAACCGCGCACCAGCTGGGTACGCCTATATCCTCATTAATGGCATGGATAGAGTTAATAAAAGATAAATTTAATGCCGAAGAAGACCCGCTGGTAGCCGAAATGGAGAATGATGTTAGGCGGCTGGAGATAGTAGCCGACAGATTTTCAAAAATAGGCTCCAAACCAAAATTGGAAGGGCATTCTGTATATGAGGTAGTTAATGATTTTGTTGATTACTTTAAGGTACGGGTAAGCAATAATATAAATTTTGAGATAACCGGAAATACTGAACTGAAAGCAGGTTTAAATATTCCTTTATTTGATTGGGTGATAGAGAATTTACTTAAAAACGCGGTAAACGCCATTGAAGGCAAGGGCAGTATTAAAGTAAACATTTTTACCAATAAGGTTAAAGACCAGGTTTATATTGACGTAACCGATACCGGCAAAGGCATACCGCGCTCTAAATTTGCTACTGTTTTTCAGCCGGGTTATACTACGCGAAAGCGTGGCTGGGGTTTGGGTCTGTCATTAACCAAACGAATGGTGGAGAATTACCATAACGGGCAGATATTTGTACGCGATTCGGAATTAGGCAAGGGTACAACTTTCAGGATCATTTTAAAAAATATAAGGAACGATGAATAAACCAGCAGAAGAAGAATATGCGCCATTTTATGGCACCTACATGCGAATGGTTGGCGAAGGGCCTGTTTTAGATATACTGGAAGACCTTGCCGAAAACACCTACGCTCTTTTTAGCAAACTAAGCGACGAACAGGCCAACTATGCCTATGCTGAGGGCAAATGGACCATTAAAGAAGTATTGGGCCATATGATAGATGCTGAACGCACTTTTGCTTACCGTATTCTCGCCTTTTCGCGCGGGCAACCAGAATTGCCCGGGTTTGATGAAAATATATATGTGGAAAATGCAACCTTCAAGAGTCGCTCAATAGGTAACCTTGCGGAAGAGTTTAAGACGGTGCGGGAGGCCAACTTATACCTTCTACATTCGTTAAGTCCCGAACAATTTGCCGCAACGGGTATTGCCAGCGGCAATAAAATATCGGTATTGGCATTGGTTTATATCATGGCGGGCCATGAAATGCACCATGTTAAAATTATTAATGAAAAGTATTTGGTATAGGCTGAAAGGTAAAAGGTGAAAGGTAAAAGGCGAAATCAACCCTTTACCTTTCACCTTTTGCCTTTTACCTTATTCTTCCAGTTTCTTCGCGTCCTTTTTCTCGATCAGGTAGGATACAAACAGGCCCGAACCGCCAAATACAGCTATCAGTGCGAAATAAACAGCAGGGTTATCATCGTTATTCATGCCTGCAAAAGCAGTATGATCTAATAAGTAAGCCAAAAACAAACCCACACCCGCACCAATTAATAATAAGCCCCAGGTAAGTACATAATTACGGTTAATTGGCTTTTTCGAGCTTCGTGGATCCATACCACGTTCTATCATGGCCATTCTTTCGCGGTTACCTAGGTAAACAATTCCAAATACCATCGCAAACATTGCCATTGGCACTAAAATGGGGACCAAAACCCCTAATACATGTTCGTCCATCTTATTTAATTTTTAATGTTAATTTTTTAAGTTTTCATCTACACCATTTTAGTGTAATTGTAAGCTATGACGACGTGGTTTTTTATTAGGTTACAATGTTTTTTAAAAAGTTTGCAGTGGGCAGTTCGCAGTGGGCAGCTTACAGAAAATCACCTTAATTAAAATATTATAGTATTAGGTGTGCCAACTGCCCACTGAGGACTGCAAACTAAAGAAGTATATTTACATAATAATGTAACCTCAATTAGTAATCTGTCGTCAGATAGCATAATAACATGCAAAGCAAACTTTCGGATATAGAATTGATAGTGCAAACGCTGTCGGGAGATCAATCGGCTTATGCTGATTTGGTTAAACGCCATCAGCGTTTTGTATTTACGCTGGCTTTGCGTTTTGCTAAGAACCGGGAGGATGCGGAGGAAATAGCGCAGGATTGCTTTATAAAAGCGTACCGTTCGCTCGCATTGTTTAAACAGGAATCGAAATTCAGTACATGGCTGTATACGATTGTTTATACTACGGCCATGACGGCCTTACGCAAAAAGAGGGTTGACACTACTTCTATAGATGATGAAGAAACTTATATTCAAATAGAAAACACCCCGTCAGGTTATGACGTTAATAATGCTGAGAACAAGTCGAGGTCATTTTATGTAGACCAGGCTATTTCGCAATTAACACCTGATGATGCCACCATAATTACGTTATTTTACAAGGGCGAACAATCATTGGAAGAAATTGCCCAAACATTAGGCATTGAAGCCAATAGTGTTAAGGTTAAATTATTCAGGGCGCGCCAGCGTTTAAAAGAAAAACTGGAGCGTAATTTAAAACATGAAGTTAAAGAACTGGTATGAACAGCATAGAAGAAAAACTTTGGGAATATATTGATGGCGCCTGCTCAACAGAGGAACGTGAAGCCATTGACCTGCTTATTGCGCAAGACGAGACCTACCGGCAAAAATACCTTGAGCTACTGGCTCTTAACCGGGAGATAGCTGAGATGGAAATGGATGAGCCATCAATGGCCCTTACCTATAACGTACTGGAAACCATACGGGCCGATTATGCGAAAAAACCGCTTAAAGCAGCCATTGACAGCCGGATCATAAAGGGAATAGCCGGGTTTTTTGTATTTACCATAGCGGCTTTATTAATATTTATGCTGGTAAACATTAACTGGTCGGCGGGTAACACGGCTGTTGTGCCTGCATTAAAACTCCCAGACCTGAAAGTATTTTTGAGCGGCAGCGTAGTAAAAGGGTTTTTGTTTTTTGATGTAGTATTACTGTTGTTTTTATTTGATGGTTTCCTGCGCAAAAGGCATTTTGTTAAACATTCGTAATAATTTTTGTACAGTTTATTGTAGCAAAATGGCAACACCGGATATTGGCGCCCGAAAAAAGAGTTGGACAAAAGAGCAGTTTTAACCGGCACATACTGCCACTTTTAGCATAAATTAGCATAAAAGTAAAAATTAGCTGTCATAACAAATATTGGTACAGTAATTGCTTTATACTATGCAAGCTGGTAATCTTACCGGCTTAATTGTGATAAGGTTTAGGTTGAATGCCCCCAAGAAGCAAGTTCGAAGGGGCATTTATTTTTTTAGGCCGCTTTCACTTTTTCTTTTATAAACGGGTTAATTACCAGCGAGAACAATATCACCAAAACACACCCTATGGCATTTAGCCATAAATAAGCCACCACCCCATAAATTCCTAACAGGCAAATAATAGCTTCGGTAATAACCGCGGCAATAAAAACAGCCGTACCCCCCACTCGCTTTACATAAAATGCAACCACAAATACGCCCAAAATGGTTCCGTAAATATAGGAGCCCAGCTGGTTTACCGCTTCGAGCAAATTACCCATTTTACCTGCATACAGCGCCATAGCTATACATACCAGGCCCCAAAATATAGTAGCCAGCCGCGAAGCCAGCAGGTAATTTTTATCCGTCGCACCGGGATTAATAATGCGCTTATAAATATCAATTACGCTGGTTGATGCCAGCGAATTTAACGCGCTGGCCGTCGACCCCATCGACGCTAAAAAAACAATAGCTATTAATAGGCCTATTAATCCGCGGGGCAGGTAATGGGTAACAAAATTCAGGAAAACATAGTTGGTATCGTCGGTATCGGCTTTTTCATTGTTCTTTTTCATCAGGCCTATGCCATCCTGGCGGATGTTCTTTACCTGTTCATCCGCTGCCTTCAAATTAGCCTGGGCGTTATTTATCTGCGCCGCATCCTTGCCGTTAATGGCGGTGATCAGATCATTCGCTTTGGCTTTACGTTGTTCAAAAGCGGTGGCATATTTTGTTTCCAACGCGTTATACTGCCCCGCGTAAGCGCCTTGTTTTACCTGTTTAACTTCGTATTGGTTAAAAAAAAGCGGCGGCCGGTTAAACTGGTAAAAAGCAAAAACCAATACGCCAATTAATAAAATACAAAACTGCATGGGTATTTTAATGAGGCCATTCATAATTAACCCCAAACGGCTTTGACCTACAGAACTACCGGTTAAATAGCGCCCCACCTGGCTCTGGTCCGTACCGAAATAAGATAGCTGCAAAAAGAAGCCGCCAATAATACCGCTCCATATATTATAGCGGTTGTTAAGGTTAAATTTCCAGTCGATCACATTCATGCGGCCCATTTTACCGGCCAGTTTAAGCGCATGGGTAAAGCCAACCGTATGCGGTAACAGGGTAACTACCAATACGCCGGCGGCAAACATCCCTAAAAAAATAATACTCATTTGCAGCAACTGGGTATAAGAAACCGCTTTGGTGCCGCCATATACCGTGTAAAAAGTAACCAGCCCGCCAATAAACAGCGTGGTGTAAATAGTGTTAATATTAAGGATGATGGATAATATAATAGCCGGCGCGTAAATAGCTATGCCGGTGGAAAGCCCGCGCTGTATTAAAAATAAAAATGAGGTAAGCGCGCGTGTTTTCAGGTCGAACCGCTGTTCTAAGAACTCGTAGGCGGTGTATACTTTAAGGCGATGGAATATGGGTACAAAAGTAATGCACAGCACGATCATGGCCAGCGGCAGGCCGAAATAGAACTGCACAAACCGCATCCCATCGGCATAAGCCTGGCCGGGGGCCGATAAAAAGGTAATAGCGCTGGCCTGCGTAGCCATTACCGAAAAACCTATATGATACCATGATAATGAGCGGCCGCCCACTAAAAACTGATCGGTAGTTTTATTGGCGCCGCTCTTCCATACGCCATATACTACTATCACTAAAATAGTGGCGCCAAGAACGATCCAGTCGGTTAAGCTCATTTAAAGTAAAGGGTAATGAGCCAGAATATAATAATTAAAAAAACCAGCCAACCGGCTACAATGCCGTAAAACTGGTTCCAGTTGCGTATAAACGAGGGCAGTTCAGTATCAGGCCTTTTCACTGCTTTTAGCCAATACCTGCACAAAAAAGGCGGTAAACAATAGCCCTATAATTCCGCTTACCAATATCCATACCAGGCTAACGCCCGCTATAACTCCCACAAAAAGGCCGGTTAACAAGCCTACCGGGTAATAAATGTTATTGTAGTTTTCTGTTTTTGTTTTTGGGTGATGTGTCATATCTGTCGTTATTATATTACGTGCAAAAGTAATTGATTATATAATGTGTAGCAATAGGTTAATATTAATAAAACCTTACCTGATCGGTTTAATTGTAAAAATCATGTCCATACAATTACTTGCCGCCCGTTTTCAAATACATCCAGATAATCCCCCCGATAACCATAACAGCCAAAACGATAAGCCCTATCCAGCCCGAGCGTTTATCCTGGCGCATTATCCAGACCAGGAATACAACAAGCGGCAATACAAAAATTGTCCAGAATATGAGTGAGGGAGCTGTCATATGTTTTAGTTAATAGTTCATGGTTAATAGTTCATGGTTAATAGCACAATCCACAAATACGATGAACCATGAACTATCAACCATGAACTACATTGGCATCCTCGCAAGCGGCGCAACGTCCTGCCCTACAAAATCGCCTTTTAAAAACTTATAATGCCCGGCTATGGCTATCATGGCGGCATTGTCTGTACAGTATTGCATTTCGGGGATAAAGCAGTTCCAGCCGATTTTATCGCCCAGCTCATTTAACCCCTGCCGCAACCCGGTATTAGCCGATACGCCTCCGGCCAAAGCTATATGTTTTATACCATAAAACTGTGCGGCTTTTTGCAGCTTATTCAATAATATGGTAACTATTCGTTTTTCAACCGAGGCGCAAATATCATTTAAATTTTCGGTTATAAAATTAGGGTTAAGCGCCACATTATCGCGTATGAAATATAATATAGATGTTTTTAACCCGCTAAAACTGAAATTAAAGCCCGGTATCTGCGGCTCCGGGAAGCGGTAAGCATCAGGGTTTCCCAAGCGGGCGTATTTATCTATCAGCGGGCCGCCGGGATAGGGCAACCCTAATATTTTACTGGTTTTATCCATAGCCTCGCCCGCGGCGTCATCGAGCGTTTGGCCAACAACTTCCATATCAAAATAATCCTTCACCAGCACGATCTGCGTATGCCCGCCCGAGACGGTGAGGCATAAAAAAGGGAATGAAGGTTTATTATTGCCAATAAAATGCGCCAGTACATGCGCCTGCATATGGTTAACCTCTATAATTGGAATACTTTTTGCAAGTGCAAAAGCCTTAGCGAACGACACGCCAACCAGCAGGGAACCTAAAAGGCCGGGGCCGCGGGTAAAGGCTACTGCATCAATGGCATTTTTGCTTACTTTTGCGGTTATTAACGCTTGTTGTACGGCAGGAATGATATTTTGCTGATGAACCCTTGAGGCGAGCTCAGGGACAACGCCTCCAAATGCTTCATGTATGGCCTGGTTAGTAACAATATTACTTAATATTGTACCGTCAACACATATTGAAGCAGAGGTATCATCACATGAAGATTCGATTCCTAAAATTACAGGCACTTTATATTGAATGAGTGAATGAGTGAATTTATTGAATGTTAAACAGTACACTAAACCAATCAACAATTCAGTAATCCAACAAACCAACAATTAAAACCCAAAGTTATTAAAAAAGTACTAAAAATAGCGTTAAGTATTGTGTTGCTCCTGCTCTTAATGGTGAGCATATTGCTATTGGTGTTTCAGTATAAACCTGTACAAACATGGGCGGCTAAAAAAGCTACTGCATGGTTATCAAAAAAACTGGGTACCGAGGTTGCTATAAAAAGCCTGTATATTAAACCTTTTTCGTCTGTTGTGTTGGAAGATTTTTATGTACTCGACAAACAACGTGACACCCTGGTAAGCACGCCAAAGCTAACAGTTGACCTGTATGGATTCTACCTTTTCAGCAGTATAAAAAACCACAAGATCGATTTTAAACTGATACAACTTGACAATGGTTCCTTCTATTTAAAAAACATGAAGGGCAATGTAACCAATATGCAGTTTATTTTAGATAGCCTAAAATCTACCTCTACGGCAACAACAAAAAGTAAACCCTGGACAATAATATTTGAAAAAACCGCCATTAATAATTTTCATTTCCGTTATAAAAACCAATTAAGGAATGAAAAGGTGAGCGGAATAAATTTTAACGATCTGGACGTAAAAAATTTCAGCGCGGTTGTAAACAATATAGATATAGCCCACCATTTGTTTAAGGGAGACATACAGCATTTAACGCTAAAAGAAAAAAGTGGTTTCTATTTAAAAGATCTCACCACAAATGCCACGGTTGATACCAACCGTATATTGCTGCAGCACATGCTGATTCAAACTCAAAGGTCCGTACTAAAGGATTATTTAAGCGCCAGTTTCAAGTCGTTTAATGATTTTGATGACTTTGTGAATAAGGTGCGTATGGACGGCGATCTTAAATCATCGCATATTTCATCATCCGATATCGCTTATTTTTCCGGCGATTTAAACCGGGTAAACTTTGAGTTGGGTATTAACGGGCACATCCAGGGCCAGGTAGGTAATTTAAAGGCGAAAAATTTAACGATTACCGCCGGCCAGGCTACCTTTATTAAAGGAGATTTTAATTTAAGAGGATTGCCCTACATGAATAAAACTTCTATGGATCTGAAATTTGACCAGTTAGCCACCAACAAAAAAGATCTCGATTTTTTAATTAGCCATTTTACAGGCAAGCCTAACGCTAAAGCGCCCGATATTTTTTCAAAATTTGGCAATATTAGTTTTTCAGGAAAATTTACCGGCTCGCCAAATAACTTTGTGGCTGTAGGCACTTTTAAAACAAAATTAGGAAGGTTAGACCCTAATATTAACCTTAAAATAAATAAAGCGGGAATACCTGCCTATAAAGGTAAAATAAGCGCTTATGATTTTGACCTGGGCACCCTGCTTGATAACAATACCCTCGGCCGTACAACTTTTAACGCTACCATTAACGGCAGCGGCGACGCGCTTAAAAATTTAAATGAAAATGTAAATGCCTCTATCAGCTATATTGATTTTAAAGGTTACCAGTACCAAAACGTAGCGGTAAATGGTACTTTTATAAACAAAAAAATTGATGCCAAGCTTGTCATTAATGATAAAAACATTCACTTTGATGGTATAGGGAGCCTTGACCTTAACCCTGAACTACCGGTATATGATTTTTCGGCAACGATTAAGAACGCACACCTGAATACTTTGAATTTGATTAAAGATACCATTACCCTGAGCACAGAATTAAAAACCAGGTTTTCGGGCAACGACCTTAAAAACTTTGAAGGTAATATACTGCTTTCGCCTATCAGGATAATTGATCCGCGCAATAATTACTTGCTTGATTCGGTATACTTTGCTGCCAGCGGCAAAGGCGACTCAAGGATTATCGCTCTTAAATCAGACGCGCTTGATGGCAGCATTCAGGGTAGTTATGACCTGGCTACGCTGCCTTCGTATTTTAAAACCATTGTTAAAAAATATATACCATCGTTAAACACAGAAATAAGTACGCCTAAACCGCAAAATTTTAAATTTGATCTAAAGTTAAAAAACATAGACCCCCTTACTGCTATTTTCGCCCCCGATATTAAAATACCCGATCAGGGTACTTTTGTGGGTAAATTTAATTCGGCTGATAAAACCGCGACTATTAATGGTTTTATTAAAACTATAACCTATAAAAAAATTGTTTTTCACAACCTTATCCTGGATGAAAGTACAGCCGACAACCAGTTAAGCGTAAACGTATCATTAAGCCGGGTAGACCTTACAGATAGCCTGTTCATTAAAAATATTGATATTAACAATTTTGTAAATAAAGACAGTGTAAAATTCAACGTAAAACTCGCTGATAAAGATGCCACAAACCAGCTCGACCTCTACGGCCTGGTTGAATTTGGCCGTGATACTACAGCCAAACTTAGTTTGCTGCCATCAGACATTATACTGGAGCACCAGAAATGGAGATTGGAGGAACAGGTAAGGATACGGCTGCTCGACAATAAAACACAGGTATCGGGCTTTGAGCTTTCAAACGGGCAGCAAAAAGTATATATAGACGGATTTATTTCTGATCAACCCGAAGATAAATTAAAGGTATCGTTTAACAAGTTTAGCATGGGCACGTTTGATCAGCTCACCAAAACATCTGATATACAGTTAAAAGGAACACTTAACGGCGATGTATTGCTTTCCTCTATTCTTAAAAACCCGGGGGTTGACGCGCATTTGAATATTGATTCATTTAAAATGAATAAAACGCTGGTTGGCAATATAAAGATCGTATCGAGCCTTGACAATGCACGCAGCCGGGCCAATGTAAATTTAAATATATTGAACAAGGGGTTGGAAACACTAAAAATTGGCGGAACTTATTACCTGGGAAGTGGACAAGGTGATAAGCTTGATTTTGATATTAAAATGACCCAGACCGAGGCTATAATTTTTGAGCCTTTTATTAAAACCCTGGTATCAGATGTTAAAGGCACCGTATCTACTAATCTGAAACTAACAGGCTCATTAGCAAAACCTCAATTAAACGGGGATATTACTTTAGATAATACCGGCATTACTATAAATTATTTAAAAACGCCTTATACCCTCAGTGATAAGATTGGCGTAACCAATAGTGTTATCAACATTCATGACCTGGTGTTAAAAGATATACACGGCGGCCAGGGAACTGTTAACGGGACCGTAGACCTAAACAATTTATCAAACCCAACCATTAATGCTGTCCTGAGGGCTAAAAACCTGATGGCTTTAAATACTACATTCAAAGATAATCACGTGTATTTTGGCACGGCCTATGCCACCGGCAAGTTTAGCTTTAACGGGCCTACTGATAACCTGAATATTGATATTAAAGCTACTACAGAGGCGGGTACCGTATTTAACATCCCCTTAAATACATCGTCAACTGTTAGTGATTATGATTTTATAACCTTTAAGAGCCATAAAGATACTACAGGATACACTGCAACTAAGGTAAAAGCATTTAACGGCGTTACACTGAATTTCGATTTAACAGCCGATGAAAAAACCACAGTAATAATAACTACAGACCTGGGCAAACTGACAGGCGTGGGACAGGCAACAAATTTAAACATGCATATAAACAGCCTGGGCGATTTTGATATGGTAGGCAGCTTTTTGATCACCTCAGGTAAATTTGAGTTTACAGCTAAAAACTTTATCAGTAAAAATTTTGCGGTAAACCAGGGGGGCACCATCCGTTGGTCGGGTGACCCGGCGAATGCCGAAATTAACCTGAAAGCCATTTACGAAGTACGTACAGACATTTCACCGCTTTATACTGCCGCTGGTTTTCAGTCGCCTAAAGGTAATGAGCAGGTATTGGTACAGGCCGAGGTGATCCTTACCAAAACACTGTTGCACCCGGATATGGATTTCGATTTTAATTTTCCGACTGACCCTTCAATCAAAGACGACCTGGGAACTTACCTGGCCGATAATAATAACCGAAGCAAACAGGCATTCAATATTATCGCTACAAGGAGCTTTGCCTCAGGAAACAATAATGGCAGTTTAACCAACCAGGTGGTTAATACAGCAAGCACCGCTTTTAGCGAGTTATTTTTCAACAGATTTAACAGTGTTGTAACTCAAAATATTCCTAATGTTGACGTGAACATACGCTCATTTAACGATGCCAGCGCCACAGTTAAAGTTTTTAAAGAGAGACTGATAATTAACGGGAGTTTGTATAATACCAGCGCCAACGGCAACAACCTGTTTAATAACAGCACCAGCTTGTTAAATTCAAACTTTAATAACCTCACGAAAGATTTTGAAACGTCTTATTTAATCCGGGCAAACGGTACGCTTACAGCGCGGTATTCGTACCGGGTTTTAAACACCACCACCTTAAATACTATCGACCAGTTAACTGTTCAATATGTTAATGGTCTGGGGCTGGTTTATCAAAAAGACTTTGATACCCCCTGGGAATTTTTTAGAAGCCTTCTTTTTTTGAAACCGAAGGTTAATACGCCGGCCAATACTGCGCCGTCGCCGGCAAATACGCCAACGCCAACCGCAACCACAACTCCGCTGGTGCCTGGTAACCGGGAAGACGAAGAAAATTAATGATCGCGCAGAATGGTATGATCCATTTTATCCCTTTTGGTTTTAAGGTAAACCTCGTTATGCGGGTTTGGGGCAATTTCAATAGGCACATTCTCAACCACTTCCAAGCCGTAGCCTATCAGCCCGGCCCGCTTTTTAGGATTGTTGGTCATTAAACGCATTTTTGATATACCCAGGCTGCGTAATATCTGCGCGCCAACACCATAATCGCGCTGATCCATTTTAAAGCCTAATTTAATATTGGCTTCAACAGTGTCAAACCCATTTTCCTGCAAATTGTAGGCCTTAAGTTTATTAATAAGGCCAATACCCCGGCCCTCTTGGTTCATGTAAACAACTACCCCCTTGCCCTCTTTATTTATCATTTCCATAGCTTTGTGCAGCTGCGGCCCGCAATCACAGCGGCATGAGCCAAAAATATCGCCGGTAACGCATGAGCTATGTACCCGCACCAACACGGGTTCATCCGGCTCCCAGGTTCCTTTTACCAGGGCAATATGGTGTTCGCCATTATTTATTTGCGTGTAGGCTATCATTTCAAATTCACCCCATTCGGTTGGCAACTTTACAGCGACTTCTTTCTTAATTAAAGTTTCGGTATCTAAACGATAGGCTATCAGGTCTTTTATCGATATAATCTTCAGGTCAAGTTCCTTAGCCATTTGCAGTAACTCGGGCAGGCGGGCCATATCGCCGTTTTCGGTCATTATCTCGCATATTACCCCGGCGGGTTCAAATCCTGCCAGTACGGCAAGATCTATTGTAGCCTCGGTATGGCCGGCCCGGCGTAACACACCGCCGTTTTTTGCTATCAGCGGAAAAATATGCCCGGGCCTTCCCAAATCTTCAGGAGTGGTTGCCGGATCAATCAATGCCATTATGGTTTTTGATCTGTCGGTAGCCGAAATACCCGTCGTACAGCCATTCCCTATCAGGTCGACCGAAACGGTAAAATTGGTTTCGTACGAAGTGGTGTTATGGCTCACCATAGGTTCCAGTTCCAGTTCGTGCGCGCGATGGCTGGTTATTGGCGCGCATACCAAACCGCGGCCATGATGTACCATAAAATTTATTGCTTCGGGGGTAGCGTTACGCGCGGCTGTTAAAAAATCGCCTTCGTTCTCCCTGTCCTCATCATCAACAACAATAATAATTTTACCCGCTTGTAAAGCTTCAACAGCTTCTGGTATGGTATTTAGCATTTTATATGATTTGGTAGTGCTATTTATCTCTGTAATAATGCCATAACAGCAATGGGCTTTAACGCCCCATTAATAATACGCAAATTTATGTGATAATAAAAAAATTAAGGTCGGTTAGATGTAAAGATTATCTGTGAAGATTGGAGATTAAAGATTGAAGATTAGTAATAGCAGAGTTTATAAATTACAAATTCAACTAATCTTTGCTCTACAACCTAACCTTCCGCTTAAACACTTTCACAAAAAGGTTATTAAAGAAACGTTTGTACAAGTCGGTATCAAATATTACAGAATCGTTAGCCGCTTTATAAGAAAGAAATATACCTATAGGCGTTAAAATAATAATAGCTATCCACATACCGATAAAGGGTGAAGCATGACCGGCCTTAACCTCCTTTTCGCCAATAGTTTCAATGATATAATAGATCAGGAAAAATACAACCGAAACCACAACCGGCAAACCAAGCCCGCCCTTGCGGATGATGGCGCCAAGCGGCGCGCCAATTAAAAACAAAGCAAGACACGCTGCCGACAAGGTGTATTTTTTTTGATATTCGACCGAGGCGCTATGTATGTTGGCCGAAGCGTCTTTATATCGCTGGTCGCGGTTTTTCACCAGGTCCTGTACAGAGCGTACTTCGCTAAGCGCGTTTGCCAGGTAGCTTGACTTTTCCATATTGGTCGCATCCTGCATGGGGTTATGCCGGTATTTAATATATTTTTTTACCTCGGTTGATTTAGCTGGTATAGAAAAATACTTAACATAGGCGGTTATCAGCGAGTAATTAACCAGGCGGGTACTGTCTATGAAATGTTGCGTACGCTTCATGGTATCTCTCAACAGTTTCAGGTCCATCATCTGGTAAGCGTTTTTAAACTCGCTTTCAGCTGTCCGCTTAAAGATCAACCCGGTAAGGTCAAGTTTATTTTGTGTCGATTTAAAACGAGACCGTCTAAATTTCTGCCGCGGATTAGTGTTATAGATATTACCACCGGCTTCTTCTTCATATTTTACACCGTCTTCTAGCTCCATGATGAGGTAATGGTTATCATTCGAGCGGTACATTCTACCCTTTTTTGCTATTAGCATATAGTGCGAGTTTTCCTTTGGGTCCGTTGCATAAATAATGATGTCATGCAGGGTTTGCCCGTCGGCATCTTTTCGCATTATTCGAATGGTATAATTGTTAAAACTATTGCTGAATACGCCTTCAGGGAAAAAATTGGCCGATTTTTGCTGACGGGCATCATATAATAAAGAATAGTACTTAAGGTTGGCCTTGGGTAGCATATAATCAGAAAAGAAGAATGTGCCTATGCTTAAAATAAGTACCACTATAAACATGGGATACATGGCGCGGTTTAATGATATACCGGCCGATTTAATAGCCACCAGCTCGTAATTTTCGCCCAAACTGCCATAGGTCATGATAGAAGAAAGCAGTACCGATAGCGGGAGCGCCATTTGCACATTAGTGGCCGAGGCATATAGCATCAGCTCCAATATAATATACCATTCAAACCCCTTACCTATCAGATCGTCGATGTATTTCCATAAAAATAGCATCAGCAATACAAACATTACTATCATAAAGGTCACTAGAAAGGGCCTTATAAATGATTTCAGTAATAAAAGGTGTATCTTCTTCACAGTACAAATTAACGAAACTTTTGCCCTTTTATGCGCCCAGCACACTAACCAGGTATTGCACCTGGTTATCCCATATCAGTTTGCGTTCGCCAATGGTGTCTTCGGTGGCAAAGTCAGTAATACTAAGGGCAACATCGTTGGTAAGATCATCCTGTAGTATTTCCATTTCAAAATAACATTGCGGGTCGTCGTCCATCCATTTAAATCTCACCAGTTTGTTTTCTTTGATAGCCAGTAGTTTTGCTGTTTGCTGCTCGCCGTCCCACGTAAAGGTATAAACCTGGTCGCGTACGCTTACATCGTCAGCAAACCATTGAGTGAGGCCATTGGGCTCATTAAGGAAGGTATATAGTATTCGGGGAGATGATTTTATTTCATACTCAATATTAAATTTTTTCTTTTCAGACATAGGGGTTTATAATTGAAGGCTCACAGGCCGCAATATTAACATTTTTTCTAAAGGAAACGAATTTCTGCTATATTTGCAAACCTTTTTTCGGGGTACCGAAAACG